>Ga0247812_10000911_pt1 | contig 16886 bp, 17 predicted proteins | sample UWRJL149409B1_FD_178011 | JGI IMG/M metagenome (GOLD analysis project Ga0247812, IMG submission 178011) | Plant litter microbial communities from Arlington Agricultural Research Station in Wisconsin, United States - UWRJ-L149-409B-1 | ecosystem: Environmental > Terrestrial > Plant litter >...
AAATCAGACACTATACACTGTAATACAATGTTTTATAATTTATTTTTTACTATTTTAGTTATATAAATTATTCGCTATTATGGAAACATTGAATCATTATTCCAAAACGCAGCATATCTTCCGGATACTATTGGGATGCCTGCTTATTTTTACCGGAACCGGGCACCTTACCTTTGTACGCACTGATTTTCTTGCACAGGTACCGGAGTGGGTACCGCTTCCGGACAACCTCGTTGTATTGTTGTCAGGCATTGTGGAGATTGCCATCGGACTTTCTCTGCTCCTGCTCAAGCGTTATCGTGTAGCCGTGGGATGGGTGGCCGCTATCTTTTTTATCGCTATATTTCCGGGCAACTATGCACAATATGCAAATCATGTTGATGCGTTCGGACTGAATAGTGATGCACTCAGGTTAACACGATTGTTCCTGCACCCATTGCTGGTCATCTGGCCAATATGGAGTTGCGGCTCATGGGCCGCATTACGCAGATCCAGACAGTAGCCATAAATACAATTCAGCGTTTCACTCAACACGAGCTTTTCCAATCAGTATCGCTTACCTCATTAGATAAAGAAAATGATGGCGAATTTGTAGTCAGATATTTTTTCGTAAAATTGCCTGAATATTTACCGCATAGCCCATTCCAAAAATCATGAAAAAATTCGTCAGATTCCTGTTATTAATTACTTGTGTGACCAGCCTGCCTGATTTATCTGCTACAGCACAAACAGCGCCGGCAAAAGGGCTGGCAGCTATTAAAGAAAATGAGCTGAAAAATGACTTATATACTTTTGCCGGAGACGGCTTCAGGGGACGGGAATTCTGTTCGCCAGATGAGTTGAGGGCCGCAGTTTGGCTTGCAGACCAAATGCGCGCAACAGGGATGAAACCTGCAGGTAATGACGGCACATTTTTTCAGTTCTTTGACGTACAAAGAGATCGCGTATCGGCATCAAGCACCATTAAAATCGGTGATATACAACTGGAACTCTGGAAAGACATTTTAACCATTGAGCCTTTGCAGGCAACTATTGATGCCAGTATTGTTTATATAGGCAAAGGAACAGATGAAGCAATTGAAGCAGCAAACCTGGAGGGAAAAGTAGTCGCATTAATTCCTACTTATGACGGTCTTGATCTGAATGTCGCTTTTCCTGAGACAAGATTCATGCAAAGGCTGGTAACCTTGAAATACAGGAATCTTTTGTATAATAAAAAAATAAAAGGGCTCATCTTCGTGGCCAGCGATGAGTTTACGAAAAATGGCTGGAAAGAGCATGTGCATGTACGTTTCGAGAGAGGTGCCTACAAACTGAACAATGGTGGTAAAATGATTTTGCCGAAATCGGCGGTAATTCCGGCATTCTGGATGTTGGATAAAGATCTTGCTCTTTTTAATAATAATCCCCGCTTCAATGCAAACATCATTACTGAATCTTTTTTGTATCCATCGGTAAATGTAATCGGAAAAATAGAGGGTACTGATCAGCAATTAAAAGCGGAAAACGTGCTGGTCACCAGCCATATCGATCATATGGGTGTAAGAGAAACACAACAGGGCGATTCGATTTATAACGGAGCGGACGACAATGGAAGTGCTGTTGTAGCTATGCTTGCTATAGGGAGAGCTTACCATGCAGTTCCTGCTAAAAGGTCACAGTTGTTTATCTCATTTGGATCTGAGGAGCCTTATTTATTCGGATCGAATTATTATACCTTACATCCAACAGTAAAAAAGGAAAGTATTGTTGCTGTCTTAAATGCCGATCTGATTGGCAGAAATGCGATTGACAGTGCAGCGATATTAGGTACAAGGGGCGCCAATAACACTTCTATACTTTTAACAAAAATGGCGCTGGAAGCCAATAATGAAGGACCAAAATTTAAGCTTGATTCTGTTTGGGACAACCCAAACCACAAAGAAGGATTTTTATACAGAAGTGATCATGCCCCCTTTCTGAAACAGGGGATTCCGGCAGTATTTTACACAACGTTACTACATCCTGATTATCATACCCCAAAGGATGATCCTGAACATATCGACTATAAAAAACTGAGAAAAGTAACTGAATGGATGTATCGCACATCCTGGAAAGTATCCAATTCAGGAATAAGACCGGTAATCAATCCTGATTTCAAACCGAAGCGTTAGACAAAAAAACCATTACTCATTGGCTAACTATCACAGCACAGACAAAAGTAGCTATCACGCATTAGCTAAAGACTCATTTTTTGGTTCTTCATCCAGTAAATTTAAAAAAACAATGAGAGATGCCAGGTGTTCAACATAAATACCAATATAGAAAAGCATATGATAGATCAAGAAAATGAACTGTTCGATCAACAGGAAAATAATGAGCCCTCAAACCAGAACCTGCAAGGATCAAATACGATCAAAGATCCCGATGAATGGACTACAGGAGACGAGCCAATGACCGGAGCGCAGCACTCCTATCTGAAGACACTATCGGATGAAGCAAAAGAAGAATTTGATGAAACGCTTAGTAAGTCTGAAGCATCAAAACGTATAGATGAACTGCAGCATAAAACTGGCAGGGGTCTTGAAAATAACTAATATATAAAAAGCAATCATCGTAATGGGTGATTGCTTTTTATATTTGTGGTCAGGTCCCGCTATCCAACTATTAATTTTGTAGTGATCGCAATTCTATTCCAGGCATTAATGGTTACAATTGCCATGATAATTTGCGCCAGATCATGCTCACTAAACAAACTTGCTGCTTTGTTATAAGTAGAATCAGCTACATGGTTACTGATCAGCGTTACTTCTTCAGTTAAAGCTAAAACAGCTTCTTCCTCTTTCGTAAATAAGGTGGTTTCTCTCCAGGCATTTAAAAGATAAAGACGCTGCTCTGTTTCGCCAATTTTGCGGGCATCTGCAGCATGCATATTTAAACAGAAGGCGCAGCCATTTATTTGTGATGCTCTCATTTTAATCAGCTCTAAAAGAATTGGGTCTACTTTGCTTGTTGAAAGGTATTTTTCTAAACCAAACATGGCCTGATATGCTGCTGGTTCAACTTTTTGGATATTGATTCTGTGTTCCATTTTTTTGTTCTTTTGAATATGATGTAAAGATCCGAAACAACAGAATCAAAAAACTTAACCTGGTTTAAGAAACGATAAAGGCCACTATTTTCTGGCTCTGATCTTACTTAAAAACTCCGGCGTAAATCCTAGATAAGAGGCAAGCATATATTGTGGAATACGCTGTACAAATTCAGGAAATAAGGTATTGAAATTGGTATATCTTTCTTCAGCAGTTTGGCTGTACAGATATTTGATCCTGATCTGAGATGCCTGGTGCAGTTTCTGAAAAATCAGCCGGAAGTACTTTTCCAGTCTGGGCAGTTTTTCAAAAATTTCATCATAGTGATGATGTTCAATGACAATAACATCTGTAGCTTCAGCCGCCTGAATATAAAAGTCTGACGTCTGTTGAAACAGGAAACTGGTTAAATCTGAAATCCACCAGTTCTCAATAGCAAACTGCGTGGTTTGTTCTGCACCCTTGATGTCAATGAAATAGAGTCGCAGGCAACCCTTCACTACAAAATAATTTGCCCTGCAGGTTTCCCCTGCTTCATGCAAATAGGCTTTCTTTTTATAGGAAGAAGATTTAAGCAATGACGCAAGAATGTCCTGCTCATCAGTGCTTAAATCTATGAATCTGTTGATGTGGGCAAAAAGTGCGTTGTACATTTCATTTTTATAATCAGGCTAAAATAGTCATAATTGCACCATCAAAATAATTACTCAAATACCCTTAGTTACTTATTTCTTGTTTTTATTCTGATCAAACTGCATAGAAATCTCACGCGCAGCTTTGTAATGTTTCTGTAGAACAGGTAAAATCTTTGCAGCAAATGCACTCACTGCAGTATCCGGACTTTTCGTAGCACCTTCAAATAAAGCGATATCGGTAATATGGTCTTCGACCATCATGTTGATATAATAACTGTCAAAGTTTTTTCCTGTGCTGGTATTTAGCGCGTTCAGGTGTTCCTTTTTCGCGTCAGGAAGCTCAGCCGGCAATGTAAAGCCCTTGGTTGAGGCAAGGTCACTCAATTCTGTATTTGCCGCGGTATGATCTTTTTCGATCATTGCAGCAAAATCCTTAATACTTTGCAGCGAGGCCTTCTGCTGGCCAATTTTACCCATTTCTACTTCAAGCATTCCGCCCATTGCGGCTTGTTCCAGAAACCTGTTTACCGGAGTACCATCCTTCATGTTACTGCTGGTGTCACGTGCTGCAGAATCATGTACCATTGCATGACCGGTTGCTGTAGTATCTGTGGTATCTTTTTTCTGGTTTGAATTACAGGCCTGGGTCAGCGATGCTAAGGCCAATAAGCCAATTGGAAGTACTTTAATTTTCATTGCTTTCATCTTTATCTATTTTATCAGTTAAGCATTCCGCATCTATTGATGCAGCTTTCATATCATCAGCTATTAATTCATTGGATCCCCCTGAGTTGGCCATTTACCTTTTTTCACTCCAGTATCCGCTTTTTTAGTAACAGTTCCTGTTCCATTGGGTACATCACGAATCAGTGATCCGGTATCACTATTAACACCGGGTCCTGTTCCCGTGCCGGGTGTACCTGTATTAGTACCGCTGCTGCTTCCTGTTCCGGTACCGGGACCATTTCCGGTTCTCATGGTATTCAAGGCAGCCGTATCTGTTCCGGTTGAATCAGATGTATGCTGATCAGCTTTGCTATCATGTTCACCTGAACTACAGCCTACTGTAAAAAGCGCAGCGATTATTATCATTGTTACAGATTTAAAACTCTTCATAAGCGGTTGGATTTTAGTTTAATCTATCCTTTCTACATCTGCACTTCATTTTTGTTTTTAAAGAATATAAATTGTGCCTCTAAGTGCTGTTAAGAACCATACTTTAACAAATAAAACTTAGCATGCGGTAAAGTGTCAGTTGCAATACCGGAGAAAGGGTAAAACGATAGTCCTGATCATTTTCGTTTTGCTCTAACCGACTAATTGAATTCCCAATGGCATTGAAAAATAATTCATAAAAAGACAGCTGTCAGCTTACAGTACGTTTATAATTTTTAAATTGAATATAAAAATATTTCACACCATTTAATAGTACATTTACCAAAATATGTCATCTTCCAATTATCTTCTTCATTTAGCTGAACGTTCGGGCAATCTTGCACTGGCGTACGACCTGTCGACTGGTCAGTTTAAATACATGAATCCTGCTTGTTTTTCTTTTTTCGGGTTAGAAAGTGAGATAACGGAAGCTGGTTTGCTGTTTAGTAAAGTGCACCCGGATGATCAGGAATACGTTCTGGACAAACTGAACGCTTGTATAGATGGTAAGATAATAGATGGAGTAGAATGCAGATTTACACGCGGAAAATATCAACGCTGGTTACGGATCACACCGCACCTCATCCTTGAAAATGACGAAAAGATTTTACTGTTAGAAGCACAAGATATCACTGAATATAAAACACAGCTTGAATTGTTGAATAATCATAATATCAAGAAAAATTCTATACTTACTATTCTTGCACATGACCTTGCAGGACCCTTGGGAATCATCCAGAACCTATCAAAGTTGCTTGGACAAGAAACGCTACAGTTACAAAATGGTAAGGTTGACCGTTATATCAATATGATTACCAAAATCAGTAAAAGCAGCATTGAACTGATCCAGAATTTTCTAAACCAGGAATTTTTGGAAAGTGCGGATGTTAACCTATTTAAAAAAAGGATAGAGCTGGTCAAAAAAATCACCTTGGGCACGGAAGAATTTCTTGCTATGCAGGAAGAACTGAGGATTAATTTTTCATGCAGAGCCAGTGCAGATACGATTTACGCAGAAATAGATGAGGATAAGTTTATGCAGGTAATCAATAACCTGATCTCTAACTCCTTGAAATTTACGCCGGCCGGCGGAAAAATTGAAGTCAATATAAAAGAAAACGACAAAGATATTTTAGTTACCGTGTCTGATAATGGTATAGGCATACCTGAAAAGTTTCATGCCACGCTTTTTGATAAATTCACCGAAGCACGCAGAACCGGACTCCAGGGAGAGCGTTCAACCGGCCTGGGTATGTCTATCATCAAAACAATCATTGAGTGGCATAACGGTGAAATCTGGTTTGAAAGTAAAGAAAATGAGGGTACGACTTTCTATCTCACGCTGCCGAAATATGAATAGCCGGTTTTTGCCCAATACACTTCAAAAAAAACAACGTACATAACCTACTACCATACAGGTGGTTAATACGTATTCACATAGGGTTTATACGTGATTTATTGATATAATTGAGTTCAAAAATAGGTTAACCTACTGATTTGTAAGTCGGTTACACAAAAACAGGATTTCCGGAAAAAAAACATTTTAATCAAAAAAAACGTATCATATCAGTATAATACTATCCAAATTGTATTCACTGACATTCTCAATCCAAACAAACAAAATATGAGTAACAACCTTACTGGTGATGTTCTAGTTAGAAATAATGTAAGAATTATTGGTACTGGTGCAAGAACGCTGCTATTTGCCCATGGCTTTGGCTGTGATCAAAATACCTGGCGGGCCATTATACCCGCTTTTCAGGAGAACTATCAAATCATACTGTTCGATTATGTAGGTGCCGGCAGTTCAGATTTGAGTGCTTATGATCGAAACCGTTATAATTCTCTGGAGGGATATGCGCAGGACATAGTTGATATCTGCGGGCAGCTCCACTTATCAGAAATCACATTTATAGGACATTCTGTAAGCAGTATGATAGGTTTACTTGCACTTAAACTCCAGCCCTCCATATTTGAAAAAATTGTCTTTATAGGCCCATCTCCAAGGTATATCAATGAGCCCGGTTATCATGGGGGGATAGATCAGGCAGATCTGGAAGAATTGCTGGAGGTGATGGATAGCAATTACCTGGGATGGTCTCAAATGGTAGCCCCTTCAATAATGGGAAATGCAGACCAGCCCCAGCTCGCTGAAGGTCTGGTTAAAAGTTTCTGTTCTACTGATCCGGCGATCGCAAAAGAATTTGCACGTGTTACTTTTTTATCAGATAATCGTGAGGATCTTCAGCATTTAAGAATTCCAAGTTTAACTATACAATGTAATGATGATTTCTTAACTTCATATGTCGTAGCTGAATATATCAATGAACATACGGTGAATAATCAGATCATCATGCTGGAGTCAAGCGGTCATTGTCCGCACCTCAGTGATCCTGATGGCGTAATTAAGGCGATAAAAACCTTTATTTAAGGTAATATGAAAACAGACCAGGTAGAACGTTATTTACAAAAAGATTTTTTATATGACGAGCTGCTTTGTGGCTTTGTATCATTTAGCCCCGATGGCAAAATCCTTTCCATCAATAAAACGATGGCAACCTGGCTTGACACAGATCTGGCGGATCTTAAAGAACGAAACTTTAAAACACTGATGACTAAATCCAGCATGTTATATTACAATATGGTGGTTGCACAACTGTTACATGTGAATCAAAGCGTGAACGAAATCAGTCTTAAATTCCTGGCCAAAGATGGATTTTTCGATGTCTTGCTCAATGCGCAAAGTTATAAAAATGATCAGGGCGATGTTTTTCTGATCAACGCCACCATTCAAAAGATTTCAGAGAGAAAGCGATATGAAAATGAACTGCTGTACGAAAAGCGACATGCAGAAACAGAACGCCGGAAGTTTGAATTCTTATTTAACGCTGCCCCCAATCATATCTGGACAACAGATCCTGAGGGAAAAATCCTGACGATCAACCAGAGAGTAAAAGACTATTTTAATTTGGAACAGCCTACAGATCCTTTTGGTCTTATGGGTATATGGCCTGCCGATCTGAAGAAATATCTCAACCGATGGAAGTTATGCCTGTCAACTGGTAAAATTTTTGAAAGACATATCCGGCTGCTCGGCGTAAGCGGCTCTCCCGAATGGTTTCTGATAAGGGCGGAACCTTTTTATAATGATGAAGGCGCTATTGAAATGTGGTTTTGCTCCGGCACTAACATCAACAAGCAAAAACTACTGGAATTGGCTACCCAGGCAGATCTAAAGTCCAGTTTATCTTCTGCATACAAAACGCTGGATGAGAATGAGGAACTGTTTGTATCCATTGCGATGAACCATTCGCACATGGTGCGTAAACCCCTTGCCAATATTCTGGGCTTGGTAAAGTTAATGGAGATGGAAAATGTAAACGGTGACCTGAAGACGCTGATGGAATTATTGCTGGAAAGTACACAAGAACTCGATAGTATGATCAAAAAGTTAAATCACTAACTCAAGCTGCTCAGGATCTCCCGGATGGAGAAAGTCGCTCCGCATACAAATTCATCTGCCGCACCATAATAAATAGTGAGCTTGTCTCCTTCTACCAAATGGCCATTGGTAAATACCACATAACCAAAGAAACCACTTAATTCATAGACTTCCGTAGGGACCATAATCGGATCTATACTTCTTTTAAGCACTTTTGAAGGATCAGTTAAATCCATTAAAAAAGCACCCAGACAGTAACGATGCTCTCCAGTTGCGCCATGGTATATTTCCAGCCAGCCCTCCTCAGTTCTGATAGGAGCAGCCCCGGCGCCTACTCTGGCACTGTCCCACATACCCGGCCGTGACTTTACCAGGCATTGATGGTTTCCCCAATGCAAACCATCTGGTGATTCTGCCAGCCAGATAAAATTCCCGCCTATATCCTTGCTGCTGGGACGATGCAGCGCATAGTATTTACCGTTAATTTGTTCTTCGAAAATCGCCACATCTTTATTATGAGGTGGCAGGATCATGCCCTTCCGATCAAAATGCTGCCAGTCGCGCGTAATTTGTAAACCTACTCCTACCCCACTGTCAGAAACCGCAGTATAAGTCAGGTAATAGTCTTCATTTAACTGGCTTACCCTGCAGTCTTCAATACCATAACGTTCCAGTTTACCTTTACCAAACAGCCCCGGATACTTGTCCTCTTCGCTGAAATTGATACCATCTGTGCTGCTCATCAGCCGTAAATGAGAAACTGTCGTCAGGTAATCCAGTCCCTTATAATTATACACCCTTGCATCAGTCGCGATCAGATCCGGATCATTCAGCGGCACTTCAATAATTTCCAGCTTCCCCTCCTCATTCAGCGCGGGGATAAAAGCCCAGCCTTCCACCTGTTTAATACTTTCTGCCACCCTGATCAGCAGCCAGGTTTTGCCTTCAAAAATAAATACCCCAGGATTCAATAAACAGATGACCTGTAGTCCTTCTGCACTTGGTTTCACATCCTTGGGCATTAACAGTGGATTTTGGGGAAATCGCTTGGCCAGATCTTTCATATTACATATTGTTTGGAACTGCAACGTTATTAGCGCTTAAATGTTTGCTTTACCGCGCTACCTATTATTTAAAAAACCTTTCTTTCCAAACTATGTTTAAGCTCCCGAACAACATAAATCTATAGGGTATGAACGCACTGTCACCATGGGCTTTATCTGCTATTGCAGAACTGAGTGAAACTGAAAAAGTACTATATACTAAAAATGTGGGCGACTTTGATTTTGAGGTTTACATAGATATAGACTCCGTTTGGGTTAAAGTACATATAGCCAAAGGTGGGCAGATCGCTTTCAGAGCTGCATATAGTCCCGGAGCCGGACTGCAACTGATCAATCACGAAGTTACTGAAAACGGTATTGAGCTAATGCTTTCATCAGTGGCAGGGAAACATGAGGTAGTCATTTCAATAGTGCAGGGAACACAGTATCCAATTCTCCGCTACACCAGTACAATTAACCCGGCACAGGATCTGTCCGTTCCTTTCTGGCCAAAAGACATACTGTTTTTATCGGCGAAAGGTCAGGTGAAAAAAACTACCGGAAAAATTCACACCAGTCAGTTTGGTACCAGAACAGGCTTCATTTATATGAGCGATAGTCAGCCGAAACCGGTATCCATTCTTTACCTCCAAAACCTTACTGCTCTGTCTGCATATTGTGAACAGACAGCAACTTCTGCCGGAGATACGGTTGGAGGTGAATGGCCCGAACTGGGATTCTCTTTGCCGGCATCATCAAAACCCCTCAGGGCGGGTAAGGAAATTGTTCTTGCGGATGCCTTTGTGGCCTTCAATGAAGAAGGAGCTAAAGATGAACCTGCACTGATGCGTCATTACCTGGATATGCTGGCCGGTATTTACCTGCTCCTGCCCAAACCAGAAACAACTTATCAGAACTGGCCGGAGATTGTTGAGAAAGGACTCAAAGACCTGATAGACAGCCCCGGTTGCTGGACGCAGATAGCCGGACATAAATATTTTAATGCTTATGTGAGCGATTATGAAACACCACCGGAAATCATGGTGCAGCTGGCTGTCCTGCTTCCCCTGCTGGATTATGTAGAATGGAGCGGTCAGCCTCTGGAGGTTATGGACACGATCAAAGCAGGACTACCCAACTTCTTTGACAAAAAGCTGGGCACCATTATGCGGTGGCTTCCTGCCGCAGAAGATCAGCTGAAAGGTGAAGAAGAGCAAAAAGTGCCCAAAGTGATGGATTCCTGGTATCTTCATCATCCGCTGCTAAACCTTTCCAGACTTGCTTTAAAAGGTGACGCTGTAGCCAAACAACTTTTCCTCGATTCACTTGATTTTGCGATCAGGGTTGCACATCACTTTGATTATCAATGGCCTGTCTTTTACAAAATGGATACACTGGAAACTGTCAAAGCAGAAACTGCAGAGGGCAAAGGAGGTGAAAAAGATGTTGCCGGACTGTATGCACATGTGATGTTGCAAGCCTGGGAGCTCACTAAAGAAAAGCGTTATCTCCGGGAGGCAGAGGCAGCAGCCAAAACTTTGGAAGGCTATGGCTTCGATATATTTTACCAGGCAAACAATACCGCATTTTCTGCGGGTGCCCTGCTGAGGTTATATAAGATTACTCAAAATGAACTGTATCTGAACCTGAGCTATACCTGTCTCGCCTCAGTTTTCCGGAACGTGCAGCTGTGGGATTGTAATTACGGTTACGGCAAAAACTTCCCGAAATTCTTTTCTTTATATCCGCTGAACGACGCCCCCTATACTGCTGCCTATGAGGAGCAAGAGGTTTTTTGTGCATTTCATGATTATTTAAAACATGCCGACGGGGTTGAAATTTTACCTTCCCTGAGGATGCTTATGGCGGAGTATATCCGCTACCTGGTAGATCGTTGCGTGTATTACTATCCACCCATGCTTCCTGAAGAGATGCTGGAAGAAGATCCCAAAATAGGCGAAATAGATAATAAACTATGGATTGCCCTGGAGGATTTACAGGACGGCTGGATGAAATCAGGAACTGTGGGTCAGGAAGTATATGGAGCAGGAAATGCTTTTGGCATTCTTCCCCGTCACTTTGTGCAGGTACCTGGAGAAAACTTTATGGTCTATCTGGATTATCCGACTTCCGGCTTTACCGCCAGAAAGGGCAAAAATCTCCATTTTCGTGTATTGGGTGACAATAGGCTGAACTGCCGGATGATGATTGTTAAAACCGGCACAGGCAAACTCCCTGAAATGGTCGTTAAACAAAAAGGAAGCAAAGGAACTATTCAAAGCAGGAAGGTAAAGGACGGTCATCTGGAGTTTATGATCAATGGCGGAAGCGATTTCTTTATAACCATTATCAATAGTGCAAAGTTGAAACATAAAAGTATGGCCTAGGTTTAAGCACCATCTACACTTAAAAACAACAAAATTATGTTTCATCATTCAAAAGATTTACAATTCAACGCAAGAGTATCAAGACCTGATCCTTATTTTGCAAACATCTTACTGGAGCAATTTGGCGGCGAAAACGGCGAACTTGCAGCGGCAATGCAGTACTTCACTCAGGCCTTTGGTGCGAAGCTGCCCCATCCTGACAAATACGATATGCTGATGGATATCGCAACAGAAGAGTTCTCACACCTGGAAATTGTAGGTGCAACTATTCAGATGCTGCTTAAAGGAGTAAACGGAGAGTTAAAAGATGCGGCCGACCAGAGTGAAATTATGCAGGTAATGGATGGAAAAGCGACTAAAGAGACGATCATTCATGCAGCGTTATCAGCTAATCCGCAGTTTCCAATTATTACTGGTGGCGGACCTACTTTGAGGAACAGCCAGGGTATTCCATGGTGTGCATCTTATATTCACTCGAATGGAGACTTAACGGTCGACCTAAGAAGTAACCTTGCTTCTGAATCACGTGCCAAAATAGTTTACGAACACCTGATGAAGTTTACTGATGATCCTTACGTAAAGGATACGCTTTCATTTTTAATGACGCGCGAAGTAGCACATTATAAGATGTTTGAGGCTGCACTGGATTCAATTCAACCTAATTTCCCTCCAGCGGTGTTGCAGGCAGATCCACGTTTCACCCAACAATATTTCAACTTCTCTCCTGAGCAAAGCGTGAGAGGTCCATGGAACGAAGGCGAAATGCCAGGTATGGGCAAACAGTGGGAATATGTTGCAGATCCGGTAAGTCATGTAAAAGAAACTGCTGGTCTGACCATCAATGAGGAAGATAAGACGAAAGAACTGAAAGCAACGGCTAAGCTTGATGAGAAGATGAGCAAAGTGAAAAGCGAAGAAGTTAAAAAAGCTGATCCTGAAGGCGTAGCACAATGGAGCGATTACGATAGTAAAGCATAGATATTCACAGGCTTATAAGTGATAAATATAAACTGATTACTAACATAAAACCCCGGCTTGACCGGGGTTTTATCATAGCTGATCATTTCTAATCATCAATTTATTAATGTCCTTATCTCTTTTTCTTTAAGGCCTGATATAGAAAAAATCCAACAGCAGCATAGGTAGCAGCTTTAATAATCACTCCTTTCGGATTGTATTTCAACTCCATCTTCCAGCCGCCTTCTGCAAAACAGTTTGGAATCTGGCCTTTGCTGATATCTTCAATAATACCCTCTACTACATTTACCCGGTCTGCCAGGATCAGCGGTATCCAGTGGCGGTAACGGTCTTCACTATGGGTAAAGGCCCAACGTCTGATCACACCGCTTAACCCCGAAGGGGGAACGGAGGTACCGAACACCGTTGTCATAGCCGGGCGTTCATTTGACATCAGGATTTCAACATCCTGGGGCTGTGGTTGAGATCTTTCATAGTTGATTCTATTGTGATCGTCTCCCGTGTAATTTTTCATTGGATAGGTCGGCTCATTTTCCGGATCAGAATCCATCCCCCAACCGGGTATCTGTTTATAATCTATGCTGTAATTTTTCATAAGCTTAATGTTTTGCTGATGGTATAAGTACTGTTTTAATACAATTGTCCAGTTTGGACGAGAACAGACGATAGGCATCTGCCACTTCTTCCAGTGGAATCCTGTGCGTAATCAGGTCTTTAGGTGATAGGCGACCCGATTGTACATGGTCTATCAGTTTAGGCAAGAGTCTTTTCACGGAAGCCTGATTTGCCCTTATGGTAATCCCCTTATTCACTACATTTCCAATTGGCAGTAAATTAAATGGCGGACCATATACACCTACAATAGAAACAATCCCACCCTTTTTCACGGAATTGATTGCCCACTGCAGTGCGGTTGCAGCACCAGCCTGCAACAACATCACTCTGCCACTGAGAGTCTGCAAGGTATTTCCCTCAGCTTCGCAGCCTACGCAGTCGATACACACATCGGCTCCATACCAGTCGGTTGTTTTCTTCAGGAATACCACAGGATCTTCCATATCCTTAAAATTATAAGCTTCACATTTAGCATAGTTCTGTGCAAACGCTAAGCGGTAATCAATATGGTCGATAATAATTACCCTGGAAGGTCCGAAAAACCAGGCACACCTGGCCGCCATAATTCCTATCGGACCCGCGCCAAAGATGACTACTGTATCTCCCTGTTTGATCCCGCCCATTTCGGCTGCCTGATAACCTGTAGGTACCACATCGGTCAGCATCACAGCATCATCCGGATCCATATCAGCTGGAATAACTGTGGGCCCGACATCTGCAAAAGGTACCCTTACATATTCCGCCTGTCCGCCATTATAGCCCCCGGCCGTATGTGAATATCCAAAAATTGCGCCTACTGCGGTGGCCATCGGGTTCGATTCATGGCAGTTTCCATACAGTCCCTGCTTACAGAAATTACATTTTCCGCAGGCAATATTAAAAGGCACCAGTACCTGATCGCCTACTTTCAGCTTTTGAACCAGCGGGCCTACTTCCTCAACGATGCCGACAAACTCATGGCCAAAGGTAGAACCAACCCGTGTGTCAGGCACCATACCATGATAAAGGTGAAGGTCAGATCCGCAGATACAGGTGCGGGTCACACGAACAATTGCATCTTCTGGATGCAATATTTCTGGCATGGGCTTTTCTACTGCCCGAACCCTATAGGGTCCTCGATAATCCATTGCTAACATATGGTTGTTTTTAGGTACAGCCCTTATTTGCGGGCAACAAAAAATTATTACCAGCTTATACAAGGGCGGTCATCCTTTGTTTTAAATGAATTAAAAAAGCCTTCGGCTGCCCTATCATTCAAATAACCATAGCTTAACATGAATTTAACACCTTAATCTCTGTCAATCCGTAATTTCGCACCTGCGTTCCCTTAAAACAACTAATGTTAAAATCTTTCAAAGCCAGACTGCTCTTAAGTTTTTGCTCTTTTATCCCACTCATATTAATCTGGTTAACTACTTATTTATATATTAATTACCAGCAAAGGAAACTCAAAGCCTTTTCTGCAGCATTGACACACATACAAGTTCAGTATCTGGAAAGCACAGGAAATCTGCAGAAATTCATGTTATCCGGCTATCATGAAGCCGGATTTTATCAAACTGGCAGACAGCGGGATATCGATGAATTTCTGCAGCTGCAGCAGTATATCAGCAATCACCTGAATAAGCTCAGAATCAGCGCGGTAAAAAACCACCTGCAAATCAACGGCCCCTTAGACAGTCTCATTAGTTTGAATTTGCAGACATTGAAATTAGGTTATACGCTGAAACAGATTTACCTGAAAAAAGGATTCGAGGATTATGGCATAGAAGGTGAAATGCGTCAATTCGCGCATCGTATTGAAAATTCAAATGTAATCCCCGGCAAACAGATCCTGCAACTGAGACGCCATGAAAAGGATTATATGCTGCGAGGTAAGCAGGAATATGCAAGACTTTTTTTTAAAGAGATAGATTCCCTGCTGCAACTGGTAAATAATGATACGAAGGTAACAGCATTACAAAGCTACAAACAGTATTTTACCAATTTTGTAGCCTATACAGAGAAATTGGGAATAGACCGTAAAAAAGGCATCGCACCAGCACTGCAGGCTAATATAGATCATTTTCACAACCAGTTTATCGTGACCAATGAAGCGTCAGACAATGACATGCATGAGGTGCAGATACAGTTCAATATCATCTTAATTGTTGTTTCCTTAGCCGTCCTGATTCTGATCGTATGGCTGAGCCTTTCTTTATCTGATTACCTTACGCGTGACATCAAAGAGCTGAACAACCGCATGGAAGCTTTTATTAATTCAGATTTCAGGGATATACAATCCTCTGATGGTGGACGGCTCCTGGCCAATAGTATAGAATTAAGTAAGCTATACCAGGATTTCAGCCTGTTAAAGACTACCCTAAAAACATATATCAGTAACCTGAACAGACATGCAGCTGAAATCAAAATTCAATCTATCAAGTCTCAGGAATTAAACGAAGAATTGCAGGTACAATCCGAAGAAATGCAGGCGCAGTCGGAAGAGCTCCATATTTTGAATATTGAATTGCAAACGCAAAAAGAGCAGGAAGAAATTGCACGTGAACTGGCAGATAAAGCCAATCAGGCAAAAAGTATTTTCCTGGCTACAATGAGTCACGAAATCAGGACGCCACTTAATGGGGTTTTAGGTATGGTTTCCCTATTGCATGAAACTAAGCTGGATGCCGAACAAACAGAGTTTGTGGAAACGATCAAACTGAGTGGAGAAAGCCTTTTGAGCGTAATCAATGATGTACTTGACTTTTCTAAAATCGAGTCGGGCAAGCTGGAACTGGATCCGCATAACTTCAATTTAAAGCTATGTATAGAAGAAGTGATAGAGATGTTTTCGGGCAGAGCTGTAGAAGCAGGTTTGAGCCTGGGTTACAGTATCGCTGAGCATGTGCCAAACTTACTGGTAGCCGACAGCCTGAGACTAAAACAGGTGCTGATTAACCTGATGGGTAATGCGCTGAAGTTTACCGGTAAAGGGGGCGTATTTTTGGCTATCAGCATGAACGGATATCATTCAGACGACACATTAGAACTTGTGTGCGAGGTAAGGGACACAGGCATAGGCATTCCGGCAGATAGGATTTCGAGATTGTTTAAGGCATTTTCCCAGGTTGACTCCTCTACTACAAGAAGATATGGCGGCACAGGATTAGGGCTTGCTATCTGTGAAAGACTAGTGCATCTTTTAGGCGGAATAATCACTGTAAAAAGCGAGGTAGACAAAGGGACATCCTTTTTTTTCACGATGAAATCATTGATTGGAAACAAGGTTACATTACAGATTGAAGCCCTGCAAAAACCTGTGGCACCAGAGTTACTTTCGGATGATTTTGCCATTAGCAATCCCCTGCGGATCCTGGTGGCTGAAGATAATATCATTAACCAGAAGCTGATTTTAAAAATACTTCATAAATTGGGATACCATCCTCAGTTGGCCATGAATGGGAAAGAAGTACTGCATGTAATAGGAGATGATCATTTTGATGTGGTGTTAATGGATATTCAAATGCCCGAAATGGATGGTTTAGAAGCCACTCAGGCGCTCAGAACCAGCAATATCA
>Ga0247812_10000912_pt1 | contig 16849 bp, 16 predicted proteins | sample UWRJL149409B1_FD_178011 | JGI IMG/M metagenome (GOLD analysis project Ga0247812, IMG submission 178011) | Plant litter microbial communities from Arlington Agricultural Research Station in Wisconsin, United States - UWRJ-L149-409B-1 | ecosystem: Environmental > Terrestrial > Plant litter >...
TTCGGGATCGTCAAAAGTACAGTATCCGCTTCCTGAATCCCCTCATCCTGGGCTAATTCCTTAATCAGCTGATCGGGTTCCGCTGCATAACCCTTACCGAAGACCGCCCTCTGGGTAGGCTCGATATAACCAAAGCTGTCAGCTCCTTTACCTTGCTGTCCGAAATAATACCTATCCTGATCGTTCATCAGCGCAAAAATCGAACGACTTACCGATACTCGGCCCTCACGCTGGTGCCCTGCTTTCTTCCAGGCTTCTTTATATAACCTGATCTGTTCTGCCTGCTGGATATGGAAAGGCTTTCCGTTCTCGTCAAACTTCAAAGTAGAACTTTGCAGATTCATTCCGTTTTCCGCTGCCCATATCGCTGTTGCATTGGAAGCAGCTCCCCACCAGATGCGTTCGCGAAGCCCTTCCGAATGAGGCTCAAGGCGAAGCAGTCCAGGAGGATTTGGAAACATTGGATTTGGATTGGGCTGTGCAAAGCCTTCTCCACTTAAGCCATTCAAAAACTCAATTGCTTTTTCCCTGCCCATATCTGCATCATTTTTGCCCACTTTTGGTTCATAACCGAAATGGCGCCAGCCTTCGATTACCTGCTCGGACGAACCTCTGCTGATGCCAAGTTGTAACCTGCCGCCAGAGATCAGATCGGCCGCACCTGCATCCTCAACCATATAAAGCGGATTTTCATAACGCATATCGATTACCCCAGTTCCAATTTCTATTTTATTGGTTTTAGCGCCAATCGCTGAAAGTAACGGAAATGGAGAGGCAAGTTGCCTTGCAAAATGATGCACCCTAAAATATGCACCATCCAAACCAATTTCTTCGGCGGCAACAGCAAGATCGATGGATTGCAATAGTGTATCGCCTGCGGTACGGGTGAGATATGATGGATGGTCGGACCAGTGGCCAAATGATAAGAATCCTATTTTTTTCATACTGTAAAAATTGAAACCAAATTTACCAATATGACAAAAGAACCCAGGTCACCAGGTAGTCATATCAATTGCAAATTCAATAAATCTGAGAGCCTGGTCATCCATGCAAGCAATAGCAGTAAAAGACCTTAAATTAGGCACAAAAGGCATATAAAAAGAAAGCGGGAAAAACCAAAGGCTCTTCCCGCTTATCTAAATTAACGCTCTCGTATTAAATAACGGAAAAATAAACCGAAATCTTATCCGCAACGAAAAATAAATTTAGCATAAAAACTATAAGTCCTTATACTTCTGCTCCAATACCTCAATTTCTTTCAAAGATTCAGCAATTCCGTTTCTTTGCGTAGTCAACAAGTTCAAATGATCCTCATGCAACTGGTTATCCTTAATCACCATATCGTATTTCTCCAAAGCAGCTTTCTCACCAGTTACAATTGCACTTAACAATGCAGACTCGCTTTTATCAGTTAATGCCTCCTTAATATCGATCCAGGTACGGTGGATTGCGCCTAATATTCCGCCTTCATCATTCTCTGAGTCACCGCCATGTTTTGCCAAATGGGCTTTCAGTTCAGTTTCATATAATGCACGTTCTGCTACATATTTCAAAAACACTGCTTTCAACTCTACATTTTCTGTAGATTCTGATGCTGATTTGTAGCCTTCCTTTCCATCATTTACGATGGATACTAAGCCCTTTAAGTCTGATATAATTTCTTGATTATTTTCCATGATGATTCTTTTATTTAAAACCATTAATAGCCGATAAGGTTTTGACAATTCGTACAACCATCAAAAACATAATATTAAACAAACGTGTTGCTTACTTATGACCAGCCAAAGAAAACCCTCCTATCTGGATTTTGAGATCGACAGTTATCCATGGAAACCAGATATCGATTACAGAAAATACCCCGAAAAATACAGGGTGGGAAAAGGTGAACAGGGCGTTTTGATCTGTGAGCCTTACAAATCCGAAATCGGCCAGCATTGGCGCTTCCGAACCCCAGAAATTGCCATGGAGAGTAGCAGCAAGATTTTTGAAATGTTTAATAACTTCATCAAAGAAAATGATTTCGTCGGTGCAGACATGGCAAGGAAATATCTGCAAATGGGATATACCCGTGCAAAAAGATATGCCAACTACAAAGCGGGCAAAAAGTATGACAAGAAAAATGATTATAAACAACTGGAGCGGGGAACAGGCTCAGACGAAAAAGCAAAGTCTGCAGCAATCTTCTACGCCCTCTATAAAATGGCCGAAGCCAACCCAATCTATAAAAAATTAAAAACCGACTGGAAAAAAGAAAATGGCTAGCAATGTGAAATTAAAATAAGTAGTTCTATCTTATTCAGACACATGGCCTACATCAGCGTCCTTTTATTTAAGATTACTAAATTCTTCAGGCAATAAAAGCAACGGATTGATACCAAATCCAACTTAGCAAACCATCCATCAACTCCTTAATGGCAGACTAAAAACAAACTGCGAACCTACACCATACTCACTATCTAACCAGATCCTGCCTTCGTGCCGTTTAACAATTTCAGCGCACAAATAAAGACCGATTCCAAAGCCAGAAATCGAATGCATATGTTCTCCTTCAACTCGGTAATATCGGTCGAAAATATAAATTGCATCTGATGGCCGTATGCCCATTCCCTGATCTTTAACACTAACAGTCACTTCATCTTTTAAAGTATCGCAGTTAATTAATATTTTAGTTCCAAACGCTGAATATTTCACAGCGTTACTAATGAGGTTGTGGATTACATGCGCAATTTTTTCCCTGTCGGCATTAATAAAAATTTCTGAGGAAGGAGAAAACAGCAGTTCATGGGTAGAAATAGTCCCCTGAGTTTCTTCTTCTATTTCTTTTAATAGAGCAGCTATGTCGAAATTTTGCAGACTGATATCAATTTTTCCAGACTCCAGTCTTGAGATATTTAAAAAACCATTTATCATGGTAGTCATCTTGTTGACTTGCAAATCTGCTCTTTCCAGCGTTTTGATTACAAATTCTTCTTCATAATTTTTAAGCCGGTAATTTAGCACCTGAATGTATGCTTTCATAGAAGTTAACGGTGTTTTAAGCTCATGGCTAACCATCCCAATAAAATCATTTTTACGGATTTCATCCAATTTCTTCTCTGTAATCTCGTTGATTACACCTGTAAAATATTCCTTCCCGTTGCGTTGCTGCATCTCCCCGATAGCCCTCACCCAACGGGTTTTGCCATCTATATTTCCTATTATCGGATATTCAGTATCAAAACGACCACCTTCATTAATCGTAAGCTCAACCAGTTCCGCAACTTGCTGACGGTAATCTGGATGGATCTGGTTGATAGTAGCCTCATAAGGCACAACATCGTCTGGATCAAAGCCAAAAAACTCCTTAAGCTTCGCAGATGCAACAAATGTTCTGTCAATCGCATTTATCTGAAAGGTTCCCAGTCCAGCTGCCTCAATTGCCATGCTCAGATTTTCCGCAGCAAGCTGTACTTCAGCTTCTGCCAGATACTGTTCCGTTATATCCATAACCACACCTGTAAAAGCAGAGAACGTCCCTGAAGAATCTACCTTCAAATTTCCGATTGCCCTAAGCCATCGAAAACGGTGATCATGCAGGCCTACAACGGGATAGGTAACATCGTAATCACCATTATTATAAATAGCATTTTCCAATTTAGAAGCCACAAATGGTCGGTATTCTTCGGTAATCTGTGCAAGCGCATCTTCTATAGTCAGGGGTTCATCCTCATAATAGCCAAAAAGCTCTTTTAAACGGGCATCGGTAATGAACTCTCTGGTTGTTGAATGAATAAACCAGGTGCCGAAATTTGCTGCGCTAACGGCTAAACGAAAAGCAAGCTGTGATTCTGCTACCTGATCCTGGGCAAGGATAAGTTCTTGATTTACCATTGCAACCTCTTCAATAGAAGTTGCCAGTTCTTCATTTGAAGCTGCCAGTTCCTCGTTTATGGCCTGTAAATCCTTGGCACTATTTTCAAGAGATTCCTCAATTCGCTTTCGATCAGTCACATCACGTGTAGTGCCGGCAATTGCCTCCACCTCACCATCATCATCAAGCACAGGCGTTAGAATATAATCATAAATTCTCTTACCCAAAACAGCATGTGGGAAAGATACTTCTCCCCTTATCGGTTGTTTGTTTTCTTTAATATTATCGATCTCGCGTTCGTGCATTTCTGCATGCCAGGGTTCATATCCGTTTTCAAGAAGACTCTTACCAATAGCATCTTCCCATGTTTTGCCCCACATGGTTAGCAAGGCCTGATTTGCATAGGTAAAGCGATATTCCAGATCAAAAACATACATTAAATCGGGCGTATTAGAGGTAACGGTTTCGTAGAACCGTTTCTGCTGATCAGATTTTATTCGGGCTTCCACAAGTTGCAATTCAGCATTTTTACGTTCAGTAATGTCGCTGGCAGTACCAAACCATTCGATAATTTCCCCTTCATTATCTAAAATGGGTACCGCCCTGGAAATGGTCCATCCTGGAGAACCGTCTGCCCGCAAAACGCGGTGCTCCAGGTGAAAAACTTTCTTTTCAGCAATCGCTAGCTTAATGCTTTGATTGACCAAATCCAGATCCTCAGGATAAACATTGTTTTCCTTCCAGTTTGTCGTAGGCTCCTTGGTATCCTTTAAAAAACCTCGGCCATCCAGCTCCCTCATTTCGCTCCAATCAGGGCTGAAAGAATATATCACATCCGATGTTGCTTTGAGTAGTGCATCGAAACGAGCTTCAGTCTCAGCAAAGTGCTGATTATTTGATACTGCCCTGGTAGAAAAATCTGTCATATATATCCTAACACAAAAAATATAATTTTGCTTTAAATGTTATATTTTTTTTTGAAACTGGCCAAAATAGAGCAAAACGCCTTTAAGATATTTTACTCATTAAGTAACCTCAAAACATGGAGAAAGTATTAGGGATCAAAAACCACTAATCAAAGCGTTATCCTCAACCAACCCAAAATCAACAGGATTCGAGGACATTAAACCCGATTACTTAAAAAAAAAAGTTTTACAACAAATAAAAAATACTACATACTAAGATGGTGAACGGCAATTCACTCTTTCGCCAATTAGCCATTTGCAATAAGGAGCATTGCCCCTCCTTAAAGCGACTGCAGTAAGTTGTTTTTTTTCTGTTGATTAGCGTATTCCTCGTTCATAAACTTTTTGAAATCCTGATCACGGTTATTGGCCGACTGTTCTAACTCTTTTAAAAGAGCTGACCCATTAGCCTTTAGCAGTGTAGAGCGTGCTTTGTCGCCATTGGCGGTTGCTAATGATTTTACCGAATCGAGGGTAATTTGCTGATTGGAAAGTAAATCTGATGGCAAAATTATACTTTTTCCTGTCGCATAGGCTTCCATCCGCTTTAAGCTTGCTCGATTACTATCCATAAGCTGTGTCAAGGTTTCTGAAGGCTTATTTTTCGCATTTCCTGCCTGGAGCTTTAAAAGACGGTCTTCCATAAGCAAAGAATAAGTTATGTTTCTCAAATGATCAGCAGCCTCTCCATCGAGCTTAGTCTGAAAGGTTTCTGATCCGCCGACCTTGTTTGGCATAACCGTATCTCCAGAGATGCTATCTTTTTCCATGCTCGATCTTTTATCTGCACTATTACAAGCCATCATGCATAAAACCGCAAATCCAATGGTTGGCTTTAACCAAACCAGTTGTTTAAAATTCTTCATATTAAAATATAAATATCATGTAATCAATACAAATAATACAATGGCACTGACCAAAAGTTTTAATATTATTAGAAAATTGCATGATACTTTTGTTTAATAACGGCTAATAAAACGGATCTAATCAATAAACTTATTTTCATTTAAATGCTCCATAATTATTCATACAACAGCTTAAAAGTGTGCAATTTTTAGCGTGATTGAAAAGCCAGTGCTTCAGGAATAGAGTTTTTTTGAAGACTATTGAAACTTTTTACTGGAATTATCAGTTTAATTTAAATGGTAGTAACAGGAACAATGGTTATTTCGATAGCTGAGGGACAAAAGGTTTTAGTATTATTGGCACCTTCTCACAGCGAGATTGATGAGTTATATCATCAACTCCGCATTGATGCTTATCAATTTAAGAAAGAGATCTCGAAACTTCATACAGATATAAAATTTATTTCAGCAGGGTTCAAAGATGAAGAAGATGAACTCCATTGGAATGATGATTACATCCCGCTACCGAAATGGTATGAAAATAATTAGCGGATCATTTTCTCTGCCAAACACCTAATTATAAAAACAATATTCAAACAGAATATCTAACTAAAAAACTTTTTTGGCAAGAGAATGTTGCTTAGCTACGCCCAAAACCATTCAAAGATTATGAACATAAATGAGCTTATAATTCCAGCTGCCAGAAAGGGAGAAATTGCGGTTTTGCAAGAACTCTTTGCAAGGAATGTCGATGTTAATCACCGCGATTTAAAAGGCTACACGCCTCTGATAATTGCCTGTTATAATAATCAGCTGGAAGCAGCAAAATTACTCATTAATAACGGTGCTAATTTAGATGCGGCAGATGAAGGTGGCAATACAGCCTTAATGGGCGTTAGCTTTAAAGGATATATTGAAATAGCACAATTACTGATTGAATGCGGTGCAAATCTTGATCTACAACATGGCAATGGTGGCACAGCGCTAATGTTTGCAGCTATGTTTGGAAGGAACGACATTTTACAATTGCTTGTAAAGCACGGCGCTGATAAATACATAAAAGATATCAAGGGCCAGGATGCCCTGGATTTTGCCGCTCTTCAGGGTAACGAAAAAGGCTTGGAAATTTTACAGAATTTTGTTTACGAAGGTTAATCTCTTAATAGCCCTTTCACTAAACTCTTCCATTGGGGATAAGAAAGACCAATTTTTGCCGCGATTCCAACAATTAAGTTCCTGCTTTTATCCAGAAAACTTCCATCAGAAGTATTTGCCAACTCGTTACGTCCATGTTCCTCGGCAAATATTTCGAGTTTAACTTTCCTTACTATAAATGTTGATGTTGCTTCCGCTTTAAGAAAATGAGCAATAGTACCATCTTTATCCATCGGATGGCAGCTTGGTCGAACCGTCATATACAATATCTGCTGTTCGCTATTTTCCAGCAATCTAATATCCTCTATCCTAACCCAGTCATACCCCATACCAGCATAAGTACCTGGCCCAGGAATATCAATTCTAATAAAATCCCTGATTATCGCTTTTCGCTCCGCCCGTATACCATTAGCATCGATAAGCTGAAAGGAAGAGATACCCGAGTGCTTTTCCCACTCATTTATCAATAATAATCGCTCGCATGCTTTGGCAAAGAAAACATCAGCTTCTTCCTGAGATGCAAAGATTCTTTTTTCCACGGCATCCATTGAGCTGCCAACATATTGAGCAGGAATAATATCAAGCAAATCAATTTCGTTTTCCATGTTTTTCAAAAAACAGCGGAGGCATCGAAGAGCCCCCGCTTGATCCAAGATTCAATAATTTATGCTGGAATTTTTCTAGGATTTTCACGATCCCAGAAACGGTGCATCGCTATCATTTTTATAAAAATATCTTTTAAGCTGTTGATATCAGAGGATACGATGACCCCCTCGCGTAACACAGTATCAGTTGAGTACTCTGCAGGTAATTTTTTAAAAAAATAAGTTGATTCCAATACCTGAATTGCCTCATCGTCGGCAGCTATTGCTTTGCAGTGCTTAAAAGCCTCATTTAAGAAATGAACAGCATTAGCTTCTGCTTCTAAAGTTGCCACAGAATTTGAGCCGCCAGGAATATATACGGCATCATAGAGCACTGATGCGGCAGTAAGAAAACTCTCGTCAGGGGTAATCTCCTGATCTCCCTTAGAAATAATATGACCAAGTTTGGGAGCTATAATATGCACAACCGCTCCCTGAGCGATGAGTGCGTCTTTCACCTTGCTTAGTGATTTCTCATCGACCCCATCTGCTGCAAGAATTGCAACTTTTCTGGTTTGGATGGTATTTTTAACAGTGCCAACCATGCTTAGCGCATCTGATTTGGAAAGGCTGCCCTTTGGATTTAGCGAAGTGTAATCTTTTGGGTCAGCATCTGCAGGAATACTATTGTTTAGCTCATCGAGTGCAATTTTAGGGATATGCAACCCCAGTGCAAATGCAACTTCCGCAGCAAGTGATTTATCGATCTGAACTAAAACCGCAAGCATTCTCTCGCGGACAGGCACTGCTTTTACCTTTCCGAGTTCAAAACTCAGCGCATCTATAATATGATTTCGCTCTGCATCACTTTGTGAGTTAAAAAACAAACGTGCCTGTGAAAAGTGATCGAAAAAACTTCGGCTTCTTGCCCTGATTTTTTTGGCATCTATCCGCTCATTATAGCTTACAAAGCCCCCTTCCGAGCCTTTGGCCTGCAAAGGGTCATTATTACCCAATGCATTTGGACCATAACTGGTTTTGCCCCGATTAATAGTTTGCCGCATATAGCCATCCCGTTGATTGTTATGAACTGGAATAATCGGCCTGTTTATTGGAATTTCATGAAAATTAGGTCCACCCAAACGGATTAACTGGGTATCGGTATACGAAAACAATCTTCCCTGCAGCAGCGGATCATTTGTGAAATCAATACCAGGAACGACATGACCAACGTGGAAAGCAACCTGTTCTGTTTCGGCAAAGAAATTTTCTGGGTTGCGGTTTAAAGTCATCTTACCGATGCGTTGAACAGGAACAAGCTCTTCGGGAATCAATTTCGTAGGGTCTAAAATGTCGAAATCAAATTTAAATTCATCTTCCTCAGGTACAATCTGTACGCCGAGTTCCCACTCAGGAAATGCACCCGATTCAATCGCATCCCATAGATCTCTGCGATGAAAATCTGGATCCTTTCCAGAAATATTCTGAGCCTCATCCCAGGCAACTGCGTGAACGCCAAGAAGCGGTTTCCAGTGGAATTTAACGAAATTTGAAACACCCTGCTGATTAACAAAACGAAATGTATGTACCCCAAAACCTTCCATCATGCGATAGCTCCTCGGTAAGGCACGATCACTCATGGCCCACATAATCATATGAGCAGACTCAGGCATTTGCGAGATAAAATCCCAGAACGTGTCGTGAGCCGATGCTGCCTGGGGCATTTCGTTATCTGGTTCAGGTTTTACAGCATGTATTAAATCTGGAAATTTGATGGCATCCTGAATAAAAAAAACTGGCATATTATTTCCCACCAGGTCAAAATTGCCTTCCTGGGTGTAAAACTTTACCGCAAAGCCCCGCACATCTCTTGCCAAATCGGTAGATCCCCTCGAGCCAGCAACTGTTGAAAACCGCACAAAAACAGGCGTTTCCTCACCTGGATTACATAAAAAAGCAGCCTTTGTCCATTTAGACATATCCTCGTACACTTTAAATACACCGTGAGCGGCCGAACCCCTCGCATGTACAATTCGTTCAGGTATGCGTTCATGATCGAAATGTGTTATTTTTTCTCGGAGGATGAAATCTTCCAGTAAGGTTGCCCCCCGATCGCCTGATTTGAGCGAGTTTTGGTCGTCATTGATTTTCAGACCGTGGTTTGTGGTCATAAACTGATCAGAAGCATCTGTTGTGAACGACTGCAGTTTAGTGGTTTTATCGTTTTCCTGTTGCGCTGATGCGCTATTTTTTTGGGAAGTTTTTTTAGCCATAGCTTCTGTTATTTTAAGCCTCTTCGGCTGCTTTATAATTTATTTCATTTCCTGCGATATCTGTAAGTTTCGTATCGGCCATCTTTTCCTCGCTAAGTGTTTGTTCCAGAATCTCGGCTACATCCGTTAAACCCAGCGTAATGGCCAGCTGATACAGACCGCCATAACTGGCAATTTCGTAGTGTTCAACCTTTTGCGATGCCAGAATGATGCCTACATCCCGCGTGGCAGTGCCAGGTTCAGTTTCTTCCACAATACCCTCTGCTTCTTTTGTCAAGCCTTCCATTGCATCGCATTTCTTTGCTATAGCTTTCTCGCCAAGCAATCCGAAAACATCTTCAAGACGTTTGACATGGCCCTTGGTTTCTTCCAGATGAGCAGTTATAGCATCCTTCAGTTCGGGTGCAGTCGCGGCAGAAATCATTTTGGGAAGGGATTTAACCAAATGATTTTCGGCCCAATATAAATCAGCAATCCCATCTTTAAAAAGTTCCTTTAATGCTGGAGATTTTTCTGTTGTTGTTTTAGAAGCAAATTTAGCGTCGCTCCCAGTATCTTTTGTTTTCATGGTTGATAGGTCTTTTCATCTACAACCTTATGGATTAAAATAAGTTTTAACTTTTTATTGCAATCTATCGGCTGGTGTCCTCACCCGCCGAAAAAAACAAAGTCACATCCAATCTATCGGCTGGTATCCGCACTTACATACCTTCTATCGGCTGGTGTCCTCACCTGCCGAAAAAAAACTAAGTTAGATCCCATCCATCGGCTAGTATCTGCACTTCCATGCCGTCTATCGGCTGGTGTTCGCACCTACATGCCTTCTATCGGCTGGCGTCCTCACCTGCCGAAAAAACCGCGGCATTCCATGCAAAAGATGGAATGCCGCGGGTAGAAATGTCGTACTTAAAATCTTATGGCTGGCCGCCTCCGCCCATTGCCCCATAGATTTGTCCTGTAGAATAACTGGCGCTGTTATCGGCAAGCTGCACATAAATCGATGCCAGTTCAGCAGGCTGACCAGGTCTTCCCATTGGAGTCGCCTTTCCAAACTCCTTCAACTTTTCATCGGTGGCGCCACCGCCCACCTGGAGCGGTGTCCAGATCGGCCCAGGTGCTACCCCGTTCACCCTTACCCCTTTTGGCGTAAGAAACTTGGCGAGCGATCTTACTGTACTCGTATTGGCAGCTTTGGTTTGGGCATAATCAAAAAGTTCTGGCGAAGGATCATGTGCCTGCTCAGAAGTGGTCACGATAATGCTCGATCCAGACTTCAAATGCGGAATGGATGCTTTAAGCAACCAAAACGGACCATAAATATTCGTTTTAATCGTTGCGTCAAAATCCTCTGTGCTGATCTCCAGGATCGATGGTTTGGTCTGTTGCCTTGCTGCATTACTAACCACAATATCAAGGCCTCCCAATTTCTTGACGCTATCTTCCACTAAACGCTTGCAAAAGGATTCTTCCCGAAGGTCGCCTGGAATTGCATAACCCTTTCGTCCAGCCTTGGTGATCAGATCAATCACTTCCCTCGCATCAGATTCTTCAGCTGGCAGATAATTGATTACCACATCTGCGCCCTCCCTTGCAAAAGCGATTGCAGCCGCCCTACCCATTCCCGAGTCTCCCCCAGTAATCAGTGCTTTTCTACCCATCAGCCTTCCAGAACCTTTATAGCTCAGTTCGCCGTGATCAGGCTTTGGATTCATTTTGCTGGCAAGCCCTGGAAAGGGTTGCTGTTGTGGGTTGAAAGGTGGTCTTGGATATTTCGTGGTCGGATCAATCAGTGCAGCGGCATCTTTGCCCTGAGCAGATAAATTTTCCGCAGCAAAAGTGGGCGTTATGGCTAAGCCAGCAATGCCCAGACCAAGACCAGCTACCGCCTGGCGCCTGGTAATTGTTTCTTTGTTTTCCATAGGTGATGTTTTTGCAGGCATTGTTGCCTAAATACTTATCTATTTTTACTACACAGCAAATTCAGAAAATGTTTTGCCCACGAACACGGATTTGCATTCCAAAAAGGAGTGGAAGCATAATGCCTGATTTCAATGTATCGACTTATACTGATCTCCTGATGGATAAAAATCAAACAAAAAAAACTTAACGATAACTTAGCGTGTTAAGCATTACATAAAACTAACAAGATATGGTGCAACATGCTTACCCAATGCACGGTGAAGACCGTGGTAATCGCAGTACAATCTCCATTACGATAAACGGTGAACTAAAAAGGATCGAAATTGAACCCTGGGTTAGTCTTTTAGACTGTTTGAGGGACCATCTTGACTTAACTGGCACAAAAAAAGGATGTGATCACGGCCAGTGTGGAGCCTGTACCGTTATTGTCGATGGAAGACGCATTTTAAGTTGTCTTACGCTTGCCATAATGAAAAATGGTAGTGCCGTTACAACAATTGAGGGCATTGCACAGGATAATGGTCTTCATCCACTGCAGCAAGCCTTCATAGATCACGATGCTTTTCAATGCGGTTATTGTACACCTGGACAGATCTGCAGTGCAATCGGGTTAATTTCGGAAGGGAAAGCAACTAACCGCGAAGAAGTTAAAGAGCTGATGAGCGGAAATCTTTGCCGTTGCGGCGCAAACGTTGGAATTATAGATGCCATCATGGAGGTAAAAGACGGAGGTAGAAATGAATAATTTCAATTACAAACAACCTGCCGATGTTGCTGAAGCAATTAAATCAAAAAATGACCATGCAGGCAATATGTTTATTGCTGGTGGCACTAACCTGATCGACTTATGGAAATACAACCTTGTTCATCCAAATTCGCTCATAGATACCAGTTTACTTGGGGAGCTTTCAGAAATTACCTTACTCGAAAATAATGGTATAAGGTTGGGTGCAACAGTTAAAAATGCAGATACCGCCTATCATCCGATTATTGAACATAAATACCCGCTCTTATCAAAAGCGATTCTGGCAGGAGCGTCTGCTCAAATCAGAAATATGGCCAGCAATGGTGGTAATCTTTTGCAACGCACACGGTGTTATTATTTTTACGATAGCGATGTGCCATGCAACAAACGTGTTCCTGGTTCTGGATGCCCTGCAAAAAATGGCTATAACCGAATGCACGCAATTTTAGGTGCAAGTGAAGACTGTATAGCGGTCTTTCCTTCCGATATGTGCGTGGCACTGTCTGCACTTAATGCAACAGTAAATATTCAGGGTTCCGCCTCAAACAGGGTGGTTCCCATTGGTGATTTTCACAGACTTCCTGGAAATACGCCTGAAATAGATAATGTTTTAAAAAGTGATGAGGTAATTACCTCAATTGATTTGCCAGAAAAAGGTTTCTCGAAAAACTACGCTTATCTTAAACTGCGTGACCGACATTCCTATGCCTTCGCACTGGTATCTGTCGCAACAGCGCTCGAGCTTGAAGGTAACACCATAAAAGAGGCTAGAATTGCACTTGGAGGCGTAGCACACAAACCATGGCGTTCAATAGAGGCTGAACAATTCCTTTGCAACAAGGAAGCCACCGAAGAAAATTTTTCCGCGGCTGCAGATATTATTCTTCAGCGCGCTCAAGGTTACGGACATAATGACTTTAAAATCAAGCTGGCCAAAAATGCCATTATCAGAAATGGATTAATGGCATTGAATCCCTCCTCGCAACTTCCAGGAGCGGCTCCCTCGGCTTAAAAACTCACCTAAAAATTTTAAAGATGGAACTTAATAAGATGGTTGGCAAACCAGTGAGCAGACTCGAAGGTACGGCGAAAGTTACCGGAACAGCTAAGTATGCGGCAGAGTATCCTGCGGAAAACCTGCTATTTGGCTATGTGGTTAGCAGTCCGATCACTAAAGGAAAAATCCTTAATATCGACATCAGTAAGGCCCTGGCAATTCCTGGTGTAATCGAAGTGATCTCACACCTCAACCGCCCCAAACTGGCCTGGCTTGATATTCAATATACCGACATGGATGCCCCGCCAGGCACCGTGTTTAAGCCGCTGCTCGACGAAAACATACTATACAATGGTCAGCCCATCGCCCTTGTTGTAGCCGAAAGTTTTGAAACCGCCAGATATGCATCCAGCCAAATTAATTTTGAGTTCCAGGAACAGGCTCATCAAACCATTCTTGAGCGCAATCTGACCGAAGCGCGGGCACCCAAGAAAGGTTTGGCAACCGCATTGAAACCACCTCCACCTCCACCAACAGGAAATTTTGAAGAGGCTTTCGAAAACGCAGCGGTAAAGGTAGCATCTGAATATCGGCATGGAACTGAACATCACAACCCCATAGAACTGTTCGCTACCACAACAATATATGAAGGAAACGGGAAGCTGAAGATCTATGATAAAACCCAGGGCACCATTAATAATCAGCTGTATGTGGCAAATATTTTTGGCCTGAAATATAAAGACGTGCAGGTTTTGGCACCATTCGTTGGCGGTGCTTTTGGTTCTGGGTTAAGACCCCAGTATCAGCTTTTTCTTTGTGTTATGGCTGCACTCCATTTAAAAAGAAATGTGCGGGTGGTGCTAGACAGAAAGCAAATGTTTTCATTTGTACATCGGCCGCCATCAATACAATTACTTAGGTTTGCATCAGATATAAACGGTCGACTAACGGCTTTAGGCCACAGTGCCTTTGCAGAAACATCAAATTTCGAGGATTATACAGAGCCGACTGCTGGCTGGAGCCACAGGCTCTATGCTGCTCCAAATACGCTGTTTGAGCATCAGATTGTGCCACTTGATGTATATACCCCTATGGATATGCGGGCACCTGGAGGTAGCACGGCCTTGCATGCAATAGAATGCACCATGGATGAACTATCCTACAAACTTAACATTGACCCCTTAGAGCTCCGTTTGCTTAATTATTCTGAAATGGACCCCTCTGCTAAAAAGCCATATACTAGTAAAGCACTTCGGGCATGTTACCTGGAGGCTGCTGAAAAGTTCGGGTGGAGCAACAGGAGCCCCGAACCGCGAAGCATGACCCGTGGCAACAAACTCATCGGTTATGGAATGGCTACAGGAATCTGGGATGCTTTTCAGTTTCCAGCAAGGGTGCAGGCCATAATAAATAGAGAAGGAAAGCTAATCCTTCACAACGCTACTACGGATATTGGTACAGGAACCTTAACCGTTATGACTCAAATTGCTGCAGATGAACTTGGCCTTGCCATGGAAGATGTGGATTTTCAATATGGCGATAGCAAAAAGCCATTTTCTATGTTCCAGGGTGGGTCAGCCATTACCTCTTCAACGGGAGTAGCGATCCTCATGGCAGCCAAATCGTTGCGCAAAAAACTACTTAAAAAAGCCGCTCAAATGCCCGACTCTCCATTCAGAAAAGCGGATGATGAGATGGTATATTTCAGCAATGGCTCTTTGCACCTCAAAGAAAATGAATCTGCTAAAATTTCCTTGAAAGAGATCATCGCTTTCAACAAGGGGGTGGCCATTAAAACCACAAAGATGGGCAATCCTCATATGATTAAGCTTCGTAAATATAGCCTGGCCACACATAGTGCCTGTTTTGTTGAAGTTGAAGTGGATAAGGATTTAGGTACGGTTCAGGTTACCCGAGCGGTGAGTGCCATCGCGGCAGGCAAAATCATCAACCCAAAAACGGCCAAAAGCCAGATCTCAGGTTCTATGATTTGGGGCATCAGTAAAGCCTTGCACGAAGAAACCATTATGGATGGGAACCTGGGAAAATATATGAATGCAAATCTGGGTGAATACCATATTCCTGTACATGCAGATATCGGGCAACTCGATGTAATCTTTGTAGAAGAAAAGGATGAATTAATCAACGAATTGGGAACTAAGGGTGTCGGAGAAATCGGCCTTGTAGGCATGCCTGCTGCAATTTCAAACGCAGTTTTCCATGCAACTGGTAAACGCATCAGAAAGCTGCCGATCCATTTAGATGATTTGATTTAATCTCATAGAAGATTAATCCAACCTTTCCACGTTTTAGAGAACAACCCTTACTCTGAAACGTGGAAGGACTATATTCCCAAATAATCCATACAAAAAGATAGCAGGCTGAAAAATCAGCAAGCATCAACTACAAAGCCTGCCCACCATTTAAACTTAAAAAATAGCTCATAGCTGAATCATCTTCCCTTCAACACTGATGAGTTCCAAAAAGTCTGGCAAGGGCGGAGTGCGGCCAATTTTTGTAAAATGGCAACGATGTCCTGAACCACCCTTAAAAATGTCGTCCCAAGGTGCCAACAATTCGGCCTGTCAAAATTAGATTTGCTGAATAAGATCAATATCTATGCAGCCCATCACCGTAAGCATCCAAGTCAACGCCCCCATACAACGCGTATGGAAATTGTGGAACACGCCAGAGGACATCAGAAAATGGAACAACGTATCCGAAGACTGGCATACCCCGTCTGCCGAGAATGATCTGCGCCCTGGTGGAAAGCTAAAGCTGGTAATGGGCCTGAAGGATGGAAGTTTCAGCTTTGATTTCAACGCTACCTATAACCAGGTGAAGACTCATGAACTAATCAGCTATACCCTTTCCGATGGCCGCCATTCGACCATTACTTATACTGGAAGCAACCCTGTCACTATAGCTGAGACCTTTGAGCCCAACGCTACCGATCCGCTGGACATGCAAACTGATTTTTGCAGTGCCGTGCTGGCCTCTTTCAAAAAATATGCGGAATCGCAAGAGGAACAATAACCATCGCTCACGATATGCCCCTGTCCAGTTCCTTTTATAAAAGCATGCGGGTTCGCAACAGTCTTTTCACTGGAACCTAAAATTTGAATTAGACTTTTACTTAACTGATATCCAAGGTTTTTCCCGTATCATGATTCTAATTATATCGAGATCAATCTGTACCGTAAAGCTGATACAGGTGCACCTGTTAAGGCAACGTTTAGCACATAATTATTGCTTTCGTTTCATGAAGTAACAATTTAATCGTTTAGGAGGGAATAATTATAATCAAGCTGTGAATGCTGGCTATTTTTTAACAAATTGCAATTTTTTACAACCTATTACATGACGACCAAACTACCCAACGAACTAGCCACCAAACCACATTACCCTATATTAGATGGACTTCGCGGTATCGCAGCGATAATTGTTGTAACCTTTCACCTGGCCGAGCCATTTTCAACAAGCAATATGGATAAATTTGTTAATCATGGTTACCT
>Ga0247812_10000914_pt1 | contig 16838 bp, 13 predicted proteins | sample UWRJL149409B1_FD_178011 | JGI IMG/M metagenome (GOLD analysis project Ga0247812, IMG submission 178011) | Plant litter microbial communities from Arlington Agricultural Research Station in Wisconsin, United States - UWRJ-L149-409B-1 | ecosystem: Environmental > Terrestrial > Plant litter >...
ACAACCGACTTCGACGGCCACGTCGCCGACTTCGGCGGCGCCGACTCCGCGTGCCCCACCAATGAGTACGGCGACTTCCTCGACATCATGGGCTACTCGATCTCTGGCTCACTCCCCCACGCCTCGAGCGCACAGCGCATTCTGCGCGGCTACCTCCGCGACTACACAACACTCTCCGGCAGCGACGGCACCTCAACGATCACCGTCGGAAGCCTCGACGGTGACGCCGACGTTCGCGCGATCAAGATCGTCGATCCGCTGACGAACGACAACTACTACGTCGAGTACCGCACCGCGACCGGAACGGATGCCACGAGCACCGAGTTCACGCGGGCGACCAATTGCCAGACGACCGCGGGGTACTCCGCCTGCGGGCGCAGCTCCGACGCCGCGACCGGCTCGGTTCGCATCCTGCGCGAGCTGCCCTACGGAGCACTCGTCGACTACCGCGAGACGACCGTTCTCGCGGTCGGTCGCACCGGGAGCAACCTCACCGCTCGTAACACGCACCTCGCCGCCGGCGAATCGTTCACGAGTACCGACGGCGGTTTCTCGCTCGTAGTCAACAGCATGAGCCCCACCCGCGGCGCATCCATCTCGGTGCGACTCGGCGATGCCACCGGCACGAGCACCGCACTCACGCTCTCCGGAACAAAGCAGACCTACGGCTCGTCAGCGCGCGTCACGGCGACGGCTACCGTCAGTCGCGAAGACTCCGGTACCGCCAAGGGATCCGTGCAGTTCTTCTCCGGTTCGTCCAGGCTCGCCACCGTTGCCGTCGCGGCCAACGGAACCGCGGCATATCGCCTTCCCTCCAGCCTCGCGGCGGGAAACCGGCCCATCTCGGCGCGGTTCGTTCCGGCATCCATCGCCCACGCTCCCTCGAGCTCCGCAGCGACCACCGTCTCGGTCGGTCGTGCCCTCGCGTCGACGAGAATCACGCTGCTGAAGTCGTCGGTCTCGAAGAGCTCGCGCGCGAAAGTGAAGGTCGCCGTCAAAGTTTCCGGCGCTGTCGCCAGCGGAAAGCTCTACGCCTACGCGAACGGCAAGAAGATCGCCTCGTACACCCTGAGCAGCGCACGCAAGGGCGTGCTGACGATCACCCTTCCTAGGGTGTCGTCGTCGAAGAAGATCAGTGTGAAGTACTCCGGCAATGCGAACGTCTACAGCGCTGTATCGGCCATCCGCAAGCTGTCGGTCAAGAAGTAGCAGCGCCGCCGAAAGCAGCGCCGGGCTTCCCTAGTGGGTGGCCTGGATCTCGCGCAGCTTGAGCAGCACTTCTGCGCGCAGCTCTTCCGGTGCCTTTTCCTTGCACGCGCGCTGCACTGCGGCGGTAAGGACAACACCGACTTCGTGCTCTCCGGTGCAGTCGTCGCAGTTAGCCATGTGCTCGGCTATGTCGGCGGCGTCAGCCTTCGCCAGTTCGTTGTGCAGGTACTCTTCGAGTTCTGCCTTCGCTTTGTCGCAACCGCAGTCGGTCATTTTGTGCTCCCAGTAGCAGGCGCGGACGAGATTCCCCGGTCACGCGCGTAATCAGCCAGCAGATCCCGCAACATCCGGCGGCCGCGGTGGAGGCGGCTCATGACGGTGCCAACGGGAGTCTTCATGATGTCGGCAATCTCCTGGTAGGAGAAGCCCTCGACGTCTGCGAAATAGACCGCGAGACGGAAGTCTTCTGGAATCGACTGCAGGGCTTCCTTGACCGTGCTGTCGGGAAGGTGGTCGATCGCCTCGGCCTCGGCCGAACGCGTCGAGGTCGACTGCGTCACCGATTCGGCGTTACCGAGCTGCCAGTCTTCGAGTTCATCGATTGTGCCCTGGTACGGGTTCCGCTGGTTCTTGCGGTAGTTGTTGATGAACGTGTTGGTCTGGATGCGGTACAGCCAGGCCTTGAGGTTTGTCCCCTGCTGAAACTGCCCGAAAGCCTGGTACGCCTTGACGAAGGTCTCCTGCACGAGATCCGCGGCATCCGAGGGGTTGCGGGTCATGCGCATGGCGGCCGCGTACAGCTGGTCCATGTACTGCAGGGCCTGGTCTTCGAAGAGCGCCCGGGTGTCGGCGGAAATGACACGCTTGGCCGGCGGAACGCTCGGTGCCTCGGGGGACGTGTCCCCGGAGGCGGCGGCGGCCGAAATCTGCTCGTCTGGTGCATCTGTAGTCATCAGCAACGAGTGTAGTTCTTGCAGGGCCGCGTCGGCCGTCAGAAGAGAGAGCGCAGAGTCGTGATCACGCGGTGCGACCGGTGTGGTCATCGTCATCTCTCGCATCTCCATTCGGTACGGCTCAACTGCCGATACTCTGGTAACCGATGCAGGTATTCAACTATTCCGGACCCGAATTCTCGCCCTACGGCGACGAACAGTTCTCCGACGACTCAGCGCCCGGTCCCTGGCCGGCACCGCAGGCCCACACTGCCCTCAATAAGGTCATCCAGCTTCCCGGTTCGAAGAGCCTGACCAACCGCGAGCTCGTGCTCTCGGCTCTCGCGTCGTCGCCGTCGCTGCTCCGGTCGCCACTGCACTCCCGCGACACCGCGCTCATGATCGAGGCGCTGCGCGCACTCGGCGTCGGAATCGAGGAAGTAGAGGGAGCCGGCGGGTACGGCCCCGACCTCGTGATCACACCGGCGGAACTCGAGGGCGGATCGTCGATCGACTGCGGCCTCGCCGGAACGGTCATGCGCTTTCTTCCTCCCGTCGCAGCCCTCGCGCTCGGCCCGGTCTCGTTCGACGGCGACGAAGGTGCTCGCAAGCGCCCGATGCGCACCACGATCGACTCGCTGCGCGCACTCGGCGTCGACGTGAGCGACGACGGTCGCGGTCGACTGCCGTTCAGCCTCTACGGAACCGGTGCGATCGAGGGCGGAGAACTGTCGATCGACGCTTCGGCCTCCAGCCAGTTCGTCTCGGGGCTACTGCTTGCCGCACCGCGCTTCACCAACGGGCTCACCCTTCGCCACACCGGCGAAACGCTTCCGAGCCTCCCCCACATCGAGATGACGATCGCGACCCTCGCCGCCCGCGGAGTGAGCGTCGAAAGCCCGGAACCGGGAGTCTGGGTTGTTCCGGCAGCGGAGATCCTCGGCATCGAGGTCGACATCGAACCCGACCTCTCCAACGCCGGTCCGTTCCTCGCCGCGGCTCTCGTCGCCAGCGGCTCGGTCACGGTCAGCAACTGGCCGATCACCACGACCCAGGTCGGTGCGCAGATGGCCAGCATCCTCGCGAGCATGGGCGGCGACGTCGTGTTCACCGAAACCGGCGATGGGATCGGTGACCTCACGGTGACCGGAACCGGCGAGATTCGTGGCATCCGTCTGGATGAAGCGAGCGAGCTCGCCCCGACCGTCGCGGCGATCGCTGCCCTCGCCGACGGCGAGACCGTACTCACCGGAATCGCGCACCTCCGCGGGCACGAAACCGACCGCCTCGCTGCCCTCGCGGCGGAGATCAACGGTCTCGGCGGTGACGTGACCGAAACCGATGACGGCCTCATCATCCGCCCGAAGCCGCTGCACGGCGGTCTCTGGCACAGCTACGAAGATCACCGCATGGCCACCGCCGGCGCGATCATCGGCCTCTCGGTCGCGCACGTCGACGTTGATGACATCGCGACGACCGCCAAGACGCTCCCCCAGTTTCCCGACCTCTGGCTCGACCTGGTCGGCGATGGCATCCGGGTCGACAAGCGCATCGACGGTTCGTCCATCGGTGGCGCGTCCATCGATGGTTTCGGCTCAACCACCTCGACCACCGGGTTGCTGTAGCTCGTGAGTTGGCTCACCGACGTCGACGACGACGACCAGTACTCGGAGTACGACGAGTCGGCCGTGAGGGTTCGACCGAACCCCAAGGCGAACAAACCGCGCACCAAGATCCGCCCGGAGCACGCTAACGCGCAAAGCGGTCGCGTGTTCAGCGTCGACCGCGGTCGCTACGGCGTCTGGATCGATGAGAACACCGCCGACGAACGCCAGCTCATTGCTACTCGCGCCCGCGAACTCGGCAAGAACTCCGTGGTCACCGGAGACTGGGTCGACCTCGTCGGCGACACCACGGGTGACGAGGGCAGCCTTGCCCGCATCGTCCGCATCCAGCCGCGCTCGAGCCTGCTGCGCAGAAGCGCGGACGACACGGATGCCGTGGAGCGGATCATCGTCGCCAACGCCGACCAGATGCTCATCGTGGTCGCCGCCGCCAACCCCGAACCGCGCACCCGACTGGTCGACCGCTATCTCGTCGCGGCCTTCGACGCTGGCATCACTCCGATCCTGTGCATCACCAAGACCGACCTCCAGGACCCGGCCGAGTTTCTCGCGAACTTCGCCGGCCTCGACATCCGCGTCTTTGAGAGCCGGAGCGACGACTTCCCGATCGACGAGATCACCGAGGCGATGCTCGGGCACACGACGGTCGCCGTCGGGCACTCCGGCGTCGGAAAGTCCACGCTCGTCAACGCTCTCGTTCCCGACGCCAATCGCGCGATCGGGCGGGTCAACGATGTCACCGGCCGTGGCCGCCACACGTCGTCGTCAACCGTCTCGCTGCGCATCGGCACCGGCTGGATCGTCGATACTCCCGGTGTGCGGTCGTTCGGTCTCGGTCACGTCGACCCGTCGAACATCCTGAAGTCGTTCACCGACCTCGCCGAACTCGCCGAGAAATGCCCGCGCGGGTGCACCCACCTTCCGGACGCACCGGACTGCGCGATCATCGAGCGGGTCGAAGCCGGCGATCTCGGCGAGATCGGAAAGCTGCGCCTCGACTCGTTCCAGCGCCTCATCACCACCCTCGGCTCAAAAGAGAAATAGGGAGAAAAATCGTGTCTGACCAGCCTGCATATTCCGAGAGCGACGATCTCGCCCTCGCCCTCGCCCTCGCCGGCAATGCCGACCTGATTTCGCTCGATCGATTCACGTCGGTTGATCTCACCGTCACGACCAAGCCTGACCGCACCCCTGTGACGGATGCCGACACCGCCGTCGAACGCAGCATCCGGTCGGGCATCGAGGCGGCTCGCCCGCACGACTCGATCCTCGGTGAGGAATACGGCACCGAAGGCTCCGGCAGCCGCCAGTGGATCATCGACCCGATCGACGGAACGGCCAACTTCCTGCGTGGGGTGCCGATCTGGGGCACCCTGATCTCGCTCGCGATCGACGGCGTTCCCGTCGTCGGTGTCGTGAGTTCGCCAGCACTCGGCAAGCGCTGGTGGGCAGCGAAGGGCCACGGAGCCTGGCTACAGGCCGACGGTGAAGAGCCGCGCCGCCTTCAGGTCAGCGGTGTCGCGGGTCTCGAGGATGCGTCGATCAGCTACAACAGCATTCAGGGCTGGGACCAGTACGGCCACCTCGACTCACTCGTCGACCTGACCCGCAAGGTCTGGCGCGCTCGCGCCATCGGCGACATGTGGGCCTACATGCTGCTCGCGGAGGGCTCGCTCGACGTCGTCGGCGAATTCGATCTCAAGCCGTACGACATGGCCGCGCTGATCCCCATCATCGAGGAAGCCGGCGGAACCTTCACGTCAATGACCGGCGAACCCGGTCCGTGGGGCGGAAGCGCCCTCGCCACCAACGGCCACCTGCACTCCACGGTGCTCGACCACTTCTCTGCCTGACGGCAGCGGCTAGTCGACCTGCTGCCCGTCGCGCAGGCGCAGAACGCGATCGGCGCGCTCGACGAAGGTCGGGTCGTGGGTTGCAACGACCGCCGCGATGCCCTGCGAGTGCACGAGCTCCTGAATGAGGTCCATGACGATGCCGGCGTTGCCGCTGTCGAGCTGCCCGGTCGGCTCGTCGGCGATGAGGATGTCCGGCCTCGCCACGAGCGCTCGCGCGATGCCGACGCGCTGCTGCTGGCCGCCCGAGAGCTCGTCGGGCCGCTGGTTGGCGTGATCGGAGAGTCCGACGAGTTCGAGTACTTCCGCGACGCGCGCGGCCCGCACGGCGGGGTCTTCGCGCCGCAGCCGTAGCGGCACTTCGACGTTCTCGGCCGCGGTCAGGATCGGGATGAGCCCGAACGACTGAAACACAAATCCGAGCCGGTCGCGACGCAGAGCGATGAGCGCGTCGGCGTCGAGGGTCGCGACATCCGTATCGCCGATGTGGACGGCGCCACTCGTGGGCGAATCGAGTGTTCCGAGAATGCTCAGCAGGGTGGTTTTACCAGCGCCGGATGCCCCGCTCACCACGAGCAGTTCGCCCGCTCGCACGTCGAAGCTGATGTCGCGACAGGCGTGCACCTCGCCCGCCGCCGTGCGGTACACCCGGGAAACGGATGACGCGCCGAGAATGATCTCGCCGCCGCCGTGTCGACCGCTCATGAGGTTGCCTCCCCGTCTGCGCTCTCGTCTCTTCGAACGCTGACGTGATCGTCTTCGAGCCCGAGGCGAACCCGGTCGCGCAGTCCGAGCGTTGTCGTGAACGCGGCCGGCAACTGCAGGCGGCCGACGCGGTCGAGTACCGCGAATTCCTCGGCGACGAGGTGCTCTTCGCCCTCCTCGTTGATCTGCGTGCTGCGCAACACCTCGGTCGAGGTTCGTCCGTCACGGATCTGCACCGTGCGTCGCACGTGCGACGAGACCGAGGGGTCATGCGTCACGATGAGCGTCGTCACGCCGCGCTCCTCGTTGACGGCGCGCATCGCCGCGAGCACCTCGATGCTCGCTGCCTCGTCGAGTTCTCCGGTCGGCTCGTCGGCGAGCAGAACTCTCGGGTCGTTGGCGATGGCCACCGCGATGGCGACCCGCTGTTGCTGGCCGCCGGATAACTCGCTCGGCTTCGAGTCGCGGGCGTCACCGATCGCGAGCAGTTCGAGAAGCTCCGCCGTTCGCTTCGCCCGCTCTTTCGGGCCGTGCGTGCGCGCGATCGTCATGACCGCTGCGATGTTCTCGGCCGCCGTGAGGTATGGCAGCAGGTTGCGCGCCGTCTGCTGCCAGACGAAGCCGACACTGTGACGCTGGAAGGCCACGCGCTCGCGGGTTCCCATCGCGACGAGGTCGTGGCCAGCGACCCGCGCCGACCCGGCCGTCGGTTTGTCGAGACCGGAGAGGATTGTGAGCAGTGTCGACTTGCCGGAGCCTGATGCGCCGATGACCGCGACGATTTCGCCAGCGTCGACCCGCAGGTTGAGCCCCTGCAGTGCTTGCACCTCGACGCCGGAGGAGCTGAAGATCCGCACAACATCGAGGCACAGGATGTCGGGTTCGGTGGCAGAGATCACGGTCATGGGGTCATCCTTCTTCCGTCGACCGTATCGCGCGAGCGGTTCCGGTCGTTCGGGACGCGAGGGCACTCGCGGCAACGGCAAGCACGACGACGAGACAGAAAGCCCCGACGACGATCACGGTGAGTAGTGGGTCGATCATGATGGACGGCTGCACGAGCCCCGCGGTGAACGGTCGGAGGTCGGTTCCGGCGATGACGAGGAACGGCAGAACAACACCGATCAGGGTGCCGGCGATGACCGCCGTGATGGCGATTGGCGCGATCTCCCACGCGGTGAGGGCGCGGGCCTCGCGTCGACCGATGCCGAGCGCCGAGAGCAGGCCGATCAGCCGTGCCCTTGCCGCGGCCCCGAGACCGAGCGTCATGATGATGGCGATCGCGCAGGCGATTCCCGACGCGATGATCGCGATGACCACGACGGTATCGAGCGCGGCGATGGCGGGACTTCCGCGCTGCACGGCCGAGACTTCGGCTGGTGTGCTCACGCTCCCGTACTCGCCGACGATGGCGCGCACACTCGCGGCGAGTGCCACAGGATCGGCTGCCGGGTCGACCTTCGCGAGCAGATGGTCGTTGGCCGTGTAGGCGTCGAGCAGCACGTTCTCGTTCTTCTGGTCGATGAGGATCCAGTTGGTGCGCGGGCTGAGCGCGGTCTCCCCCGGCACGATTCCGACGACGTCGAGCGCCGACCCGTAGATCTCGAGTTCGTCGGTTCCGATCTCCTCCGCCGCGACATCCGACAGCACCACCGGAACGGCATCGCCCTCCTGCACCTGCTCCGCCACCGCGTCGGGCAGCTCGATCGCGCCGGCGGTGCCCGCCTGGATCTCGCGCAACGTCGCGGTATCAACGACGATGATGTGGGTCGTGTCACGGTCAGCCCCGACCATGAGCTGTTCGTCTTTGCTCGTGTAGAGCGTGACCATCGACTCGATGCCGGGCAGCTCGCCGATCGCCGTCGACTGCTCCTCGGTCAGCACTCGCGAGGTGACGGTCAGGTCAGAACCGACCGAGGTTTCCGAGCTGTCGAGAATTCCCGTGCGCAGAGTGGTCAGCAGCGAACCGGAGAACACCGCAATCGAGACTCCGATGACAACCGCGAGAGCGGTCACCGGTCCGCCGGCCGAACGACCGGCGGACTGCGCCGACGATTCAGCAGCGCCGAGGAAGCCGACGATTCCACGCTGGCGGCGCGTGATGGTAACGAGCCGACGCACGATGAGCGGGTACAGCCGAAGCACCCCGATGCCGCCGACGAGCACAAGAAGCAGGGGTTCGGCTGCGAGCAGCGGATCGAACGGTCGGGTCTCGCCGTCACCGACCGACGGTGCGCGCTGCGCGAGCACGATGACGGATGTCACGGCGAGAGCGATCACGACGATCTCCACCACGAGGCGCCCGACGCGCGAACGCGAATCCGCCGCGTGTTCGGAGCGCAGCGAGAGGCTGGCGACAAGAGCGGCCGCAGCCACGCTGAGAACCAGAGGAAGAATGACATCCGTCGCGCTCATGGAAATCGCGGAACCACTGACGAAAGCCCCACCGAGCATTCCGACGACGCTTCCAACGATTGCCGCGGGCACGACAACGACAAGCGTGCTCGCGCCGGCAATGGCGGCGAGCTGTGCCCGGGTAGCCCCGCGAGCGGTGAGCAGGTGCAGTGTCGGCGCCTGCCTGCGCACAAAGAGCAGCGCGGCAAGAACGAGGATCGCTATGACCGCGCCGAGCGGGCCGGCCGAGAGCATCGCGATCGACTGCAGCGTCACGACGGTGCGGTCGAGGGATGCCACGAGAAAGTCGGGAACCTTCGAGCTCTGCGTGAGCACACCCTGGCTCGGATCGAACGGGTCGCCGCTTCCGGCGACGGGAAGCGGGTGCGCGACGCTGAGGAACTCGCGGGCCTCGACCGCGATCGTCCCGGCATTCGAGGCGGTGACCGCCGAGGAATCGAGCTCGAACCACACGGTCGTGCGCGCCGGCACTTCCGTTGCGGCATCGATCGCAGAGAAGGATGCCGGGTCGAGGAGACCCTGGATGACGACAAACTGTTCGCCGCCGATGGTCATCGTGGTGTGGGTGGCGAGTCCCGTCGTGTGCGACCAGTAGGCGTCGTCGGGGTCAGCGAGCGTGAAGGTTCCGCTCAGGCGAACCTGAAGGCCACCGAGGCCGCGGACCTCGCCGACGCCCCAGTCGGCGGCGGTCGCGGAGTCGACCGAGAGCACGAGGTCGACTTCGTCATCCCCCGGGGCATAGGTGGCCGGCAGCTCGCCCTCCTCGAGGCTGATCCGGTCGCTAAATCGCGCGTCAAACCCGAGTGCAAGCAGCGATTTTGCACTGACCACCTTGTCGTCCGGCGTGTCGGCGAGCTGCTGGTCGAAAGACGTCGCGACCTCGGCCGGGAACACGGCAGACCGGAGAGTCGACGGCATCGAGAGGCGCAGGTCGGCGAGCCCGTCGCGCTGCGCTCCCCACACGGCGTCGATCGCGGGGTCGAGTCCGCTCTCGCCGGGGTCGCGGGATGGCCCCGGAACGGGACCCCCGAGAGTCGTGCCAGAGATCTCACGCTGCGAGGCGAGCGAGTTCGCGTCGAGGTCGTAGCGGATGCTCGCGGTGAATGCACCCTCGAGAACACGCGGCGCCGCGGCCGCACAGACCGCGAGCACCAGAACGATGAGCGCGATGACCGTGGCGGGTGCCGCGACGGAGCGAGTGATCCGGGCGAGCAGTCGCCTCGTCGTCAGCTGTCGGCTCACGAGCGGATCTCCACGGGCTGTGCGGCCACCCGGCGCGCACGGCGAAGCGCGAGGCTTCGTCCGACAACGAGTGCGTAGCCGGCGACGACGAGAAGCAGCGCGACCAGCAGACCCGCCACCGGAATCACCGCCGCTCCGAACGGCGGAACCGCAAAACCGCCGGCCGACCCGGGAACAGCGGATGCCGCGAGCATTCCCGCGCACAGGATCGCCGCGAGAACTCCCGCGATGACTCCCGTCAGCGCCGCGAATAGCGTGACCGTCGCGAGCTCGAGTCCGCGCAATGCCGCCTGCCCGCGCGCCGTCATTCCGAGCGCTCCGAGCACGACCGCTTCGTCTTTCCGAGAACGGGCGAGCGTTGCGGCAGTCGCGGCGAAGGCGATGATCGCGATGAGCACTACGCCAGCGAGATCGACGACGAGTGCCCGCACGGTCGGGTCGAGCAACGGAGTGACGGATGCCGACCCCGCGCTCCGCACGCTCGCCGGGTAGCGCGAAACCACGCTGGCATCCCGTGCCGTGGCATCGGGGTCAGAACTCGTGATCCAGACGTCAGCGGCCTGAAGCACGGGCCCGCGATCGGCGAGCATGACGGCGTCGAGATCGATCAGGTCGACGAGCACACCGAGTTCCGCACTCGTTCCCGGCACGCCGGGGGCTGTGCCGATCACGGTGGCCGGAAGAGTGCGGCCGGTGGAGAAGCCGAGGTCGAACGTGTCGCCGACGGTGAACCCCGCCCGGTTGGCGAGAGCCTCTGTGATGACCACACCCATCGGGGCGTCCCCGATCTCCGCGACTCCATCATCGAGCAGCGAGCGGTCGGTCGTGCGCGACGACGAGATCGTTGCGTCACCGAGGTTGGCGTCGAGAGCGGTGGTGTCGGCCGCGATGGCCTGGATGGTGATGGTGAGCTGAGCGGCGGAGGGAGCGCCGACGAGGCTCGTGTCGATCGCGAGGAGTCCCCAGGGGGCGATTCCGGCTGGAAGCTCCCCGGTGACGGTTGCCCCGTCCCCGAGCGTCGGATCGGCGAACTCGACGACGCCGAGGTCGACCTTAGCGAGCGCTCCGGTGGCGTCGGCGAGCCAGGCCTGCACGCGAACTCCGCCCGGCCGCTCGGGGGCAGCCGCGGTTGACGCTACGGTGACCGACAGGTCTCTCGCGTCGTCGGGCAGTGCGACCGGTGTCGTACCGTCACCGAAGTCCTCCGGCAGCGGAGTCGTGGCATATCCAGTGGCGCTCTCGACCGTCTCGAGCGATTCCCGCGTGATTCCGACCAGATCGATCGAATCGTTTCCGATACTCGCCGGTGTCGCAAGAACGACGGTCGCGGCCGTGCTGCCGGGGAGGTCGGCGTAGCGCTCGGCGGTCACGGGTTCCGTGCCGTCGGAGATCTGTCCCTGCACCGCGAGACTCACCCGAACGTCGCTACCGGTACTGAGGGCTGTTGCGTTCTTGTCGACGCGCGCGATCTGGCCCGAGATCGCGGTGGCGACGGTAACCCCTCCGGTGGCGAGGGCGACGACGAGCGAGGCGACGGCGAAAACGCCGGCCTGGCGCGCGACCTGGCGGGCCGCGAGCGCGGGGATGAGGGTGCGCAGTCGCGCGAGCACGCGCGAGAGGATCGCGGCGATGGGCGCGAGAAGCGCCCCGAGTACAAGAGCTATAGCCGCGACGCCGAGGGTCGGCGCGAGTGCGGCCAGCGGAGAGACCGTGCCAGGGCCGTACAACAACAGCTGCCAGGTCGAGAGTCCCGCCGCGAGAACCGCGAGCACGATGAGTACGACCGACAGCGCCCCAGTGCTCGATCGTCCGGCGACACTCGCTCCCGCGTGAGCCGCGAGCGCTCCGCGCACGGCAACCGCCACGAACGCCACAATCACGACGAGCACGGTTGCCGCGATTTGCAGCCACGTCGGCACGAGGGGCGCACCGAGCCGATTTGCCACCAGAAGGCCGGCGGCACCGCCGATCACCGAGGCGGGGAGCACGACGACAAACGCCTCGAGCGCCGACCAGCGGGCGAGCTGTCCGGCCGAGGCGCCGCGTGCGCGGAACATGTAGGTTTCGCCGCGACGCGCTCCCGCGAGAAGCGTCGAGAGCTGCAGCAGTGTGATGAGGGCGATCGCGCCGGTGAGCGCGAGCGGAATACTCGAGACCGCGGACGCCGCGCTCGCGACGGAAGTCACGCGAGCCGCGGTGACCGAGAGGTTACCGGCCACGGTCATGGACTCGTCGATAACGCCGCCCGCGCGCCGGATCTCTTCGGCGAGAGCGTCGGGCTCGGCGCTCGTGACAAGAGCGTCGATCGACGCCGTGGTGAGCTCGTCGATGACCGGGGTGATGGTCCAGCGCACGAAGTGCCCGGCGGGAAGCGTGACGAGCGCGGCCGGGCCGACCACGACGGGGCCGAGCGCCGCCTCGGTCTCGCCGGACGCGAACGACGGCTCGCTGCCAAACCGCGGGTCGGTCGGGTCGATCGCGCGCCAGGTGGCCGCAATGGTGAGGGTGACCTGTTGCCCGCTCGAGCCGACCCGCAGCTCGTCGCCGATCTCCAGCGCGAGTGCGGAAGCAGCATCCGCCTGGATCGCGGCAGGAATGGGGCCGCTCGCCGCAGCATCGGACTCCGGCCAGGCGCCGCTCACGAGCTCCGCGACGTCCGCGAGGGCGGGGTCGGCGATCACGAACAGGTCGGGGCCGGCCTCGCCGTCGGCGGTTTCAGAGCTGAGCAGCCCGGCTCGCAGAATGCGCGTGCTCTCCACCGGGGTCCCGGCGAACCTCTCGGCGATGACGGCGTCGGCCGCCGCTGTCTGTGCGGCGTCGTCTTCGGCGAGGTGGGTGTCGATGGAGACGGATGACGCGTCCGTCGGCGCCCCGTCGATGATCTGCCGTGCGCCCGCGGTGGTCGCGACCTCGAGGTATCCGGTCGTGGCGACGACAATGCCGGCTGTCAGCGCGATCACGAGCGCGATCGCCGCGAGAATAGCCGAACGGGCACGGACTCTCTGCGGCGCGAGCGAGCGGATCCGCGGCGGCCGATCAGGCACTTTGGCGCGTTTCGCAACCACGCGTGGAAGTGTCGGTGGTCGGCATCCGATAAGTGTACGAACCTTTCTCCGCGAGGGGAATGGCTTATGGATGCATCCTCACGTTGTGCTAGGTGGCGTTGTGCTAGGACGTTCCGTGGTCGAGAGCACGAGTCGGCAGCTCCGGTCAGCGGGCGAACGTGCCACGGTAGTACTGGAAGAGCCAGCCGACGAGCGAGATGACCGCGAGCGGCAGGCCGAGAAACGACACCCAGACGCCGACCGCGAGCCCGAGGAAGATGAGGGTGAGGCTTCCCGCGAGCAACACCGGCCACCAACTGTGCGGGCTGAAGAACCCCTGCTCCGGCTCGCCATCGTCGATGTCTGCATCGAGCACGTCTTCCGGCAGCTCTCCACCCTGAGCGGCGTGCAGTCGACCGAGGTAGAAGGCGATCAGCGCCGAGAGCACAGCGGCGAGCGCGAGCGCCACCGTGCCGACCCACTCGATCGGCGCCCCCGGAACGAACGACGGACTCGTCGCGAGACCCTGCGAGGCGTACGCCACACTCCAGATGACGTAGACGACGTCGGAGAGCACGAAGAAACCGCAGAGAATCCAGAACAGTTTCGAATTAGCGCCCATCACACGCTCCGTTTCATCGTCACCGGTTACGTCAGCTGGTAGTGGTTTAGCTGGTACTCGTTTAGCTGGTACTGGCTTAGGCCGATCGGCGAGGGGGCGCAACCCCCGTGCGCTCGGGAAAGCCCGGTGCGAGGATGATCGGGTGGAGCTACGCCCGCGAGTACCGCTCACCATCGATGACCCTGTCGTCCTCGTACTGATGGGGGTGTCAGGGTGCGGAAAATCCACCGTCGCTGCCCTCCTGGCCGGCACGCTCGACTGGCCGTTCGAAGAGGGCGATGCGCTGCACCCGCAGGCCAACATCGACAAGATGGCGACGGGTCATCCACTTACCGACGAAGACCGCTGGCCGTGGCTCTCGCTCGTCGCCGACTGGATCGACGAGCGTCTCGACGCCGGCGAGAACGGAGTCATCACCTGCTCGGCGTTGAAGCGCAGCTACCGGGAGGCGATCGACCGCCGCGGGGCCGGAGTCGAGTTCATCTACCTCGCCGGCAGCCGAGAGACCATCGCCGGCCGGCTGGCTTCCCGCCAGGGCCACTTCATGCCGAACTCGCTTCTCGACAGCCAGTTCGCCGATCTCGAAGAACCGGCACCGGATGAACCGTCGCTGCGCATCGGGATCGGCCCGTCCCCCGCGACCATCGCCCGCGAGATCATCACCGCCTTCGACCTGATCCCCGCGAGGAGTACCGGCTCATGAGTGTTCTGAATGCCGTCACTGGTCTGCTGCCCCTCGCGACCGACCCGGTCGACGAACCGTGGGGCTCGCAAGACACCCGGGTGCTCATCGTCGCGGCGATCGGCATAGCCATCGTCGTCGTGCTCATCGTCTTCGCCAAGTTGCACGCCTTCATCGCTCTCACGATCGCGGCGCTGTTCGTTGGACTCGCCTCCGGCATCCAGCTCGACAAGATCACCGCGTCCTACGAAGCGGGGGTCGGTGGTGTGCTCGGCTATGTCGGGGTGCTCATCGGACTCGGAGCGATGCTCGGCAAACTCCTCGCCGATTCGGGCGGAGCCGACCGCGTCGTCGACACCCTGCTGCGCGGAAAACCAGCCACGCTGCCCTGGAAGATGGCCCTCATCGCCGGGATCATCGGAATCCCGATGTTCTTCGAGATCGGTCTCGTGCTGCTGATTCCCGTGGTCATGCTCGCCGTACACCGCTCGAAAGGGCCGGCCATGCGCCTCGGGATTCCCGCGCTCGCCGGGCTCTCGGTGCTGCACGGGTTCGTGCCACCGCACCCTGGGCCGCTCGCGGCCATCGGCATCCTCGGCGCCAACGTCGGTGTGACCCTCGCGCTCGGCCTCCTCATCGCCATCCCCACCGTCATCATCGCCGGACCGGTGTTCGCACCGCTCGCTGCTCGCTGGGTACCGATCGGTGCGGCGGGAGCCGCCCTTGCTGTGACCGGCAGCAAGGGCGGTGGCACAGGCTGCGGTACGGGCGGCGGTACCGCCCCCGACGCCAGCGCCTCGCGCGCCCAGGATCCGGATGCCACGCGAACGCCGTCGTTCGCCATCACCCTTGTGACACTCCTCTCGCCACTCGTGCTCATGCTGCTCAAGGCCGGAGCCGACATCTGGATCGACGCCGAATCGCCGGTTCGCCACGTACTCGACTTCGTCGGCGACCCCGTGGTCGCCCTACTCTTCGCGGTACTGCTCGCGATGATCACCTTCGGAACCGCCGTCGGCTTCGGCGTCACGGTTCTCGGTAAGAAGATCGGCGAGAGTCTTCTTCCGATCGTCGGCGTGCTGTTCATCGTCGGAGCCGGCGGAGGCTTCAAGCAGGTGCTGGTCGACGGCGGAACGGGAACCGCGATCGCCAAGATCGCCATCGCCACGAACCTGTCGGTTCTCATCCTCGGCTGGATCGTCGCGGTGCTCATTCGTCTCGCCACCGGATCGGCGACGGTCGCCACGGTGACGGCGGCCGGCATCGTGGCACCACTCGCCGCCGACCTGTCGCCCACCCACCTCGCACTGCTCGTGCTGGCCATCGGCGCGGGGTCGTTGTTCTTCTCGCACGTGAACGACGCCGGTTTCTGGCTGGTCAAAGAATATTTCGGGCTCACGGTCGGCCAGACCATCAAGACCTGGTCAGTGATGGAGACGATCATCTCGGTCGTAGGAATCCTGCTTGTGCTGCTGCTGTCGCTCATCCTCTGAACGGCCCCGGGGGTACTGGGACTACCTGATCGGCACATGCAGCACACTGAACACGCCGGACCGCACCGCGTGGATGACCAGGAGCACCCCGACGATTCCGACAACCCATGACAGTGTTGTGCTCGCGTTGCGCGAGAGCCAGCGCTCGAGCCGCGCGAGCACCGGTTCGACGCGGCTCGCCCCGACCACCCGCACGGCGAGCAACGCGAGCGCTGGCGCGATCATGAGCGAGCAGTAGCCGGCGAGAACAACCGCGGTAGCCGGCCAGCCGAGGTCGGAGGCTGTCAGCGCCCCGATGGCGCCGAGGTACGGGAGCATCGAACCGAGCTCGACCGTCGCCGCGGCGAGGGCAAGGGCGACGAGTGCGAGCAGACCGGAGCGCTGCCGGGTAGAGGTTGCGGCATCCGGGACATCGATCGTTCCCATCGCGCGCGCCCGCCATCTGCTCGTCGGCCCGGCGCTGCCGTCGGTCTTCTGCTTTTTCGCCTTGGCCTCGAGACGGTAGCTCCAGATGATGAGCAGGATGCCGGCCACCAGTACAAGCACGAGTCCGGCGGGCGACGCCACGATCCTGGCGATGTCGTCGAAGACGAGGTCGGCGCCCCAGAGCAGCGCGAGCCCGACGCCCCAGTAGAAGACCGCGACCGTCGCGAGGAACACCAGAACCCGTTGTGGGCGCAGCCGCCCGGGTGCCGCCATGAGCCAGAGTGGAATGAGTAGCGTGCCGAAACTCGTCGAGTCGATGAGGGCGAGCACAGCGAGTGTTCCGAGCAGGGCGATGGTCATGGGGCAAGCCTAAAAAGCGCTGGCCCGCCGGCGAATCGCCCATCCGGGGCATTGTTGGGCGCCGTAATCCCGCCGGCATACTCCCTTTGGCCGACCTCTTCCTCGACGGTTCGTGGTGAGATGAGGGCGTGAAGAATCGGCTGCTCTCCCTCCTGCGCTCGGGAGAGAACTGGCCGGGCTGGGCATCCGCGCTCGTCACGCTCTTCGGTGGCAGCGTGCTCATTGCCCTC
>Ga0247812_10000915_pt1 | contig 16836 bp, 19 predicted proteins | sample UWRJL149409B1_FD_178011 | JGI IMG/M metagenome (GOLD analysis project Ga0247812, IMG submission 178011) | Plant litter microbial communities from Arlington Agricultural Research Station in Wisconsin, United States - UWRJ-L149-409B-1 | ecosystem: Environmental > Terrestrial > Plant litter >...
GCTCTTGTCTAAGTAATTCACATTCGGTTAAAATTTGTAGATGTTTTGAAACCGTGGGTCTTGCAGTGTCAAAGTTGGAAGCAATAGCTCCCGCTGTCATGGATTGTGTCGTGAGCAGCAACAGAATCGATCTTCGGGTTGGGTCTGCAATGGCCTGAAATACGTCTCGTCTTAAATTCATTATGAAGTTGTTTGGCTACAAATATATATGTAGTTATTTGACTACGCAAATTTTGCTATGATTTTTTGAGTGTGTTTTTTTGCGTAAGGGATAGGAGTAACTACCGAAGTAGTGCGGATAGCCCGACCGCATTTAGTTAAGGCGCATAATGAGCGCAATGCTAAGTGGCGCCTTTTCTAAATGTGGGCACGCCCAAATTAATTGGGAATTAAAAGTCAGAGAAATTTCCTAAAGTTGGTTTAAAAAAGGAATGTCATGATTTAGAACTTTTGTAAATTACTTCATTCCCTGAATGTTCATCTCTAACGTATAAACACTTTTGCCTGCAGTAATAAATAAGGTTTTAAATTTTTTCCCTCCAAAACATACATTGGCTGTCCAGGGTTCGGGAATATCAATATGAACTATTTTTTCTCCTTTTGGATTAAATACACTAACACCTTTTCCGGTTAAATAGATATTTCCGGACTCGTCGATCGTTATTCCATCAGAACCTGATTCGGTAAAAAGTGTTTTTTTACCTAAAGAACCATCATTGTTGATTGTATAAGAGTAGGTTTTGTTTGCTTCTATATCAGCAACGTACAATATTTTGCCATCAGAAGTTCCAATAATGCCATTTGGTTTAACAAGATCATTGGCAACGTTGGTAATTTTAGATTTATCAGGAGATAAATAATACACACATTCCTTCTCTATTTCTTTGGAAGTATGTGTCCAGTAGTCTCTTTTGTAAAACGGATCTGTAAAATAAATACCGCCTTTAGGATCAACCCAAAGATCATTGGGACCGTTGAGCCTTTTACCTTCAAAGTCGTTTACTAATACTGTAATTTTTTTGTTTTTATCTATTTTCCAAATTTCATTTTTTTCATCGGCGCAAGCCAACAGATTATTTTCACGATCAAAATACAAACCGTTTGCTCTTCCTGCATTTTCCATATAAACAGAAAGCTCGCCCTTAACCGACCATTTTATGATTTTATTATTAGGCTGATCAGTAAAAAAGACATTGCCTTTTTTATCTGCTACTGGTCCTTCTGTAAAACTATATTGATCTGATAGCTTCGTAAGAACTGCTCCCTTTGCTATCAGGTTGTGTTTTTTATTTTCTGACATTTGAGAATAGATAATATTTGTACTGTTGAAAGTAATGACAAACAGGAGAAATGTCTTTAGGTAAAATTGATTCTGATTCATTAAAGAAGGTTTAAGTATGATAATGCATTTATATTTTTAAAATTAGTTATTAATTTTTCATTTACGTCCGGCTTTTTTACATTTTCCATAAACTCCATTTTGATTTTATTGCATTCGGGTTAATAAGTCTGACTTTCTCATAAAAATGGTGAAAATTGGTATTCCAAATTGTATAATTGTCTGCAAACTTAAAAGTTATTTCCTGGCTGGTTGCCGCATCATTTATTTTTACCTGCCAAATTCTTCTATTATTTATTTGAAGAGATGTTTTGCTAATCTCTGCAATATCAGTAAGTTTAAAAATAGCTTTTTTAAATTTCTTATTTATTGCATAAAAATTTTCATTATCAAAGTAAAACTTATCATCACTTAAAAATTTATTTTCAAGACCAAACAGAAAAGGGCGGGTTGATATTTTTTTTATTTCAATATCTAAGTTTTCAGAATTTTCATAAGTGATTTTATTTTTTGGTTTAAAATCAGCAATATATTTTTTATAAAAAATGGGGATTAGAAAGAATGGAAAAGCTAGTGTAAAGATCAATAACAAGAATACATAGGACTCACCAAGTGTGTCTCTATTTAGCGTTATCGACAAAATGAGAATGATGTAAATTGAGCATATAATTAAAGTTCTTTTCAGCATTTTCTTTTAATAATATTTGTATAATATTTTTGAAAGTTAAAAAAACAGAAGTTTTAGATATAATATTAAATACTAAATTTTGCAAACATATATTCTGTAGAAAGTATTTACCAATTTGGTTTATATTTTCTATTTACAGTAATGGCTTTGCTTATTTTAAATTCTTCTTTAAATTGTTTTTTTGTCCCTCTTTCTTTTCTCTTTAAAATCCCGTTTTGCAATTCAAAATTCCATAATACTCTGTAATGGGCAGTATTAAAATTACCAGTCGGGGTTTCTAATATGAGTTTATCTTTTTTAATAATATAGTAACCCACAAAAACAGCTTTATTTAAGTCGCTTATATTTGTCTCATTCAATTCTGTTGAAAAATAAGCAAATTGCCCTGTAGTATAAAATATCAAATATTTATGTTGTATGTAATTGATACTTAAATCTTCATAATAGCTATAATAAACATTTTCACAGTTTATTTTTTCAGCCATTTCCGGTTTGAATTTCTCTTTAAATTTATTTTTTTTAAGTTCTTTTCTTCCGTCAACGTTAATTTCTACGTATTTGTCATATCCCCGAACCATTTCATAAATTCCGCTAATGCACGAATTCAGGGTTAATAATAAAAAAAATAAAATGGCTTTTTTAATAATTTTCATTTCATTGTTGTTTGTCGAAAAGTTTTAAGATAATGCTTTATTTGTGAAGGGTTTTTCTAATTTATCAGTCACAAATTCCATTTTTTAAATGAAATTTAGCATCTTCATCTCCTAATTTTTCTGCTTTTTTCAAATCTTCACAACCGCCAGTTTTTTCATTTAATTTAGTGTATTTAAGAATTGCTCTATGGGAATAGGCATATGCAAAATCTTTATTCAAAAGTATTGCGTGATCAAAATCATTTTTGGAGTTTTTCAGATAATCAATTTCATAATAAGCTCTTCCTCTGTATGCATAAGGCTCTTCGTTTTCCGGAGATAACTTTATAGCCGTTGTGTAATTTGAAATTGCTTTATGATATTTTTTTAAATCCATGTAGGCACTGCCACGGGAAATGTATGCAGTTGGATAATCTTTATCCCAATCATTTGCTTTATCATATTCTTTGATAGAACCTGCCAAATCACCATTTGATTGTTTTATAAAGCCAATCCAGTAGTGAAATTTTACTATTGGAAAAAAGGGGCCTTTCCAGATAGCAAGAAGTAAATAAAAAATTATAAAGACCGCCAGAGAAATTGCTATTGTTTTTTTTGAATTGTTCATAGAATGTTTTTCTGGTTTACATAACGTTCTCGCGCTACAAGCAGGCTGGGATTAAGAAAGCCTAAACTTTCGGTTATAACTAATTTTTCAAATACAAAACCATTTTCAAATTAAGCCAAATGCCCAGCTTGCTTGTAGCGTGTGTTAGGCGAAGTTTATTTAAATATGCTTTTTAGTCTATCCCAAAATGTGCTTTTTGTCTGATTGTTTGTTTGATTTGGTTTAACAACTTCTAAAGGTTTTACATTTCGATTTGTTTGTTTATTTAATTCTGCAAGAAATTGTGGTGTGTCAGCCATCAACATTTCTCTTGTGTATTTCATTTGGTCGTCCATATAATAAACCAAAGCATTACTTAGGTCGGTCAATGCTATCGAAATAAGTCCGATACAAGCACCTGCTGAAAAGTCTGCGCCCCAAACAAATGAAATAGCAGTATCTTGATTCGTTAAGTCAGGCTTAATCCATTCCGCTTCTGTTTCGGTTATTACATTTTCCGCTTCGCCAAGGTAAGTTTCAAAATATGTTTTATGCCCGTTTATGCTACACTCAAGACCATCTTCATCAATCTGTTTTTCAAGGTCGTCCAATATTTCAAAGTCATAGCCAAGCTTTTGGATAACTTCTTGAATTTGTTTGTTCTTTGGTAAGTCTGCTTTTCTGATGAAAGCTATTTGTGTCATTGACATAGTTTTGGTTATGTTAAATTACACCTAACTTATTATATCGGCCACAAATGGCTTAAAGTGATCTAAATAAAGCTGGCTTTATGACATAAAAATATTTTTTAATGCCTTTGCTAAAATAATTCTTTTTGTTATCAATCACAAAAAGACATCTTTATTTGAATGATATTTCTGCATTATTTTAGTTAGAGCGAATTAGTATCCTTATTTGAAAAATAAGTAAAAATCATTATAATAAACTAACCTCAAAATCCACATATTTAACACATTCCCTCCAAAACCCAAAAATTAAAATACCAAATAACACCCCATAATTAATTGAAAGTAATATTTTTACGAAACAAATACAAAAACAGATATCATGCAAGTAGGAATAATCGGACTGGGAAAAATGGGATTTAATCTCGCCTTAAATTTAAAACGCAACAACTATCAGGTAGTGGCTCAGGATGTCAACGCAGATTTTGTTTCGAAAATTGGTCTGGAAGGGATTGAAACCGCTTATACAGTTGAAGAACTAAGCCAAAAACTAACCAGCCGAAGAGTGATTTGGTTAATGGTTCCGGCTGGTAAAATTGTAGATAGCGTTATTGTTTCATTATTGCCTTATTTGTCCAAAAACGATATTATTATTGATGGCGGAAATTCCAATTACAACGATTCGAAACGCCGTTATGCCCAGTTAAAAGAATACGGAATTGATTTTCTGGATTGCGGAACTTCGGGCGGAACTTCTGGAGCTTTAAACGGTGCCTGTACAATGATTGGCGGAGATGCTGATGTATTTGATTATGTAGCAGGAGTTTTTAAGGATATTTCGGTTGAAAACGGATTCCTCTACACCGGAGCAGCCGGAAGCGGGCATTTTACCAAAATGGTACACAACGGTATCGAATACGGAATGATGCAGTCTATCGCTGAAGGATTTGAGGTTTTTGAACATTCGGAATTTGATATCGATTTTCAAAAAACAGCCAAACTGTTCAATCACGGTTCTGTGGTACGCAGCTGGCTGATGGAACTTACGGAAAATGCTTTTTCAAAAGATGCCAGACTCGACGGAATCAAAGGAATCATGCATTCTTCGGGCGAGGGAAAATGGACACTTGAAACTGCTTTGGATTTAGGGGTTCCAACTCCGGTAATCGCCCTTTCGATCATGATGCGTTACCGTTCTCAAATGTCGGATACTTTTTCAGGAAAAGTGGTGGCGGCACTTCGAAACGAGTTTGGAGGACATGCAGTTGAAAAAAGTGAATAATAGTTTAAACGTTAATTTAAACACATAGAAACATAGGTTTTTCTTTGTTTTTGAAGAATGTAAAAGAGAAACTCATTTCTCAAAACACAGCTATGTGTTTTAGATAAGTGAAACACCTCTTTATAAGTTTACAAAATCTATGATTCTATGTGTTTAAAAACTACATCCAACGGATATAATTAATAATCAATCATTTCGAAATCTATGTCATTACTGATTCTAATTGCCAGTATTCTTTTATTGTTGATTCTCATTTCCGGCGTAAAACTCAATGCTTTTATAGCCTTGATTATTGCGGCCTTTTTTGTGGGAATCGCCAAGGAAATGCCTTTTCCGGATTTGATCAATTCCATTCAACAGGGAGTTGGAAGCACGTTAGGCTCTTTGATTTTAATCATTGCATTTGGTGTAATATTAGGAAATCTGCTTTCAGATAGTGGAGCTGCACAGCGGATTAGTTCGGTCATGATTCATTCTTTTGGCGTCAGGCACATCAAATGGGCAATGGTTATTACGGGTTTTTCAGTAGGGATTTCGATGTTCTACAATGCAGGATTTATCATTTTGATTCCGATGGTTTTTGCAGTTGCCAAAAGCACTAAACAACCTATTATTTATCTTGGTATCGCCATGGCTTCGGCACTTTCCATCACGCACGGTTTTTTACCGCCGCATCCCGGACCAACAGCGATCGCCGTTATTTTTAAAGCTAATATCGGCAAAACACTTTTTTACGGACTTTTGGTGGCTCTGCCAGCACTTTTTGCTGCCGGAATTGTGTTTCCCGAATTCATAAAAAAAATCAATGCTTTTCCTCCAAAAGGATTATTCGAAAGCAAAACATTTACAGAAGCCGAAATGCCTTCTTTCGGAATTAGTATTCTAACGGCATTAGTTCCGGTTTTCTTAATGGGAATGGCTACTTTCAGCGAATTGGCTTTGCCGGAAAAAAACTCATTGAGACCTGTTTTACTTTTTATAGGAAACCCAACCACTTCGATGCTTATCGCCGTGCTTTTTGCAGTATTGTCATTAGGTATTTTTCGAGGAAGAAAGATGCAGGATATTATGGATAAGTCGGGTAGTGCCATGAGTTCTGCCACGATGATTATTCTGATTATTGGAGCAGGAGGGGCTTTTAAACAAGTCTTGATCGACAGCGGCATGGGAACGGATTTAAGTCAGTTTTTCGAAAAATCGTCACTTTCGCCTTTAGTTTTAGGCTGGCTGATTGCGACTATAATTCGCATTGCGTTAGGATCTGCAACGGTTGCCGGATTAACAGCTGCAGGAATTGTACAGCCGTTGATAATCGCTTCGGGTGTAAGTCCGGAATTAATGGTTCTTTCAATTGGTGCAGGAAGTTTAATGTGTTCGCATGTCAACGATACCGGATTCTGGATGTTTAAGGAGTATTTTGGCATCAGTGTTTCGGATACTTTTAAAACCTGGACGGTGATGGAAACGATTATTGGTGTAATGGGATTAGCAGGCGTGTTGGTACTAAATTTATGGATCAAATAAAAGAAATGGAATCACTTTATATAGGAATCGACATTGGCACTACAGCCACAAAAGCAATTTGTTTTGACGTTCACGGAAATGTAGTTAAACAGGTTTCAAAGTCTTATGCGATGTATCATCCAAAACCAAATTGGAGTGTTCAGAATCCGCAGGAAATTTTAGAAACGGTTTTGAAGTGTATCAGCGAAATCACTAAAGGAATTCAGCCAGAGTTTATCAGTTTTAGTTCGGCGATGCAGAGTATTATTGCGATTGATGAAACCGGAAAACCATTAACTGAAGCGATTTTATGGGCAGATAACAGAGCGGCTTTAATTGCGGAAAATCTTAAAAACTCTAAAAAAGGAAAGCATTTTTACCAGAAAACCGGAATTCCGATTCACCCATTTTCACCCATGACCAAAATAGCCTGGTTTAAGGAATTTGACTCGGAAGTTTTTTTGAAAACATTTAAATTCATAAGTATTAAAGAATATGTCTGGCATCACCTGACCTATGAATATTGTACCGATACTTCAATGGCTTCGGGCACGGGATTATTAAATATCCATACTTTAGAGTGGGATGATGAAGTGCTGGAATTTTTAAACATAAAACCAAATCAATTATCAAAAGTCTGTCAAGTAACACATCAAGGCAAAGGCATTTCAGATGATTTTCTGTATGTGATTGGAGGTGGGGACGGAGCTTTGGCTAATTTAGGAACAGGAGCGATGAATAAAAATTGTATCGCCCTGACAATCGGTACAAGCGGTGCTGTTCGATTGCCTATCGATAAACCATATGTAGATAAACAGATGCGAACGCAATGTTATCATTTGATGGATAGCCAGTATCTGACTTTGGGAGCGGTTAATAATGGCGCTATTATTCTGCAATGGCTTCGCGAAACATTATTAAAAACAGAAAAATCTTTTGAAGTCCTTTTTGAAGAAGCAGAAAAAATCCCTGCCGGTTCCGATGGTTTGCTTTTTGTACCTTATTTATTAGGCGAAAGAGCACCAATCTGGGACGCTTCGGCACAAGGTTCTCTTTTAGGAATGCAGATTACACATACACAGGCACATTTGGTAAGGGCAACATTGGAAGGAATTTTATTTGGATTATTTCAAATCACAGAAATTTTGCTTCCCGATCCAGAAGAAAGAAAACAAACGAAAGTCATGGCCAGCGGTGGATTCGGTAAAAGTGAACTTTGGCTTCAGATGGTTGCTGATATTTTTCAGATGAGGGTAGAGACCTCACAAACCATAGAAGGATCTACCTGGGGAGCTGTTTTGTTAGGGATTAAATCTTTAGGAATTGATGTAAGCAATGAAAACAAAATGGGGAAGATTTTTTTTCCAAATGTTTCGCATAAAAAGGTTTATGAAGATGCTTTTGTTAAGTTTAAAAAAGTTTATCTTTTATTGAAGGATTTGCAATAATTCTAATTTAGTAGTTTGAATGATCATTTTTCGTCAGTTCGAGTGATTCCGCATTTGGTCGGATTGTATCGAGAACAGAAAAATTATCATTACAAGGATTTTTGATACATTTTTATTTCGTTTCTCTGCACAAAAAAACACTCGAACTGACGTTTGAAATATATTTTCAGGATTTAATAAGTATCAATTACTGTGATCAACAAATCAGAATCTACCAAATTCGAAGGCGAAACGACTTTTTCTTCCAACGGAATATCATTTCCATATCTTTCTTTCAGGATCCTTTGTACCCTTTCATCGGTTAAATTAAAATCTTTCAATTGCTGTAGTTTTGACAATTCAACATTGGCTGCATTTTTATAGATTTTCCAGACTAATTCTGAGCAATAAATTCTGCTATCGGTCCATTCAAAAAAGGAATCGTATTCTTTACCATTAAATTGCTGGCTGTAATCTTTCATTTTCTGAAGCGTGTTCGGAGTCAATACTGCTACGGCATTCTTTAATCTTTTCACAACATAACTTTTATTTCTTCCATGTGTAATCCAATCATCCAAGGGCGTAAGTTTTACAGGCTGAACGGCTTCAAAAACGAATAAATTCCCGTTTATTTCATAGATGATTCCGCAATGTGAAAATTTGGAATTGGTTGCAATTCGCACTGCTTCACACTGAGGAGACTCCGAAGTCTGAAAGATAATATCACCATCCTGAATCTTGTTTGGCTGAGTTGTTTGTTCTTTTGTTTTGGATGCCAGAAAAGGATTGGTCGGAAAAACCTGCATCGTCACATACAAGGCTAAACAAAAACTGAGTAAAAAGGTAATTCCGAGTATGAGGTATTTTGTTTTCTTCATTTTGAATTTTAAAAACTTAAAAGTATTATTTATTTTTATAAAACAGACTATTCTTAAATTTAAAGATGACAAATTTGTACCAATAGACAATCGATTTGTACCATTATCAGTTTTGTATTTAATTCTAACTTTGGGATTATTAATCTACTTGAAAATAAAAATATGAAAGCAATAGGATTTAAAACCTCACTAGCCATAACGGAACCGGATAGTTTTATTGAATTTGAAACTGCAAAACCCAGTCCCGGCAAAAGGGATTTATTAGTAAAAATCAGTGCCGTATCTGTGAATCCGGTTGATTTTAAGGTTCGCCAGAGCAGTGCCAAAGATACTGTTTTGGAAACGCCAAAAATTATTGGCTGGGATGCTGTTGGAATTGTGGAAGCAATTGGCGAAAATGTCAGTTTATTTAAGATTGGAGATGAGGTGTATTATGCAGGCGATCTTACTAAACAAGGCAGCAACGCCGAATACCAGGTTATAGACGAGCGTATTGTAGGCAGAAAACCAAAATCGCTAAGTGTAGAAGATGCTGCTGTGATACCATTGACCGGTTTAACCGCCTGGGAAATATTATTTGACAGGATTCGCGTCAATCCCGAAAAAGATAAGGGAAAAACTATTTTGATCATAGGCGGGGCAGGAGGAGTAGGTTCCATAGCGATTCAGCTGGCGAAAAAAGTGGCAGGATTAACTGTAATTGCTACGGCATCACGTCCTGAAACAATTGAATGGTGTAAAGATCAAGGAGCTGATTTTGTTGTCAATCATAAAAATTTGATTGAGGAAGTTCGCAGTATTGGATTTCAGCAAGTCGATTTTATAGTGGATTTTGTAGATGTAAATCAATATTGGAACACTTTTGTTGAATTAATAAAACCTCAAGGACACATTGGTTCTATTAGTGATCCGGTAGAAAGTGTAAATCTGCGTCAGCTTAAAGGCAAAAGTGTGAGTTTTCACTGGGAATTAATGTTTACACGTTCGATGTTTCAAACTGAGGATATGCAGGAACAACATACTATTTTAAATAAAATTGCCGATTTATTAGATAACGGAACATTAAAAACAACCCTAAAAGAAACATTTATTGGACTGTCAGCTGCTAATTTTAAAAAAGCACATCAAATATTGGAATCTGGTAAAACGATAGGAAAGATTGCGATCAAATTTTAAAAGACGAAACCCTGCTTTTGGAAAAGGGCAGGGTTTGTAATAAATTTAAGTCCTAGTTTTAAATATTCGTTGGCTGTACTTCTTCTGTTTCTTCATCATCTCTACCTGGATAAATACCGTAGATAATGAGACCAATGATTATGATTAAAATAGTCTTGCCGCCATATCGGGTGTATAGTCCCAATTGCAGAAGATTTTCTTTGTCTAATTTATTTTCTTTTATAATTTGTGCAATTTCAGCATCTGTTGCTTCATAGTATTCATCTGAATCCTTTTTTGCCAATACAAATTTTGGTTCTCGGGTAATCCATGCCGGAATTATCCATGCTATATTATATTCCTGATGCAGCGTTGCTAAATCCAAATACTCTTTTGATCCCGGAGTGGCAGCATATCTTTCGTCATTAGGCAGATCTGCTACCATTTCAATTTTATCGATTTTACCAAATGGGATTCTCACTTTCGCACTAACCATACTGGAAATGGTAAGTGCAATCATTGTAATGAAGAGGGCTTTTTGTGTCATATTTTTATCATTTTAAATTTTAAAAATTCAATTAGGATTTTATTACAAATTTAAAGTGAAAACCAAATACGGGTTGTAATTATATTTAGTGATTTTTAGTATCGTTTTTTAAATAAAAAATAAAAGCCTCTAAATATTTTTTAAGATAATGAGAAAAAAAGCAAAGTAATCATCTGTTTTAAAAGAATAAAAATTACTTCGATTAAGATGAAATTATTGAAAGATGGCAAAAGGAAATTGCCTCAAATAAAAAAACACAACTATAAATCTAATTACAGTTGTGCTCTTTTTTACGAATTATTTATTTTACATAGTTAGGAGAAACGCAGCACTCCCAATAACTGACAATAGTTTTGATGGTTTCCTTAATTTCGTTATAACCTGAAGGTTTCACAAAAAAGCCCTGAATTGATTTTGAATAGGCATCAATAACGTGCCTTTGTTCTGCACTGGTTGAAAAGAATAAGTACGGAATCGACTTAAGTCTTAAATCTTCATTTTGATGAATTTTTTCCCTAAGTTCCATACCGCTCAATCTTGGCATATTGATATCAGAAAAAATAATAAAAGGCTCCAGTTCTGTTGTTGTCAGATATTCTAAAGCTTTTTCGCCATCACCAAAAAAGATGATTTCGTTTTTATAATTGAGTTCATTAAAAACTGCAGATAAAATTTCCTGATCATCTATATCGTCTTCAATTATTATTATAGGTCCGCCTTTGTTCATTTTTCGCTTTTTTGTAAAGGTAACTTATTTTTACTCCGCACATCAGTTTGAGAATTTAATTAATGTATCTGAATTAAAATGGATTATTAATTTGAGTATTTTAATTATTACTTAATTGCAGATAGCAAGATCGATTAATAATACATCACCAGACTTCCATTTTACTTTTCCTTTCATATCATAAAAAGGTTTGTCTTCACCATTACAATCTTTTACAGATTTGATTTTAATAGCATCATCTTTAATTTCAGTTACTGCAAATGCAAGACCTTTACTTTTTGGATTGATTTTGCCTTGTGCATCTAAGATCAGATTGCATGTTTTAAGCTGTACAAACTGTTTTTTGATATAATTCTCCCAGGTTAAAAATGCATATTTAAGGTCTGTTTTCTTAACTTTTTTCTTTTGCTTGTTAATATAAATCATTAAATAATCTTTGTCTGCATTTACATTTTCACAATCAAAATCAAAAGAGGCAAAATCATAATTAGGAATTACTTTTCTGGCTACTATTTTTTTAGGCATTGTCAGGGTAAAGTAAGTCATGTCTTCATTTAGGACCATTTCACCAAAGCTGCTGTCATCTTCGTTTAAGATAGTGAGCCTGTCGTTAATATCCATTGTAAAAGATACGATGCCGCTGCCTCTTATTTTATCTTCAGTATAGGAGCTAAAAGTTTCATCTTCCCATACTAAAGCTTCACTTTCCTGACAAGCGGATCCATCACCGGTTGGAATTTCATGTGAAGTTTCACCTGAAACAATACTATCATTTGATTCAGAATCTGGCGTTATTTTATTGCGAGGTGTTTCTTTACAGCCTATCAATAAAATAACGGATAGGGCACAAATAAAAAATCTTTTTTTCATAGTTTTATTCTGTAGTTGTTCGACTTCATCCTTTAGGTTTAGAAGGAATTATTTTTTATAAAAAGTGGTGAATTTTTGTTTTTCGGCAGACTTTCCAACCGAATTCCCCAAAAAAAGACTGTCTGGCTGTAAAGCAGTTGCAGTAACATTTTCACTCTCTTTCAATGGTTTATAGGAAGCCATTATTTCATTGTTTTTTTTCTCAATTGTTATCTCATTTATCGGGATTCCTTTTATTTTATGATGGAGATTATCCATTTCCACACTATAAAAAGAGCTGTTTTGATAAGAGACATAAATCTTGTAACGCAAAACATCACGGTTGTCTATGTCATAACTTTTACCGTGATAATAAGCAGTGGTTATTCGATTTCCGCTATTCAGGAGCATTTCAACATTGACTATTATGTCTTTTGTAACAGCCGGATCTCCTTTTATACTAAAGGCAGGTTCTTTAGGAGTGCAACTTATAAGCAAAAACAACAGAAACACGCAGTTTGCTTTTGCATTTGCAAAAAAATTGTAGCGCGGGGTTATTTTTATTTTCATTTTACAATAATTAATTTTATGTCTGATAAGCCGTTACCATTGCGGTTGACCTTCATTTTTTGTTTCCAGGGGTACAAAAACATAATACTCCTTATAATATCCGGTGTAATATTTATCATCAAATTTCCCTCTTCCATCAATAGTTGACTTAACAATAATTAAAGTGTTTTTTTCTAAGTAACCGTATTTGTATTCGAACAGTTTTCGCGGGGTTACCCTTCTCTGTATTATCATTTTAGGCTCACTGATTTTATAATAGCCCTGGAAAAGCGTACTAGTTTGTTTATCAAAATCCCTGTTGACAACATTTTGATACTGTTTTTCCGTTTTTATTTCATTGGAAAGGTCCACTGTCAAATTACATTGTCCGGTTTTGTAAAATTTATAAAAAATATGATTTTCAGGTTGTTTCACTGTACCTCCGTTTTGATCTGTCCAGATGCGGTCTAAAACATAAACACCATCTGTTCGCAAAGCAGAAGAAGTGTCAAGATGAAAGGACTTATTATAAAAGGGATAATCTTCTTTTTGATAGATTTTTGGTGAACATGACGAAAATATTAACAACAATATCATCAGCACAATGCAATAAGGCACTTTGCGAAAATTTTGATCTTGTGATTCAAGATTAAAAGGGCTGACTTCACATTCCATTGCAATTTTTTTCATCATTTGACAATTATAAATATACACAATATATTAATTTACAGGATGGTGACTTTTTGATAAGTGCTGTAATATTTAAAAAAAAAATGGGTTTTGAACACGATTTTAAGTGAATTAAGTTCTGAATCAAACAGGCTGAACAGCAGTCAGCTATTAATAAAAAAGCTTATTTTTGTATCATCTAATTCTCTCACATGAAACGTTCCGGAACAGCAGATCTGCCATTGCATTATGGACATGTACCTTTGTGGCTTGCAGAACGCATGTCGAAACTTGGTTTTGCGATTGTAGAAACTATTGCAATGGAATTCTCCACATCTGAGGTAATCAGCAAGCTGAGCAATCCTTTCTGGTTTCAGAGTTTTGGTGCCGTGATGGGAATGGACTGGCATTCATCGGGAATCACGACCTCTGTACTTGGTGCCTTGAAAAAATCGGTCAATCCGCATTCAAAGGAACTGGGAATTTACATCTGCGGAGGCAAAGGCAAACATTCCATGCTCACACCAAATGAACTTTTATTTGTAGGCGAAAAAACAGGCCTTGACGGTAATAATCTGGCAAATTACAGCAGGTTAACTGCCAAAGTGGATAATACGGCAATTCAGGACGGATTTCAATTGTATCAGCATAATTTTATTGTAGACAACAAAGGGCAGTGGGCTGTTATTCAGCAGGGAATGAATCCTAATTCCCAAACGGCGAGAAGATATCATTGGCACTCACAGGATCTGCAGTCTTTTATCAATGAACCGCACACTTTTATCTATGGTGAAAATCAGGGTACTATATTAAATCTTACAGCAGGAAACGCTACGAAATCAAGGGATGGAATTTTGGAACTCTCCAGGGAATCCCCAACAAAAATCATGAAAGAAATGCAGCATCTTTCCATGCCCGCTCATCATGATGTGCGAATGGAAAATGTCAATATGAAAAGACTCGGCGCCATGCTTTGGGCAACTCATGAAAACAAACCTGAAAATTTCGAAGAACTTTTACTGCTTAAGGGAATGGGACCAAGAGCGTTGCAATCACTGGCCTTGGTTAGCGAGGTAATTTACGGCACACCAACCCGATTTGAAGATCCGGCACGTTTTTCATTCGCTCACGGAGGTAAGGACGGACATCCTTTTCCTGTTCCGGTAAAAATTTATGATGAGACGATCGATACGTTGCAAAGAGCTATTCATCGTGCTAAAATTGGCAACAGTGATAAAATGAATGCCATTCAGAAACTATCCGAAATTTCAAGAAAAGCCGAGGAAAGTTTTACGCCCAATGCTAACTTTGAGGCGTTACTGCAAAAGGAAAGAAGCGAATCACACCTTTATGGCGGAAAAACCGTATTTGGAGATGCAAAGCCTGTTACAACCAAGCCTGTAAATCCCGATAATCAATTGAAATTGTTTTAAATAAAATCTTAAGTACCCAATTGCTATTCCCTTTATGGTATATGAAAGCGGCATATTATTCTTTATATTTGATAAACTGAAAATAAAATCCATGAAAGATCTGATACAGCAATTTGAAAAAGATTTAAGAGCACATCTTGAAAATACATATAATGCTTCTTTGGAAGGAGATGAGGTTAAAAAAATAAATGCAGCCGAAAAAACAGTGTATGATTTCGTTGACCAATACTTACTCGAATCGGATTTAATCGCCGTAGAAGTGGAATTGCCTGCCCAGCGTGTTTTAGAGGAATTTCTAAAATCAAAAATAAAATAAAAGCTGTGCAGGTCAGAGACATTTACACAGCTTTTAGAAAACCCTTAAAATGCGATTTAACTTATTCCGAAGAAAGAATAGCAATTTCTAATGCCTCAATTGCATTCTCTAAAGTAATTGTCAGCTCGTGATCCTTATTTTCTATTTTCTGAATCAGGTCTGACATAATCAACTGAACACATTTACCGTAGACTTCAGCTTTGGTATTATGGATTTCAAAAGTACCGGAAATCATTTCATCAACATCATAGGCAATTCCGCTGCAATAGGTCAGTTCCTTATCAGCAGTTCCCAGATTCTTTCCTTCATTTATAGGTTCTGTATCGGTAATTTCCCAGCCCGGAAGACTTTTCAGCTGCTCCTTCGTTTGATTGTTTACCAAAGCTTTCACGCTTCCTTTCATCGGCATCCAGCCTTCAATTTCTACTCTCGCCAGATCATAAACCAGATTGATGATAGTCTGTTCAAACAAACCAGGACCTGAAAAAGCATGGTAATAACTCGCAATCAGTCCGTCATTATACGATACCATTGATGATACACGATCATGCTGTTGTTCGTTACGATGAGTTGAAGTGCCATAAACCTTACTGTATTTTTGTCCGCTTAAGGCATTCACAATATCAAAAAAATGTACGCCATGTTCAACAAAAATACCGCCGGACATTGCTTCATCCCAAAACCAGTGATCGGCAGGCAAGGAAGCATCCTGCGCATAATTGTTTACCACTGCATGCCTGAGTTTACCAAGCACACCGCTTTTACCTAATTTCATAAAATTCTGAATGATCGGATTGTATCGAATCATGTGATTTACCGTAATAGCCATTCCGGTTTCTTTTTGTGTTTCCAGAATTTTACGGGCACTTTCCTCGGTAATGGCTGCAGGTTTTTCAAGCAGTACATGTTTGCCGGCTTTCATCGCAGCACAAGCCATTTCAGCATGCAGGCCCGGCGGTGTTACGATACTTACAATATCAATTTCGGGATCATTAATCATATCTTCCCAGTTTTGGTACTTTATGCCGTTCGCTGTGTCAGTAGAATGGCTTCCGGAATCCGCAATTGCAGCTACTTCAACATTTTCCAGCTGCGCCCACCAATCATGCAGAAACCTGCCAAATCCTCCATATCCAATTATTCCAATTTTATACTTCTTCATGTTTTTTACTATTTTTATTTATTTGTATACGTTTTTTATAGTCTTTATTTATTGCAGACTACCGTATTACATAAATTTACTATTAATTTTCAGCATTTTCAAATTAACTTATCATAAGTTGCGAGTGCTGTTTTTCAAAGAAATATCTAATGGAAAATGGTAATCATCAATCAGGATATTTCGAGAATTAAAAGAGGAGTCTTCGAATTTTTTTCAGGAGCCGGTTCCTGCTGTACGCTGTATCTTTTATGCCGAACCCCGGCATAAAAGGATGCCGCTTCCATCCTTTAGATTTGTTACAAAGATTTAAAGTAATTTTAATAACAACCAAACTGACAAAGTGAACCTGGACTTCTATCAAAGTTAGCTACTTATGCCCTGATTAGG
>Ga0247812_10000916_pt1 | contig 16803 bp, 16 predicted proteins | sample UWRJL149409B1_FD_178011 | JGI IMG/M metagenome (GOLD analysis project Ga0247812, IMG submission 178011) | Plant litter microbial communities from Arlington Agricultural Research Station in Wisconsin, United States - UWRJ-L149-409B-1 | ecosystem: Environmental > Terrestrial > Plant litter >...
CTGACGCTGCTGCGCGCCAACCTCGGCCACGACATCGAGGCCCTCGCCGTGCAGTGCGAGCGCGCCCTCGAGATCGACATCGACGACCTGCTCTCCGCCGACCAGGTGAGCTTCATCGGCCGCGGCGCCGCCATCGGACTCACCTTCGAGGCCGCGCTGAAGACGCGCGAGGCAGCCCAGTTCTGGGCGGAGTCGTACCCCGCCATGGACTACCGCCACGGCCCGATCGCCATCGCGCAGCCCGGCCGCCTGGTCTGGTCCCTCGGCGAGGCGCCGGAGGGGCTCGTCGACGACGTCGCCGCCACCGGGGCCACCTGGGTGCAGCACGACCTCGACCCGCAGGCCGGCCTCGTGGTCGTGCACCGCTTCGCCGTCGCGAAGGCCCTTGCGCTCGGCCTCGACCCCGACCACCCGCGCTCGCTCACCCGCTCGGTCATCCTCGCGCCGTGACCCGACCCGTCGTGAGCCGACCCGTTCTCGGCATCGACGTCGGCGGCACCAGCGTCAAGGCGCGGGTGGCCGCCGACGACGGCTCCGTGCTCTCCGAATGGCGCGAGCCCACCCCGCGTGACGACGGCACCGGCGAGCGCACCGTCGCCCTCGTCGCCGGGATGGCGCACCGCTCCCAAGTCGAGCACGCGATCCGCGCCGTGGGCCTCGTGATCCCGGGCATCGTCGACGAGGCAGGCGGCACATCCGTCGCCGCCGTCAACCTCGGCTGGCGCGACCTGCCCGTGCGCGACCTGGCCTCGGCCGCCGTCGGACTCCCCCTCGCCTTCGGACACGACGTGCGCGCCGGCGCCCTGGCCGAGAGCGTCTCCGGCGCCGCGGCCGGCACGGCGGGCACCGTGGTGTTCGTCCCCGTCGGCACCGGCCTCGCCGCGGCCACCATCGTCGACGGCGTTCCCCTCGTCTCCGGCGGCTGGGCCGGCGAGATCGGCCAGGTCGTCATCCCCAGCGGCCCGCACGCCGGGCAGCGCGTCGAGCAGATCGCCTCCGCCGGCGCCATCGCGCGTCGCCTGGGTCTCGAGAACGCGCATTCCGCCGCCTCGCTCGTTCACGCGGGCGACGCCGCGGCATCCGCTGTCTGGCAGGAGGCGGTCGACACGCTCGCCGACTCGCTGGTCTGGATCTCCGCCACCGTCGCACCCGCCGTCATCGTGATCGGCGGCGGCCTGGCCGAGGCCGGCGCCCTCTTCTTCGACCCGCTCGAGGCGGCCATCGACGCGCGCATCGGCATCATCCGCCGCCCCTCGGTCGTGCCCGCGCTGCACGGCGACGCCGCCGCCGTGATCGGCGCCACCCTGCTCGCCCGCGCGATCGGCGACGACGCGTGATCGTCGCCGCCCGGCGGCTGGTCGTCGACGGTTCCGACGGCCCCGGCTGGCTCGCGATCGAGAACGGCGTGGTCATCGCCCGCCAGGCCGGCCGCGCCCCGCAGCCGCACGAGGCGCTCGGCACCGTCGTGCCCGGTTTCGTCGACATCCACTCGCACGGCGCGCTCGGTCACGATGTCGGATCAGCGGATGCGCGAGCGCTGGCCGCGATCACCGACTTCCACGCGCGCCGCGGTACGACCTCCCTCGTCGCGTCCATCGCCACCGCGCCGCTGGACGCTCTCGAGGCGAGCATCCGCTCGCTGCGCCCCTCCGTGGCGGACGGCACCATCGCCGGCATCCACCTCGAGGGTCCCTACCTCTCCCCCGAGCGCCGCGGCGCCCACAATCCCGAGCTGCTGCGCGACCCGGCCTGGCCGGAGATCCGCGCACTCGTCGAGGCCGGCGGCGGTGCGGTGCGCATGGTCACCATCGCCCCGGAGCTGCCCGGCGCCGAGGAGAGCATCCGCGCCCTCGCGGCGGCCGGGGTCACGGTGGCGATCGGCCACTCCGACGCCGACGCCGCGACCGCCGCCGCCGCCTTCGGCTGGGGCGCCACCGTGGTCACCCACCTCTTCAACGGCATGCGCCCGCTGCACCACCGCGAGCCCGGCATCATCGGTGCCGCGCTGATCGACGACCGCGTGACCGTCGAGCTCATCCTCGACGGCCAGCACGTGCGCGCCGAGGCCGCCGAGATCGTGCGCCGCTCGGCGCCCGGCAGGCTCGCGCTGGTCTCCGACTCGATGGCGGCCGCCGGACTCGGCGACGGCGACTACGACCTGGCCGGTTCCGCGGTGCGCGTGCGCGACGGCGTCGCCACCCTCGTGCACGGCGACTCGCTCGCGGGCAGCACCGCCACGGTCTCGGTCGGCTTCGGCCTGCTCGCCGCCGCGGGGGTGCCGCTCGCCGACGCGGTCGCGATCACCAGCGCGACGCCCTCCCGGGCGCTCGGACTTCCCGAGCCGCTCGCCGCCGGCTCGGCGGCCGACCTCCTCGAGATCGACGACGACGGCGCCGTGCTGCGCGTGATGCGGAGGGGCGAATGGCTCGCATCCTCGTAGTCACCCCGAATCCCGCCGTCGACACCACCTACCGGGTCGCCGAGCAGCGGGTGGGCGAGTCCCACCGTGTGCTCGAGGTGGCGCAGCGCCCCGGAGGAAAGGGCATCAACGTCTCCCGGGGCCTCGCCGCCCTCGGCCACGAGAGCGTGAACATCCTGCCGCTCGGCGGCGCGACCGGCGACTGGATCGCCGCACAGCTCGAGGAGCTCGGCCTCGCCGCCAGCATCACCCGCATCGCCGGCGCCACCCGCACCTGCGTGGCGGTCACCGACCCGGTCGCCCACCCCACCGTGTTCAACGAGCCCGGCCCGACCGTGGCACCCCGGGAATGGGAGGCGCTGCTGGCCGACGTGCGCCTGCGGCTCGCCGACGCCGCCATGCTGGTGGTGTCCGGCTCGCTGCCGCCTGGTGCGGACGCCTCGCTCATCACCGCGCTCGTCGTCGCCGCCCGGGATGCGGGCGTCCTCTCCCTCCTCGACGTCTCCGGGGAGTCGCTGCTCGCCGCCGCCGCCGCGGGTGCGGACGTCGTCAAGCCGAACGCCGAGGAGCTGCTCGCGGCGACCGGCACTACCGGCCTCGACGCCGCGATCACTGCCGCCCAGGCTCTCGGCGCCCGTCTCGTCGTGGTCTCCCGGGGCGCTCACGGCCTCGTTGCGCGCGACGGCGACACCCGGTACAGCACCCCCGCCGTGCCCGGCATCCACGGCAACCCCACCGGCGCGGGCGACGCGGCGACCGCCGGGCTCGCCGCCGCGCTGGTCGACGGCGCGGACGTCGCCGAGGCGCTGCGCTGGGCCGCCGCGCTCGGCGCGGCCGCCGTGCTGCGCCCCGTCGCGGGCGAGGTCGACCTCGCCGCCTTCCACCGCTTCCTCAGCACCCAGACCCCCACCACGGAGTAGCCCCATGACCCTCAGCACCCTCCCCCGCCTGCTCGCCACCGACCGCGGGCTCGGCGCCTTCAACGTGGTGCTGCTCGAGCACGCCGAGGCGATCGTCGCCGGCGCCGAGAACGCCGGACTCCCCGTGGTGCTGCAGATCAGCGAGAACTGCATCGCGTACCACGGCGGCCTGGAGCCGATCACGGCGGCCAGCCTCGCGATCGCCCGCCGTGCGTCGGTCGACGTGGTGGTGCACCTCGACCACATCGAGGACAGCGAGCTCGTGCGCGAGGGCGTCGACCTGGGCGTGCAGAGTGTGATGTTCGACGCCTCCAGGCTCGGCTACGCCGAGAACGTCGCGGCCACCCGCGAGATGGTGGAGTTCTGCCACGCCAACGGCGTCGCGGTCGAGGCCGAGCTCGGCGAGGTGGGCGGCAAGGACGGCGTGCACGCCCCCGGCGCCCGCACCGTCCCTGCCGAGGCCGCCGAGTTCGTCGGCGCCACCGGAGTCGACGCGCTGGCCGTGGCCGTCGGCACCTCGCACGCCATGCAGTCGCGCGTCGCGGCGGTCGACCATGAGCTCATCGGCCGGCTGCGCGACGCCGTCGGGGTGCCGCTGGTGCTGCACGGCTCGTCCGGGCTGCCCGACGGGGAGCTCGTCGCCGCCGTGACCAGCGGCATGACCAAGGTGAACATCTCCACCCATCTCAACGGCCTCTTCACCCGCGCGGTGCGCGAGGCGCTCGACGCCGACCCGGCGCTCACCGACCCGCGCCGTTACGTGCGCCCCGGCCGCGACGCCGTCGAGGCCGAGGTCGCCCGCATCCTCACGCTGCTCGCCGGCCGCTGATGCAGTCGCGAGCGCGAATCGCCGCCACCGCGCGCGAACTCGGCATACCCGCGCCGCAGGTCGACGATGCGCTCGCCGTGCTCGTCGAGCGCCCCGAGCTGACCGCCGCGCTCGACCACCAGGTCGGGCGCCTGGTCGCCGCGATCGGCACCCTCGACGTGCCGGACTGGCCGCCCGGCCTCGACGCCGGCACCGAGCGCTTCCAGCTGCTCGCCCTGCTCTCCACCGTTCCGGCTAGCCGCGTGTGGTTCGACGCGCAGGGCGTGCCGGCCGAGGTGACGCGCGACAGTCTGGGCGACCTGGGCGAGAAGCTGCGCAACTACGGCATAGCCGCCACCGGCGTCGACTGGCTGACCATGGTCGTCACCGGGCGCGTCTTCGCACTCGGCCGCCTCCAGTTCGAGCCGGACACCACCGTGCCGCACACGAGCGAGCCGGCCTTCGGCGTGCACATCCCGGAGCTCGGTCCTCTCGATGCCGCGGGCTGCGACGCCTCCTTCGCGCGCGCATCCGCTTTCTTCGAATCGGTGCTCGGCGACACCACCACGCGCGCCTTCGTCTGCCACTCCTGGCTCATGGACGACCAGCTCGCTCGCTACCTGCCGGCCGAGTCGAACATCCTGCGGTTCCAGCGCCGCTTCGAGCTGGTCGACACGCCCGAGACGGATGCGCCGCGCGACAATGTCACGCACGGAGACACCGCGGTCGCCAAGTTCGTCTTCCGCCGCCCGCTGGCGGAGCTGCCCGCGATCGCGCCCGCCTCACGGCTGGAGCACGCGGTGATCGACCATCTCGCCGCCGGAGGCCACTGGCGCGAGCGCACCGGCGTCATCCGCTTCTGATCCGCACGCCGTTTCGCCCGCATCCGCCCCCATTCCGCCCGGATTCGGGGCCGAAGTGGGCGAGACGGCCGCGCGCGCTAGTTGACGATGTGCATCGCGCGGGCGGCGTCGGTGATGCTGCCCGTGAGCGAGGGGTAGACCGAGAACGCCGCGGCCAGCTGGTCGACGGTGAGGCGGTGCTCCACGGCGATCGCGATCGTGGCGATCAGCTCGGAGGCGTGCGGCGCGACGATCACGCCGCCGATGACCGTGCCCGAGCCGGTGCGGGCGAAGAGCTTCACGAAGCCGTCCTTGATGCCCATCATCTTGGCGCGCGGGTTCGACGCGAGCGGCAGCTTGTAGATCTCGCCCTGGGCGATTCCGTCCTCGATCTGCTTCTGGGTCCAGCCGACGGTGGCGATCTCCGGCTGGGTGAAGATGTTCGAGGCCACGTTGCGCAGCTCGGTGGGGTTCACCGCGTCGCCCATCGAGTGGAAGACGGCCGTGCGGCCCTGCATCGAGGCGACGGATGCGAGCGGCAGGGAGTTGCTGCAGTCCCCGGCCGCGTAGATGGAGGGGACCGAGGTGCGCGCCACGCGGTTGACGCGGATGTGACCGCTCTCGGTGAGCTGCACACCCGCCTCGGCGAGGCCCAGGCCCGCGGTGTTCGGGATCGAGCCGACCGCCATCAGGCAGTGGCTGCCCTCGACGACCCGGCCGTCGGCGAGCGTCGCGATCACGCCGGTCGCGGTGGCCACCACCGAGTCGGCGCGGCTCTTGCTCAGCACGGTCATGCCGTTGCGGGTGAAGACGTCCTCGATCACGCGGGCGGCGTCGGCGTCCTCGCCGGGCAGCACTTGGTCGCGGCTGGAGATCAGCGTCACCTTGGAGCCGAGGGCGCGGTACGCGGAGGCGAACTCGGCGCCGGTGACACCCGAGCCGACCACGATGAGGTGCTCGGGGATCTCGTCGAGCGAGTAGACCTGCGTCCAGGTGAAGATGCGCTTGCCGTCGGGCATCGCGCTGTCGAGCAGGCGGGGGCTCGCGCCCACCGAGATGACGAGGGTGTCGGCCTCGATCTCGTCGAAGTCGGTGCGCGACTTGCCGCGGCCGTTGGAGACGACGAGGCGCTGCGGGCCGTCGAGGCGTCCCTCGCCCTGGATGATCGTGACGCCGGCCTTGATCAGCTGGCTCTTCATGTCCTCGGACTGCTGGCGGGCGAGACGCAGCAGGCGCGCGTTCACGGCGGCCAGGTTGACGGCCACCTCCGGACGCACCGGGCGGCCGTTCTCGCCGCGGGTGAAGAACTGCACGCCGAGGTCGGCGGCCTCGCCGATGGCGTTGGTGGCCTCGGCCGTGGCGATCAGCGTCTTCGAGGGGACCACGTCGGTGAGCACCGCGGATCCGCCCACACCGGTGCGCTCGACGAGCGTGACCTCCGCTCCGAGCTGTGCGCCGGCGAGGGCTGCTTCGTACCCGCCTGGGCCTCCGCCGAGTACCGCGATGCGCTGCTTGCGTTCGAATTCATAGGCCATGTTCGCAATTCTCCCCTGTTGCGCGCCCCTGCCCAAACTCGGGTCTACGCGGCGTCCTCGGCGACCAGCTGGCCGTCGACGAAGGCCTTGATCGGCTGCCTCCGCGCGAAGGAGAACACCAGCGGCCGGTGGTGCTCGATGCGCACCTGATGAACCTCGGTCGTGCCCACCGGGAACTCCCACACCTTCGTCAGACTCAGCGACAGCAGCAGCACGTCGTCCATCACGGAGACGCCGTCGACCTCGATCTTTCGGCCACCCCACATCTTGTCGAAACTGAAGGCGACCTCGTGCTGCTCGACCTGGCCGACGCGGAATGTCATTCTCATGCGGCGAGTCTAAGCCTGACCTATCCTCGACGAAGCGCGGCACCGGGGCGCGCGCTGCGCCAATAGAGTGGGAGCCATGTCGAGCCACCCCTTGGATAACCCAGCAGCAGACCCGTTCGCGATCGCAGCCACCGCGGCAGCCGAGATCGCCGAGAAGACCGGAGTGGAGAAGCACGACATCGCGCTCACACTGGGAAGCGGATGGGGCAGCGCCGCCGATCTCATCGGCGAGACCACCGCCACAATCGAGGCCGAGGAGATCACGGGCTTCTCGAAGCCCGCGCTGGTGGGCCACGCCGGCACCCTGCGCTCCATCCTGCTGCCGAGCGGCAAGCGCGCCCTCGTCATCGGAGCGCGCACGCACTACTACGAGGGCCACGGGGTGCGCCGCGTCGTCCACTCGGTGCGCACCGCGGCGGCCACGGGCGCGACGACCATGATCCTCACGAACGGGGCCGGCGGCATCCGCGAGTCCTGGACGCCGGGCACCCCGGTGCTGATCAGCGACCACATCAACCTCACCGCCGACTCCCCGCTCGAGGGCGCCACCTTCATCGACCTCACCGACCTGTACAGCGCCCGCCTGCGCGACCTGGCCAGGAGCATCGACCCGACGCTCGACGAGGGCGTCTACACGCAGTTCCGCGGACCGCACTACGAGACCCCCGCCGAGGTGCAGATGGCGAAGGCGATCGGCGGCCACATCGTGGGCATGTCGACCGCACTGGAGGCCATCGCCGCCCGCCAGGCCGGCATGGAGATCCTCGGCATGTCGCTCATCACGAACCTCGCGGCCGGCATCTCGCCGACCGCGCTCAGCCACGAGGAAGTGCTCGAGGCGGGCCGCGACGCCGGGCCCAAGATCAGCGCGCTGCTTGCACGCATCGTGGGCGCGCTGTAATGGCCCCCGTCGCCGACCTGATCGCCGCCGCTCGGGCCTGGCACGACCAGGACCCCGACGAGGCCACCCGCGCCGAACTGGCGACCCTGATCCGCGCCGCCGAAACGGGCGACGCGCAGGGCACCGCGGAACTCGAGCACCGCTTCGCCGCGCGCCTGGAGTTCGGCACCGCGGGGCTCCGCGGCGAGCTCGGCGCCGGGTCGAACCGCATGAACCGCGTGCTGGTGGCGCAGGCCGCCGCCGGATTCGCCGCCTACCTGCTCGAGAAGGGCGACGACCCGATCAGCGGGGCGGCGCCCAGCGTGGTGATCGGCTACGACGGACGTGTCAACTCCGAGGTGTTCGCCCGCGACACCGCCGAGCTGATGGCCGGGGCCGGCGTGCGCGCCGTGCTGCTACCGCGCCTGCTGCCGACGCCCGTGCTCGCGTTCGCGGTGCGCCACCTCGGCGTCGGAGCCGGCGTGATGGTCACCGCCAGCCACAACCCGGCCCGCGACAACGGCTACAAGGTCTACCTGGGCGGCTTCGACGCCGGATCGCAGATCGTCTCCCCCGCCGACGCCGAGATCGCCGCGCACATCCAGCGCGTCGCAGACGAGCAGAGCGTGCTGGAGCTCCCCCGCTCCGCCGACTACGAGACCGCGGGCGACGACGTGGTCGACGAGTACGTGCGCCGCACCGCGGAGCTGGGCACGGCATCCGCTTCACGCGTGAAGGTCGTCTACACACCGATGCACGGCGTGGGCTGGGAGACCGCGAAGCGCGTCTTCGCGGCCGCCGGCTTCGACGAGCCGATCGTCGTGGCCGAGCAGGTGGAGCCGGACTCCGCCTTCCCGACCGTAGTGTTCCCGAACCCGGAGGAGCCGGGCGCGCTCGACCTCGCCTTCGCCACCGCCACCGAGGCGGGCGCCGACCTGATCATCGCCAACGACCCCGACGCCGACCGGCTGGCCGTCGCCGTGCCCCTGCCCGGAGGCGGATGGCGGCGACTGAGCGGCAACGACGTCGGAGCCCTGCTGGGCTGGCGCGCTGCCGAGCGGATGGCGTCGACGACGGCGAACGGCACGCTGGCCGCGTCGATCGTGTCGTCGCCCGCCCTGGCGGAGATCGCCAGCCAGTACCACCTCGACTACGCGGACACCCTCACCGGCTTCAAGTGGGTCTCCCGGGTCGGCGGACTGTCGTACGGTTTCGAGGAGGCCCTCGGCTACCTCGTCGACCCGGAGAAAATCCGCGACAAGGACGGCATCTCGGCCGCCGTCGACTTCCTCTCCCTCGTCACGGAGCTGGCCGAGAAGGGCGAGACCCTTGCCGACCGCGAGACCGCGTTCGCCGAGCGCTTCGGTGCCTACGCCTCCTCGCAGATCTCGCTCCGCGTCAGCGACCTCGGTCAGATCACCTCGCTGATGGCCCGCCTGCGCGACGCACCGCCCGCGGAGCTGGGCGGCATCCGCGTCGACCACATCGACGACTTCGCGAACGGCTTCGGGCAGTTCCCGCCCGGCGACATCCTGCGCTACGTGCTTGACGACGGCGCGCGCGTGATCGTGCGCCCGAGCGGCACGGAGCCCAAGCTCAAGGTGTACATCGACGCCTGGTCGGTGGACGGCACCGCGGCCGAACGCCAGTCCGCGGCCGCCGAGCGCGTCGCCGCCCTCGACGCGGCACTGCGGGAGCTGCTCGCCTGACTCCGCGCAGCAACGCGCCGCCATGTCATCCTGGCGGCCGACGCGGCGCGCTGCGTGCGGCTGATTGGCTGGCGGCATGAGCACTCTCTCCTCCTCGGGCGGCGCGGACCGCGCTGCCGCGGGGACCGCCGCCGGCGTCGCACTGGTGCTGGGCGTTGTCTCCGCTGTCGCGTCCCTCGCCGGCGGCGTATCGCCGGCCACGATCGCCGTGGCCGTCGTCGGCGGCGCCCTCTCCCCCGCACTCGCCGTCGCCGCCCTGACCCTGCTCTACCGGCGCCCGCTCGGTCTCGGCCGGGCGTCCACCGCGGTGGTGATCGGCGGATCGCTCCTCGCCTTCGTCGCTCTTATGCTCAGTCGGGCCTCCTTCTCCGTGGGCATGGACGAGGGCGATCGGGGCGAGGCGCGCAGCCTGTTCGGCGCTCTCACCGCGGAGTTCCTCCTGGTGGCGCTGCTGGCCGGCGTGGCGTCTGCCACCCCGGTCGCCCACCGCCTGCTGCGCGGGGGCGGGCTGCCGCACGGGGTGCGCTGGATCCTGGTCGCGGTGTCCGCCTGCGCCGCCGGCCCGACGGTGCTCCTCACAATGATCACCCCGCAGACTCCCCCGCTCGCGGCGGCCGCGGCACTGCTGCTCGTCGCTCTGGCCGGCCCGCGCGTTCCGGCCGCGGCCCCCGTGAGTGTCCCGGCCGCCGGGCTGCGCGTGCTCGCGAAGCGGGTACGCGTCCTCGCGCTCGGGGCGCTGCTGTTCGGCGTGGTCGTCTGGGGCGGCGGCCTGGCGGCGAGCGTCGCGGGCGAGGGGACCCCGCGCGCCACCTCCGCGTTCGGCTACGCCGCAGCCACCGCGCAGCTCGCCGCGGTGCCGCTGGTGATCGCGGCCACGCTGCTGGTCGCGGCACGGGCCGGGGGCGGCGCGGTACGCGGCGGGGCGGTCGTCGCCATCGTCGTCGTCGTGACGGCATCCGCTCTGATGGTCGCGCTCTACGATCCGGCGTCCGACGGCTACGTGCTGCTGGCCACGGTGATCGCGCTCGGCGCGGGCTGCTGGTTCGCCGGGGCGGCCTGGCAGCTCGGCGGCGCACGCACGACGCCCGACCGCGCCGTGATCGCCGTGTCGGCCGCCGCTGTCGGCGCGCTGGTCTACCTCGCGACGTGCTCGCTCCCGGGCGGGCTCGGGCTGCTGTTGGTCAGCGGCTACCTCGCGTTCGGTGGGCGGATGCTCGTGCCCGGTCGTGCAGGACCGCTCAGCCCAGCGACGCTTCCAGCTTCGTAGTCAGCTCGTTGGTGTCGAAGAAGTTCTCGATCACGATCACGTCGGCGAAGGTCTTGCCGATCCTGTCGACGAACTCGGCCGAGGTGAGGATCACCTGCGCGTCGTTCGCCATCTCGAGGGAGTCGAGGTGCACGGCCGTGACCTCCGCCTCGATGTCGAGCTTCTTCAGCACACGCTCGGCGTTGACCTTGAGGATTCCGGAGCTGCCGATGCCCGCTCCGCAGATTGCCACGATCTTCATGCGCTACCGCCCATAATCGCCTGTACCTCGGCGACCGAGGTGGCCGCCGTGAGCGCCTGGATGGCGTTCGAGTCGTTGAACACGTTCGCGAGGTCCGCGACCGCCGCGAGGTGGGCATCCGCTGTCTTGATCGCGAGGGCGAGCACGACGCTCACCGGGTCGTTGTGCGGGTGGCCGAAGTTGACCGGCTCGGCGAGGGTCACCACGCCGAGGCCGTCGCCCAGCACCTCGGGGCCGGGTCGGGCGTGGGCGAGCGCGAGACCGGGCGCGATGACCACGTAGGGGCCGTGCTCCTCGATCATGCGGATCATCTCGTCGGCGTAGGCCGCGGTCGCGGCTCCCGAGCGCACCAGGCCGTCGCCGGCGAGACGCACGGCGGCGCGCCAGTCGTCGGCGGTCGCCGCGATCTCGACGGCCTCGTCCGGCAGCTCGGGAAGCGGCATGGCTAGGCCTGCTCGAATCCGGTGAGGATCTGCTCGATCAGGTCGTCGCGGGCGTCCAGCGGGAGGAACGACGCGGCGGCGGCGTTGAGCTGGAACTGCGCCAGCTCGTCGAGTCCGTAGCCGAACTCCTCGGCCAGCAGGAACAGCTCCTTCGACAGGCTGGTGTTGCTCATCAGCCGGTTGTCGGTGTTGACCGTGACGCGGAAGCCGAGCTGGAACAGCACGTCGAAGGGGTGGTCGGCGAGCTCGGTGCCCCAGGCGTTGGTCTGCAGGTTCGAGGAGGGGGCGAGCTCGAGGGCGATCTGGCGGTCCTTGATCCACTCGGCCACCGGGCCGAGGGAGACGTAGACGCCCTCGTCGTCCTCGCTGGAGGTGGTGATGTCCTCCGCGACCCGCACGCCGTGGCCGATGCGCAGCGCGCGGCCGTCGAAGAGGGCGCTCGTGATGCTGTCGAGGCTGTCGGCCTCGCCCGCGTGCACGGTGACCGGCAGGAAGTTCCGGGCGAGGTAGTCGAAGGCGTCGGCGAGCTTGCTGGCCGGGAATCCGTCTTCGGGGCCGGCGATGTCGAAGCCGACGACGCCGTTGTCGCGCTGGCGCACGGCGAGCTCGGCGATCTCGAGGCCGCGGTCGGCCTGGCGCATGGCGCTGATGAGCTGGCCGATGAGGATGGTGCCCCCGGCCGACTCGACGTCGTCGATGCCCTGCTCGATGCCGAGCTGCACGGCCTCGACGGCCTGGTCGAGGGTGAGTCCGGCGGACAGGTGCTGCTCGGGGGCCCAGCGCACCTCGCCGTAGATCACGCCGTCGGCGGCCAGGTCGAGAACGAACTCGCGGGCGACCCGGGCGAGCGCGTCGGCGGTCTGCATCACGGCGATGGTGATGTCGAAGGTCTTGAGGTACTCCACGAGGGAGCCGCTGGCCGACTGCGAGACGAACCACTCCGCCAGCTCGGCGGCATCCGTCGTCGGCAGTTCGTAGCCGATCTCGGCGGCCAGGTCGATGATCGTCTGCGGACGCAGCCCGCCGTCGAGGTGGTCGTGGAGCGAGACCTTGGGCAGCGCGGTGATCGAGGCGCCACCTCCCGGAAGGACGTATGCGTCGGCGGCAGAGTTCATGGGTACAAATCTACCGTGCCGAGTCTGGGTGGCGGGCGGGTCGTCGGTCGTCGGCGCCCAGCGCCCACTGCCCGCTGCCACGATCAGAGGGGCAAACTTTCGACTCTCCGCCGCGCCCACAGCGTAGGTTCGTTGCCCCTCTGCCCCTCCCTCAGAACGGAGGGGCAAATTTTCGACCTTCGCTGCCGCTGTGGGGGTCGATAGTTTGCACCGCTGGTCTCCTCCACAGCCATCGGGCCGGACTGGGACCTGTGCAGAGTCGCCTGAGAGCGGATGCTTCGAGCCACACTGTCCGCATGACAGAGCAGCATCGTCCCGCCCCGCGGATCCCCCTTCCCGAACCATTCACCGCCGGGCCGTTCAGCGTGCGCGCGGCACGGGCCGCGGGCCTCGGCGAGGGCAGGCTGCGCAACCCGGCCCTCGTCAGACCGTTCTGGGGAGTCCGTGCCGCCGCCGAAGCGGAGGATGTGCTCGCACGCTGCCAGGCCTACCTCACGCGCGCCCACCCGGCCGTCTTCTTCTCGCACCTGACCGCGGCCCGACTCCACGGCATCCGCTTGCCCTTCCGCCTCCTCGACGACGACGTGCTCGATGTGGCGGTGCCGTCACCCAAGCGCGCGCAGCAGGCGCGCGGAATTCGTGGGCACAAGCTTCGGCTGCGCACGGGCGATCTCGTTGTGCACAGCGGCATCCCGCTGACCTCGGCTGCCCGCACCTGGTGCGACATCGCGAGCCTCCTGAACGACGAGGAGCTCCTCGCGGCCGGGGATTCGCTGATGTGGCACCGAGCTCCACTCACCGACATCGAGCACATCGCCGCCGCGGTCACCGCACATCTGGGCTCGGCAGCCGCCGTGCTGCGTCGCACGCTCCCGGAACTCTCCGACCGCTCCGACTCGCCGCCCGAGTCCGCGTTCCGCCACCGGTTCGCACTCGCCGGGCTACCCCGGCCCGCCGTGAACCTGCAGCTCTTCGACGCGCATGGGCGCACAGTCGCTATGCCGGACCTGTCGTTCCCCGAGTACCGGGAGTCGTTCGACTACGAGGGTGACCACCACCGCACAGACGCGAAAACGTGGCAGAGCGACATCCAGCGTGTGCGTCGCCTCGCCGCGATCGGCTGGCATCACACGAGGGCGGGCGCCGCCGACCTGGCCGACTCCCGCGAAGTGATCTCCCAGCTCGCGGCCGATCTCCGCCGGAAGGGTTGGGCGGGCTAAGCGGCTGAGTGTGGCTGGGCGGCTGAATGGGGCTGAGCTGCTGAGCTGCTGGGCGGGCTGAGCGGAGGGGCAATCAACCGCTGTTCCCAGCACGCCGGAACGTCGAAACATTGCCCCTCAGCCAGATGTGCGAGCGGAGGGGCAAACATCCGCTGCTCCCGGCGTGCCGGAGGGTCGAAAGTTTGCCCCTCTGCTCTCAGCGACAGGTGGCAGAGGCAGAGGGAGCGGCAGGGTCAGGCGATGCGGCCGGCGATCAGGGGGCCGCCGGTCTCGATCGGCTCCCCGGGGTCGCCGATGCGGTACGCGCCCTCCACGGCCTCGAGGGCGCGCTCGAAGCGCTCCGGCTCGTCGGCGCTCAGGGTGAACAGCGGCTGCCCGGCCACGACGGTGTCCCCCGGCTTGGCGTGCAGGTCGACGCCGGCCGAGTGCTGCACGGGATCCTGCTTGCGCGCGCGTCCGGCGCCGAGACGCCAGGCGGCGATGCCGAAGGGCAGCGCCTCCTGCGACACCAGCACGCCGGACCTCGGTGCCGTGACCACGTGCGTCTCGCGGGCCACCGGCAGCGCGGCCGTCGGGTCGCCGCCCTGGGCGCGGATCATCGCGTTCCAGGTGTCCATCGCGCGGCCGTCGTTCAGAGCGGCCTCGACGTCGGCGTCCGGCTGCCCGGCGAGGGCGAGCATCTCGCGGGCCAGGGCCACGGTGAGGGCCACCACGTCGGAGGGTCCGCCGCCGGCGAGCACCTCGACGGACTCCCGCACCTCGTTGGCGTTGCCGATCGCGAGTCCGAGCGGCACGTTCATGTTCGTGAGGAGCGCCGTTGTGGCGACCCCGGCATCCGTTCCGAGCCGCACCATGGTCTCGGCCAGCTCGCGCGACTGCTCGATGTTCTTGAGGAAGGCGCCGGAGCCGAACTTCACGTCGAGCACGAGCGCGCTGGTGCCCTCGGCGATCTTCTTGCTCATGATCGACGAGGCGATCAGCGGGATCGACTCGACGGTGCCGGTGATGTCGCGCAGCGCGTAGAGCTTGCCGTCGGCCGGGGCGAGGCCGGAACCGGCGGCGCAGACCACGGCGCCCACATCGCGCAGCTGCTGGTGGAACTCCTCGTTGCTGAGTGAGGCGCGCCAGCCGGGGATGCTCTCGAGCTTGTCGAGGGTTCCGCCGGTGTGGCCGAGTCCGCGGCCGGAGAGCTGCGGCACGGCGACGCCGAACGAGGCGACGAGCGGTGCGAGTGGCAGGGTGATCTTGTCGCCGACCCCGCCGGTGGAGTGCTTGTCGGTGGTGCGCTTGCCGAGGCCCGCGAAGTCGAGACGCTCGCCGCTGTTGATCATCGCGAGGGTGAGGTCGCGGATCTCGTCACGGTGCATGCCGTTGAGGAAGATCGCCATGGTCATGGCGGCCATCTGCTCGTCGGCGACATAGCCGCGCGTGTAGGCGTCGACCAGCCAGTCGATCTGCGGCGTGCTGAGGGTGCCGCGGTCGCGCTTGGTGTGGATCAGGTCGACGACGTCGAACGGTTCGACGGCCACGCTACTGGTCCGCCGCCGCGTACTCGGCGAGCTGGCGCGGGCCGAAGGCGTCGGGCAGCACCTCGTCCATGGTCTTGATGCCCGACACGGTCTCGAGCAGCATGCCCGGCGCCGAGAACTCGTTGAGCAGCTGGCGGCAGCGGCCGCACGGCATCAGGATGTTGCCGTGGCCGTCGACGCAGGTGAAGGCCACCAGCTCGCCGCCCCCGGTCATCTGCAGAGCGGAGACCAGCGCGCACTCGGCGCAGAGGCCCACGCCGTACGACGCGTTCTCCACGTTGCAGCCGGAGACGATGCGCCCGTCGGACACCAGCGCCGCCGCACCCACCGGGAAGTTCGAGTACGGCGAGTACGACTTCTGCATCGCCTCGTTGGCTGAGAGACGCAGGGCGTCCCAGTCGATCTCGGGCATCGTGTTCCTTCTTCTACTGCTTGACGTACGGCTTGCCGGCGGAGGCCGGTCCGACCACGCGGCCGACGAGGCCCGCGACGGCGACGAGCGTCACCAGGTAGGGCACCATCGCGATGAGGTCGGGCGGGATCGTCGAACCGGTCTGGCCGGCGAAGATCCGGAAGTTCTTCGAGAATCCGAACAGCAGCGCGGCGAGGGCGGCGAGGAAGGGGTTCCAGCGCCCGAGGATCACACAGGCGAGGGCGATGAAGCCCTGGCCGCTCGACATCTCGCGGGTGAACGCGCCCACCGACCCGATGGTTAGCGCCGCGCCGCCGAGACCGGCGATCATGCCGGCGAGGGAGACGCTCCAGAACCGGGTGCGGTTCACGTTGATGCCCACGGTGTCCGCGGCAAGCGGATGCTCGCCCACCGCGCGCAGGCGGAGTCCGATTTTCGTCTTGAACAGGATGAACCACACCAGCGGAACCAGGATGAACATCAGGTACGTGGTGATGCGCTGGTCGAAGAAGACGCTGCCGATGACGGGGATGTCGGAGAGCAGCGGGATCGGGAGCGCGGGCAGGGTGCCGGGGAAGTTTGTCTCGCGAGAGTTGTCGCTGAGCACCGCGGCGTAGAAGAAGTTCGTGAGCCCGATCACGAGCGCGTTGAGCACGACACCCACGATGATCTGGTCGACGAGGTACTTGATCGAGAACACCGCGAGCACCATCGAGACCAGCGCGCCGCCGATGAGCGCGGCGATGATGCCGAGCGTGAAGCTGTCGGTGATGCTGGAGACGAAGGCGGCGACGAAGGCGCCGGCGAGCAGCTGGCCCTCGATCGCGATGTTGACCACGCCCACGCGTTCGCCGATGACGCCGGCGAGCGAGCCGAACACCACCGGGGTGGCGAGCGCGATCGACCCGGCGAGCAGGAACACGACGGGGACCTTCGAGCCCGCGCCCGTCCACATCACCAGGGAGATGACGAAGAGGGCGCCGAAGACGATGATCAGCCAGAGCGGCACGCGGCGGCGGCCGAGCGTGTACCAGAGGGAGAAGGCGGCGAGGGCCAGCATCAGCACGCCGAGCACGAGGCAGAGCACGCGGGAGGTGACCGGCAGGTCGGGCAGCACGATCGCGTCAGAGCTGT
>Ga0247812_10000918_pt1 | contig 16798 bp, 17 predicted proteins | sample UWRJL149409B1_FD_178011 | JGI IMG/M metagenome (GOLD analysis project Ga0247812, IMG submission 178011) | Plant litter microbial communities from Arlington Agricultural Research Station in Wisconsin, United States - UWRJ-L149-409B-1 | ecosystem: Environmental > Terrestrial > Plant litter >...
AATATCCGCGTGAGACGACCCCGGCCATCTTCGAGACCGCATTTCGTCTGACATTGCTGACCGAAACCGGCACGCGGACGTTCAGCCTGATCGAACTCGGGGAGATGCTCGACGCGGCAGGGTTTGCTTCGTACGGACATATTGTCTTGTCGCCCCCTGAAAAAGGGACGCTGATCATCGCACGGCGCTAGCGCCTCTTCAGCGCGTGCGGCCGATCTGAATGCCGAGCACGGCAACGCTCGGCTTCGAAACAATCAGTCGCGCGGTGCGGCGCGCAGCGCCCCCTTTTTCCAAGGCACTTTCGCCAATGCTGGCTCTAGCAACATTAATACGGCGCTGCCGCGAGTCTTTCAACGCGAGCGCCTACGGTTGCTTCCATGGCGCTGTCATATCCGTGACGGTGCTCAACCGAGCATTTTCCAAAAATGATGCCCGGTGCGGATCGAAGGCATCGAGGAATTCGGATTGCTCAGTAACTTTCAGGTCCTGCCGTCATCGCGTGTTCTGGTCATCGACAACGAACCCGCAATGCAGCGGATGATCGTAAACTATCTTAATACGCAGAACCTGCGCAGCAGCGCGGTGGGCAACCGCAAGGATATGCTCCGGGAATTCGGTGCTGAAGAGCCCGATGCCGTCATTCTCAATCTGCATTTGGGTCAGGAGGACGGGCTCGACCTGCTGCGGGAGATACGCACCAGGAGCACGGTACCAGTCATTCTGATGAACGGAGAGCGCGTTGAGGAGATCGATCAGGTCGTCGGCTTCGAGCTCGGCGCCGACGATTACATACTGAAGCCGGTGGGGCTGCGCGAGCTCCTGGCACGGCTGCGCGCGCTGCTGCGTCGCCGCGGTCTGGAGTCGGTATCGCCTGGCTTGAGAGCGGATCGCCGCAAATACGCTTTCGCTGGCTGGCTCTTCGCACCCCGCGCGCGTCAGTTACGCGCGCCAGACGGGCAAGAGGTATCGTTGACCAAGGGCGAATTTGCGCTGCTCAGCGCGTTCGTCGCGGCGCCGCAGCAGACGTTGTCTCGCGAGCAGTTGCTGCACGCGACACGCGTTCACGAGGACGTCTTCGATCGCAGCATCGATGTTCAGATCCTGCGCCTTCGCCGGAAGCTGCAGCCCCCACCCGGCGTCCCGAGCTTCATCCGGACCGAGCGCGGTCTTGGCTACGTGTTTGATCCCCACGTCACGGTGACCTGATGGGGCGACAACCGGCAAGGCATAAATACTTTCATCAGAACCGGAGAGCGGCATGACGGCCCCTTTTATCGAAGCCTTTTTCGACGATCCGACGAACACGATCAGCTATCTGGTCGGTGATCCCGCGACTAGAACCGCCGCTGTTATCGATCCTGTGCTCGATTTTGAACTCGCGAGCGGCGATGTCGACACCCGCTCGGCCGGGCGGATCATCGCGTTCGCGCGCGACCATGACTGGCGAATCATAATGGTTCTCGAGACCCATGCCCATGCCGATCATCTGTCGGCGGCATTTCTCATCAAGGCACGGACCGGTGCGTGGATCGGGATCGGCGAGCATATCCGCGACGTGCAGCGCATTTTCCGGCCCGTGTTCGGCATGGACGAGGGGGAGCCCGGCGTCTCTGATTTCGACCGCCTGTTCGTCGATGGCGACCGGATCGCACTCGGCGAACTGGTCATCGAGGTATTGCATGTTCCAGGCCACACCCCCGCCGATGTTGCCTATTGCCTCGGCGACGTGGCGTTCGTCGGAGATACGCTGTTCATGCCGGACTATGGGACCGCCCGCGCCGATTTTCCAGGGGGGGATGCGCGCACACTCTATCGCTCGATCCAGCGCTTGTTGACGCTACCCGATGCTACCCGTCTGTTTCTGTGCCACGACTACAAGGCCCCTGGGCGCGACGTGTATCGATGGGAGACGACCGTCGGCGATCAACGTCGGGCCAGCGTTCATGTGCGTGACGGAATGAACGAAGACGCGTTCGTCGCGATGCGCGAAGCGCGTGACGCGAAGCTCGCCGTCCCGAAGCTGTTGTTGCCCTCGATCCAGGTAAACATCCGCGCTGGCCAAATGCCTGCGGCCGAGGCGAATGGAATCTCCTATCTTAAGATTCCGCTTCGATTGCCGCCTTCCACCACACCGGACCGTAAAAGCGTCGTGGACAACATGCCTTCAGCAAGCCTTCCATAATCGGAAACGAGCGCCGAAGCCGCATGCGTCGGTGTAACAGACCGAGGCGTAGTCGGATCGATGTGGCGGACGATAGGAAGCACGCGAACCGAACCTATAGGGGGCGGTCGCGTCGCTGCCGGGGGAAGCAGCGACGCGACCTGGCGACACGCTAGGCTGCCGGAGGGACGGGCAGCGAAGCCATGTCGATTAGAAAATGATAGCGCGCATCGGCATTCTTGATCCGTCCCCTGTTTTATCGAAAAGAATGCGCATCGCTCGAATACCGCCAGCCGATGCGGGCGAAGATTTGAGGGGCGGGGCGCTAAACCTTCCGGCCGTTTCACAGTCAACGGCCGGAAGATTCCATTCCTATTCGGCGCCTGCCTTGTCCGCTCGCATCAGATCGTCGACTTGTGCCTGCGTCGTCGCAAAACTGGACAGTCCGTTTACGCGCTCCCACCAATCGGCGAATCCAGGCACCGAGAACATCACGTCGCGATCTGGAGTCATCGCGACATAGGCCGCGACGGGAGCAAGAAAGAGGTCCGCAAGGCTGAGGTCGCCGGCGATGAAGGGGGAATTACCCTTTGTCCGAATGATGAACTCGATCACCGTCCGGCTGGTGACACGTGCGGCTTCGCGGGCCGTCTCATCCTGGCCTCCTATGAAATCGGCAAACAGGTGGTAGCCCGCGACTGCGGTCAGCGCCGCGTTTCCATAGGCATCGATGACCGCGACGACCATGTCCATCCGCGCCTGGTCAAGGGCGGACTTGGGAATGAGCGACGGGCCCGGCAGGACGTTCTCGATGTAGCGTGCGATGGCCGAGGTCTCCAGAACGCGAACATTGTCGTGATCGAGGACCGGCACCTTGCCGAAGGGATGTCGTTGCAGATGATCGGGCGCGCGCGGTTCGCCGGCCAGGACATTCAGCGGAACCTGGGTGAAATCGGTGAAGCCCTTCTCGGCGAACTGCATCTTGATCGTTCTTACATAGGTGGAGCCGTCGAAGCCCCAAAGCGTGGTGTTATGCATGGTCATCTCCTTGTGGTGACGAAATTCGCAGGCTTTGGCGGAGCAGCGGCCACCGCTCCGCTATCCTGCGTTCAGCGCGCTGAAGCGTTCGAATGCCTCGCGAACCAAGGCTCGGGTCAGGACATCGGCCGGAAGTTCGCGGCCCAAAGGGGACGCCTGGCCGGCCCAGAACGGCGTGAAGTCGACATCGCCACGCTTTTGCGCCCCGATGGCGAGTTGCATCGTGGCGTGCATGGCCCGCGGGAATCCGGGCGCGTCCGCTGCGATCGCGCCTTTTTCCATGACGAGCCGGTTTCGCAGCGCGCGGGCTACCCGTCCGGTAAAGACATTCGTGAGCACTGCATCACCACTGCCTGCATCCCGAAGCGCATCGCGATACGGCGGCGAGATCGACGCTTCGGGACAGCGAAGGAACGCCGTGCCGATCTGCACGCCAGCCGCGCCAAGCGCGAATGCCGCGGCAATTCCGCGTCCGTCCGCAATACCCCCCGCCGCGATCACCGGCGCGCGGACCGCGTCGACGATCTGCGGGACCAAAGCGAACGTCCCGAGTTGCGCTTCGATCGCGCTGCTCGGACTATCGGAAATGAAGGTTCCGCGATGCCCACCAGCCTCGATTCCCTGCGCAATGATGATGTCCGTCCCCAACGCGTCGAGGCATTTGGCTTCTTCGACCGTCGTGGCAGACGACATGATCAGGCATCCAGCCGCTCTGATCCGATCCACGAAATGGAGTTCCGGCATGCCCATATGAAAGCTGACCACCGCCGGCCGGGTTTCTTCAATTAAAGAACACATCGTCTCGCCGAATGGCTCGACCTCGACGCGCAGCGCCGTATCGTCGAACGCGATCCCGTATTCCCGATAATAGGGCATCATCCGATCAAGCCAGGCGGCTTCGCCGGCTTCGTCCGCCACTGGCGAACGATGGCAGAAGAAGTTCATGCTGAACGGCCTGTCCGTCAGCGCGCGCAGTCTGCCGACCTCGGTTGCGGCCTCCGCAGGCGAGAGAAGCGCGCAACCGAGCGACCCCAGCCCACCGGCAGCACAGACCGACACAGCGAGTTCGACCGATCCATAGCGCGACATTGGCGACAGGACGATGGGGTGCTCGATAGCCAGCAGCTCGATCAGGCGCCGCTCGGGCCATTTGCGGGCCGTCATCCGAGGCGGCCTGCTGTTGCGCCGCCATCGACGTGCAGGATTTCTCCGGTGACGAAGGCGGCGTTCTCCAGATAGATCGCCGCCTGGGCTACCTCGCTGGCCTCGCCCAGGCGCCCGATCGGCTGCAGGGTTGCGAGCATCTCGTGGATCTCGGGCGCATGCATCGGCGTGCGGATCGAGCCGGGGGAAATGGCATTCACCCGAATGCCGCGCGTCGCATATTCCATCGCCAGCGAGCGCGTGATTGCGTAAATCCCGCCCTTGGTTAGCGCGGTGAGCGTCGTCGGTACTGCGGCAATCGGATATTCGCTGATGAACGCGGTCATGTTGAGGATGTGCCCGGAGCCGGCGAGCAGCATCTGGCGCGCCACACGCTGGGTCAGGTAAAAGAAGCCTGCGACGTTGACGCCCGACACGCTCGCGAAATCGGCTTCGGTATAGTCGACGAATTCCTTTACGATCAGGGCGCCGGCATTATTGATCAAGGTGTCGATCCGCCCGAAACGCGCAAGCGTTTCCGTAACGATCCGATCCGCCGTCTGGGGGTCCCCGATATCGCCGTCGATTGCCAAGATATCGGGGTCGTGTGCGAAATCGTTCTGGGAGATCGTGCGCGCTGTTGCAACGACGCTGAAACCCAGATCCCGATATGCGGATAACAAGCTTACACCAATTCCGCGCGAAGCTCCGGTGATGATTGCGACCTTATTCGGCGGCATGATCAGTCCTTTAATATTCTGGTTTCGGATCAATATCCCAAAGGGAGCGCCTTTGATTTGCGCAGCTTGCGGAAAAGTTGTTGTTTGTTGCTGGCCTGCCGCAGCGCGGATTGTTGCTGTGGCTGCGGCGGAGCTCGTTCACGGTGTGATGAGTCGAGATGGTCGTGGCTACGGATCGAGAGCGGTTGCTCTTCCGGCCAAATCCATCAGAAGCTGCCTGGCGCGGTTGCGGCGGCGAACAGCAGGATTGTGACGACGATAGCGCTCAGCCCTGAAACCAATTTGACCAGGCGGCTCTCCGCCCTACGGTTCGCCCAAGTCTCGCCCGGACAACCGAAGAGTGACGACGTCATTGCTCGGGAGGACGAGACGCTCGATTGAGTGTCTAAATTGGGAGGCGCGTGATACGAGTCCCTGCGCCCGCCGGGAGCCAGGATCGCGATGATCGGGAAGCCGGTGGAGTAGCCGCTGTAGACCTTGAGTTTGGATTTCATGCTCACTCCTCGCGGTGATTTACGAGGAGCCGATAGGCGAATGCGAAAGTCGGGTATTTGCCTCGACTGCTACAAAATTTTTCCTTCTTGCGTAGCCGATCCGTCTCCTGCGGCTTCAGCTTGGCCGATTGCGACGATACTCGCCTGGGGTACGCCCGACCGCCCGTCGGAACGCACGAGTGAAATTTGCCTGGCCGGAAAAGTTGAGAGTGAGCGCTATCTGGGCGAGCGACTGATCTCCGTCCCTCAGCAGCTGCTTCGCTCTCTCTAACCGCCGACGACTCACATATTGATGCGGGGTTTCTCCGACCGCAGCCTTGAACGCGCGCGCAAAATGAAAATGACTGAGGCACGCGATCGAAGCCAAATGCCTGATGGTGAGTTCGCCTTCGAGATTCTCTTCGACGAAGTGCAATACCCGCGAAAGTTTCTGCCTCTTGAGGCCGCCCCGCATCTCGCGAGAGGGCGGAGCGATTTCGGTCGAGCAGTGCTTCTGAACCAGTCTTGCTGCGAGCGAGGTCGCGAGCGACTCAATCAGCATCGCTCCGGCAGACGTTTCTGAGTGCAGTTCGGAGGCGATTGCAAAGCCAATCTCGGCGAGCAGCGGATCTTGCACGGTACGTTCGGACCGCAGCGCTAGAATGGGCGCGGCGTTCAGGTCGACCCCGAGACTCTCGACGGAGAAATGGTGCGCAGGAATGCGAAGGTGCAACAACTCCGGCACAGGGCCGGAGATATCGATATCGACTCTCTTCTGACCGGCCGGCGTGATCCAGGTCGTTCCGCGCGCGGCCACCGCCTGATCGGTCACGCCCTCCCAGCGGCGAGTGATGATCGACCGGCTTCCTTCGATGCCGATGCATATCTCGGCAAAGAGCGAATCCGCCTCGATCGGAAATGCGCCACTTCCATGACGCCGCAGTTCTGCGGACAGACCCGTCCACTGACGGCCTTCCGAAGAGTCCAGCACGACTGAGCCGATATCGGTTTCCGGGGACGGACGAGCATTCAACATCGTAATTCTCCAGGGCCCAAGACTGGGCGCTTCAGCGACTTCGGCGGCCAGAGCGGGCCCAGGTTCATCTTGCTTAACGCTGGGACGCCGCTCCGGCCTCGAGATCGCTTCTCAGGGGCAACCCTCTGACCCTGCCAAATTCGGTTTATTGCCATGGTCATGCCGCGGATTAGGCAATGAACCGGTCGAGAAGCGCATCCGCCATGGTCTGCGACATCGCACGATCAAGCCCGGGCGGGTCGCCTCGAGCAGGTCCGGGAGCGAGGTGGCGTGGTAGCCGCGTGACCAGAAGACCTGCATCGACCGCTCGACGATTGAATCGGTGTCGAATGCGCGCGGCCTGCCTCAGGGCATTTTTGCAGGACTCGGTTGAGACATCGGCGGACATATCGAACGAACGGTCGTGAATTCAAGATTGGTGTCGGTGGCATGCGACATAGGGCGCATTGCTGCGCCTACCGCCGTGTCCGGTTGACGTTTTTAGAGAATGACACACCATCTTCGTCGGGACGCGATTACACCGCCGGTGCCGGTCGTTTGGCGCGAAATTGCCCGAGAAAATCGCTCTTGCCGATATCGGCCCCTCGCATGCGGAGGATCGCGTAAGCGATCGTTGCGTGAAAATAAAAGTTCGGTTGTGTAAATGACAGCATGAAATCCGGGGCCGTGAAGGGTATCTCGACCTTGCCGACCTTGAACATCGTGTCGCCGTCGGAAAATTCTTGAAAGGCAACTGGATCGATAGCGTTCAGCGCGTCGATCGCCGAGCGGATCAAGGCATGCAGACCTTTGAAATTCGTTGGCCAGGGATCCTCATTTACCAGCGCCACGCCGGTGCGAAGGCCCACGACCGCTCCCATCGAATTCTCGGCGCATTTTTTTATCTGGTAGCCAAAAGGCAGCATGTCGGGTGCCAGGCGCGCGTCGATCAGATCGGCGGGCGCTATCCCGTGCGCCTCGGCAAAGGCTTCGGCCTTGTCGAGGAGAGTGTCGACTGCCTCGAGAATCTGCAGTTTCGTCGGGATGATGGCGTCATAGAAAAATTGGCTCATGGTCGCTCCAGAATCTTTCGTGCAAAATGGAATTCAGGTGAATGTGTCAGGGAGCAGGTCAGCCGCCCGTCTGAGCCAACATCAAAACACCACTCGCCGCGGTTATTGCGATGGGCGGGATGCGGCTGAGCGACCGTCAGATCTTGGCCCACTCGCGATACCGCTGGCTGTAATCGGCCGGGACGGCTTCGATCACGCTGGGGCGCGCTGCCAAGCTCTCGCTCCAGAGCGCAATCTTGGGGAACCCGTCGAGTGCAAGCTCGGCGACCGTCGATAGCGTAACGGCGAGCGACCGGAACAGCGGCGCGAATGAGGCGTCGACGAGACAGAAGTCGGCGCCGGAGAAAAACGGGCCGACGACCACGGCTTCCAGGATTTCGAGCTTGCCGCGGAGCGCGGCGCGCGCAGCGTTCCGATCCGCGTCACCGGTCGCAAGGACGAGCTTGGCGTGGTCGATGAGCGTCTGCGATGCAAACTCGATCCAGGAGCGGTGAAAGGCTCGCTCGAGTGGGTCCTCGGGATGCATCTTTCTGCCCGGCGCCGTTTCTTCCACATATTCGGAGATCACTGCGCTCTCGAACACATGCGCCATCGGCTTGCCATCTTGCTCCACGCGCAAGACCGGCACCTTGCCGAGCGGCGAAATCTCGCGGAACCACGCCGGCTTATCGGTCAGGTCTACGTAGATGATGTTATGCGAGACGCCCTTCTCTTTCAAGGCAATTACCGCGCGCTGCACAAAGGGGCAGATCGGAAAGCTGATGAGCGTAAGCTGTGGCATTGTAGCTCCAATATGACCGCTTGACCGATGGTCTGGCTGCGTCGGCCGCCGCGCAGCCGCGTGGACTAAGCGATCGCCGGCGCCTGATGGGGCCGGGCCGCTCGGTGCGCGGAACCGGCAACTCGCGTTAGTCTGCTTTGCCCGTCTTGTTCACGATCTCGAGATCATGGCCGTCGGGATCGAGCACCCAGGCAGCGAAATAGTCCGGGAAATATTGCGGCTGCGGCCCCGGGATCGCCTTGATGCCAGCGCCCGCTGCCACCGCCGCATCGAAAAAGTCGCGCACTTTCGCTTGGCTCTGGGCGACGAACCCTACATGCACCGCATCCGGGCGAGGCTCGCCTTCCTTCAGCCAGAAGAAGAGCTGGCCATTCGTGCCATAGCCCTTGAGGTGGGGATGACCATCGGCACCAGGGTAGTCCACGAAATCGGTCGCGCCGACATGCTTGAGCACCTGGTCGTAGAAAGCGACCGAGCGCTCAAAGCCGGACACGGTCAGAATCACATGGTCAATCATTGGTTCGCTCCATACAGATGATGTTCTGATAGGTAGCAGCACGCCCTGTCAGTTCCTGTCAGGAGTGATCGCGGCCATCGTCGAGGATCTCGGCCTGAAGCCGCCTGGCCTCACCGATGTGAAGGACTTCGCGGGGGGGGGGGGAAGACCACCCGCACCTGAAGGGATTCGGCACCAACGGATCATGGTTCCTCTGGGTGAAGGAAGGCCAGGCACAGTCGGGCGCCGTGCACGTCGGCCTGGTCGCGGCCAGTCAGAGCAAGGTCAGGGAATTCCACGATGCAGCCGTCGCGGCGGGCTAGCGTGAAGACGGCTCCGGGCCCCAGCTGCAATATTTCCCGGCTACTTCGCCACCTGGCGGCTCGATCCGGATGGCCACGACATCGTCGCCAAGAAGACGGGTCAGGTCGAATAGGCCAGAACCGCACCGGCGCGAGGAGGAGGAGGGGGCAGCGATCGAACGCGGTCATGCCCCAATACGACTTGCGTCAGCGCAGCTGGGTCGCGGTCCATCAGCCGACCCGGCTTACCTTTCGCTCGACGCGACGGCAGGCCCGCTGCGATCCGCTTGGGCTCCAACGCCGATGCCGGAGCGAGCAGGCCGTGGTGACCGACGCGCGCGCGCGAACCGCTTGCGATATTCTCCCGGCGACAGTCCCGCGATGCGCGTAAACACCCGCCGGAAGGACGCGGGGTCACTGTATCCCACCGCCCAGGCAATGGTATCGATCGGTTGCACGGTGGCCTCGAGTAGCGCGCGTGCTTTCTCTACACGCAAATGCTGTTGATAGTCGTTTGGGTTCAGACCCGTCGCCTTGAGAAAACGGCGCACGAAGGTCCTCTCCTGAAGGCCCGCGACTTCGGCCATGCCGGTAACCGCCAGCGCCATGGCAGCGTCAGCTTCGAGACGGTTCTGCACCTTCAGCACCGCCTCGTCGCCATGCGAAAGGTTCGGCTGAAACGGACTGTACAGGCGCTGCTCGCGGCCAGGCGGATCGATCATCATGAAGCGGCTTGTCTCGATCATCGCCACAGACCCCAGCAGGCGATCGACCAGCGTCAGTCCCAGATCGGCCCACGCCGTCATGCCACCCGCCGTCAGAATCTCGCCGTCGTCGATTACCAACGGGTTGGTATCCACGATGATGGCCGGGAAGCGTGCCGCCAGCTCATGTGCGAAGACCCAATGCGTTGTCGCCCGCCTGCCATCGAGCAAGCCGGTTTCGGCCAGCAGGAAGGTCCCGCCGCACACCGAGGCGAGCGTCACCCCGGCATCGCCATGCGTCCGCAGCCACTGCGCCAGGGCGGTCGTATGGTCGTCCCGGTCCGGCGGGGAATGGCAAGGGGGAACGATGATCACGGTGGGAGTGCTGTCAGTCCCGGGGGCGGTGTCGTAGGTTCGCTCCAGGGTGCCGGTTTCGTTCAACGCGAAATGCGTGGTCCGCAGCAACGGTGCCGTGCTGCCCAGGCGGTTGCGCGTGAGCTCGTCGGCGAAGCGGAAGAGATCGGTCAGCCCGTAGACTCCCGCCAGTTGCACGTTGGGTTGCAGCACCAGGGCAATCTCGATCGGGACCTGTCTCATTGTCGTTTTCGCCTCGTCATTTGTCGGATTTGCCGATCCTTATCAGCAAGTACCGCGGTTATCTCATCCAAACCGAGCGAGGGCGCTCGGCAAGAGGACGCGCACCACATGACAAGCCCTGAAGCCAATGCAGGCGGCATGACCTTTGCGGCGCCGTCCCGGCGCGCGCTCCTCATCGGTGGCGCGGTGGCCGCCGGGGCGGCGCTCATTGCCACGGGCGATGCCGCCGTTCGCAGCGCAACCCTGAACAAGCACGGAGAAAAGACGATGGGCACGATCACGGTCAAGGACGGCACGAACATCTTCTACAAGGAATGGGGCACCGGTCAGCCGATCGTGTTCCATCACGGCTGGCCGCTCAGCGGCGACGATTGGGACGCCCAGATGATGTTCTTCGCGCAGAAGGGCTTCCGCGTCGTCGCGCATGACCGTCGTGGCCACGGGCGGTCCAGCCCCAGCGCGACCGGCAATGACATGGACACCTATGCTGCCGATGTCGCCGCGGTTGCCGCGCATCTTGGTCTCCATAACGCCGTCCATGTCGGCCATTCGACCGGTGGCGGCGAGGTGGCGCGTTATGTCGCACGATATGGCGGCAATGGCCGTGTGGCGAAGGCCGTCCTGATCGGTGCGATCCCGCCGATGCTGATGAAGACCGCAGGAAATCCCGATGGCGTCCCGGCCGAGGTGATCGACGGCATCCGCGCCGCGGTCGCGGGCAATCGGGCGCAATTCTATCGCGATTTCCCCAGCGGGCCGTTTTACGGCTTTAACCGCCCCGGCACGGTGGCGTCGCAGGCGGTGATCGACAATTGGTTCCGCCAGGCAATGACGGGCGACATCAAGGCGCAGTACGACTGCATCACCGCTTTCGCGGAAACCGACTTCACCGCCGACCTGAAGACGATCGATCAGCCTGTGCTGGTGATGCATGGCGAGGACGATCAGATCGCTCCCATCGCCGGCACTGCGGCGCGCGCGGTCAAGCTGCTGCGCCACGGCACCCTGAAGAGCTATCCGGGCTATCCGCATGGCATGGCGACGACGCACGCCGAGGTCATCAACGCAGACATCCTCGCATTCATCCAAACGTGAGCCGCGGTGGCGGGCGGGAGTCACCTCCCGCCTGCTCCTCCGACGACCGTCCTTTCCACCACGGCGCCGCATATTGCGCGCGGGAGATTCATCATGTCCACCGTCATCGCTCTGTCGCACGGGCAGTTGCGCGACCGCTTCGCTGAGCTTGTCGAGACCCCCGCCATCCTCAAGGCGTTCGACTTCGCCCGCGCGCGCATGTCGCCCGTCCTGTTCAATCACGTCACGCGCTCCTGGATATTCGCGGCCAAGATCGGCGTGCGGCGCGCCGAACCGTTCGATGCGGAGATCGTGGCGGTCACGACCCTGCTGCACGACATGGGTTTCACGCCGCATGGCGAGGGCCCGCATCGCTTTGAAGTCAACGGCGCCAACCTCGCCCGCGCCTTCGTGCGCGACCTGGGGTTCGACGATCGCCGTGCGCAATTGGTGTGGGACGGCATCGCGCTGCACGTCACCCACTCGATCAGCCTGTTCAAGGAAACCGAGGTTGCGCTGTCGTCACGCGGGATCGGCGTCGATTTCGGCACCGCGGATTATGCGACGCTCGACCCGGCGGAGATCGCCGCGGTTGTCGAGGCGGTGCCGCGGCTTGACATGAAACGTGAATTCGCCGCCTGCGCGCTGCATATGGCGGAAACCAAGCCGGAGACCACCTATGACACCTTCATCCGCGATTTCGGCGATCGGTACGTGCCGGGCTATGCGGCGCCATCCTGGGTCGATGCCATCGCTGGAGGACCTTACGCGGAGTGATAAAGTCGTATTGGCGTAGTGCTGGGACAAACGCGCCGCTTCATATTGGATCGCGTCTGGACGAGACTCTTGGGCTGTGGGCCCGAGCTTGCTCGCTCATACCGTAGTCGCGCCATGCAGGTCCTGCTGCCGCGCCGCCATGCCCTCGACCGCGGCGGTCAGTCCGGCAAGCCGGCGGCTGACTTCCAGGGCGGCGCCTTGGGCGATCATATAGGCCCTGGCGCGCTTCTGCCTCGGCGCGGAAAAACCCATCAGACCCTCGGATATTCTTGAAAGGCAGAGCCCTGTCTCAACGAACGTATGGACAGGCAGGGCATAATGATATTACGATCCTGGCAATTGGTATTACTGGAGTCGGTGGCCAAGCATTGCGGGGACAGGCGATATGGATGGAATTCGCGTAGGCAACAGGCTGATCGGCGCCCAGGCACCGGTGATCGTGGGGTGGGACAACATCCCCAGGGTAGAGGGCGGCCGGGCGAAACGGATTTTCTTCACCTGGTTCCAGCCCGCCGTGCTCTTCGCGCTGCTCGCCTTTTGGTATTACGCCCCAAATTCCATCGCCGTGACCTCCACCGCGATCGGTATCGGCATTGGTTTCAAATTGCTGATGCTAGGGCTCGAATGGCTGGTGCCGCGCCACGAGAGCTGGCGCCTCACCTGGAAGGAACTGACCACCGATCTTTTCTATGTCGGGCTGGGCTATACGGCGCTCCGCATGATCGACGGCTATATCGGCGACGGCGCGATGATCGAAGCGATCCAGCATTCCTTCAACTGGGACAAATTCCTGTGGTTCACGGGGCTACCGCTGCTGCTGCAGGCGTTTCTGATCTCGTTCGTCTTCGATTTCGGGCAATATTGGATGCATCGCGGGATGCACAATTTCTACCCCTTGTGGCTGACCCACGCGCCGCATCACTACATCACCCAGCTCAACATCAACAAGGGCGCGGTTGGCAATCCGGTGGAGCTCTTTCTGATCGGGCTCGGGATCGGGGGCTTCTTCGATTTCCTGCCGCGCGCCGCGCTGCTCGCCGGTACGCTCGGGCTCGCGGTCGGCACCTATCAGCATATCAATGTCCGCTTCAATTCGCCCCGCTGGTGGCGCTTCCTGTTCAACACCACAGAGCACCACAGCGTGCATCATTCGCAGGATTACGAAGCCACCCGCAGTAATTATGCGGGGACCTGGATCATCATCGACCGCATGTTCGGGACCTGCGTGGACGGCGAGGCGGAATTGCTGGGGATGGAAGGCGGCCGCCGCATGTCGGTCCGCGAGACGATGGTCTATCCCTTCGCCGAGGGCTGGAAGACGCTCCGGGACCGATATGGCAGGCAACGCTCGGACCGCCCGGACGCGACGGCGGTGCCCGCCGAGTGACGTCCGGCCTTCGCGGCCTTTATTCCCCTCACTGCCGTGGCCGCCCGGAGCGGCGTCGAACGTCTCTCTCCACAGGAGGTCAAGTGAACCGGCGTTTCATCGATTGGATCTGGCATGTCAGGGGCAGCCTGGCGCTGGCGCCCGGACAATCGGGCGACGACGCCTTCGATCGGCTCGACCCGCTGTTTCGTGAGAGGAACACCCACCACGAACGGACCGGCGGAATGCTGACGTTCCGCAAGAAGGACCAGGCGGCGCAGGACCGGATGGCGGTGTTCGATGGCGGCGTCTTGCAGATCGAAACAGGCGGGGCCGGGCCGGTGCTGCGCTATGATCTGATCAGCCGAGGATTGCTGTTCTGCTTTCTGGCGCCCTTGCTTTTTCTGGGCTTCGCGCAATTGACCATCGTCATCGGCAATCTCGAAAAGCCCGCTACCGAAACCGCGAAGAAAAAGCCCGAAAAGAAGAAGGCGCAGGTGCCGATGAACCCCATCGACACGCTGCTTGGCGCCCCCGCGCCCGAAAAACCCAAAAAGGACAAGGATAAGGACAAGAAACCCTCTCCCACTCCCGCCTATGTCTTCGCGGCGCTCTTTGCCGCGCTTTATGGCATCGGGCGCGTTCTGGAAGGCAGGCGGATCAAGACGCTGTTCAAAAACAGGCTGCTGGATTCATAGCTTTTTGCGCCGGTCGTGGGTCCCGGCAGCGTCCCGCATCCGCCGGGATCAGCCCCGGGCGATAAAGGCGCGCCAGCCGCCGAGCGCGGTGATGTCTTCCGCCCCCGTCAGCGCGCGTGGCTCGGAGACGAAGCCCTTGACGCTGGTGCCGTCGCTCAGCGTCACCGTCCCGATCGCCAGCGGCGCGGGCACTTCTACCACGAAGCTGCCGAAGGCGGCGACGTCCAGCTCATAGATTTCGAGCGCGATGGCGGCGCCGTCTTCGCTGTGGACCAGCGCCGGCTTGGGGGGAACGCTGTCCGCCATGGCATAGAGTCGGTAATTCGGCGCGGTCTCGGCGGCGCCCACGAAGGTGGCGTCGCGCGAGGTCAGCTGCCAATGGAGCGGCATGTCCTTGAGATGCGCGCCGACGACGGCCAGTTTCACTTTTTCCATATTTTCCTCCAGATCAAGTGGCGGCGGGCCGGGCAGATCGGCCGCCGTGAGATAAGTGTCCGCCACGGCCAGCAGGCCCTGGTCGGTATCTGCCGGGCCGATCAGCGTGATGCCGAAGCCCGTGCCGTTGGCGCGCGCGCCCGCGGGCACGGCCAGTGCGGCCATGTCCAGAAGGTTCACGAAATTGGTGTAGAAGCCCAGATTGCTGTTGAGCGCGATCGGCGCCGCCTGCAGTTCCGCGACGCGATAAATGGTGCCGGTGGTCGGGAAGGCGAGCAGGTCGATGTCGCCCCACATCGCGTCCGCCTGGCGCTTGAGCGCGGCAAGGCGATAGATGCCGTTGAAGAGGTCCACCGCGCCGATCGCCGTGCCGGGTTCCACCACTTCGCGGACGGTCTGGTCGATCGCCTCGGGATCGCTGGCCAGCAGCCCCGCCAGCGCCGCGGCGCGCTCGGCGACCCAGGGGCCGCTGTAGAGCAGGCGCGCGGTCTCCTGCAGGAAAGAGGTGCCGATCTCGACGATCTCGGCCGTCGCCGCCAGACGATCGAGTGCGCGATCGTAGAGATATTCGGATGTGCTGTCCCCGAACCACATCCTCTGGTCGCGGCGGGGGACGCCGATGCGGGTAGGGCGCAGCGGGCGATCGGCCCGCGGCTTGGAATAAGGATCGGCCGGATCGAAGGCGGCGATGACATCGTCGATCAGCCGCGCATCCGCCACGCTATCGGTGAACACGCTGATGCAATCGAGCGTGCGGCACGCGGGGACCAGGCCTCGGGTGCTCCAGCGCCCCTTGCTGGGCTTGAAGCCGATCAGATGGTTGAAGGCGGCCGGCACGCGGCCGGACCCCGCGGTGTCGGTGCCCAGCGCGAAGGCGACGAGGCCCGCCGCCACGGCGATTGAGGATCCCGAGCTGGAGCCGCCGCTGACATAGGCACGGTTATAGGCGTTGCGCGGGATGCCATAGGGGCTGCGCGTGCCGACCAGGCCGGTCGCGAACTGGTCTAGATTGGTCTTGCCCACGCACAGCGCGCCCGCCTCGGTCAGCCGCTCGACCACATCCGCGGAGGCCGCGGGGCGGTAGGCGAAGGCAGGGCAGGCGGCCGTGGTCTCGAACCCGGCGACGTCGATATTGTCCTTGGCGGCAAAGGGAACGCCGGCCAATGGAAGGCGCTCGCCGGCGGCGATGCGCGCATCCACCGCGCGCGCGGCGGCGCGCAGGTCTTCGGGGGCGATGCGGCTGATCCAGATCTGCGGCTGGACGGCATCATAAGCGGCGAGGCGCGCCAGAATCTCCTCCGCCACAGCCAGTGCGCTCGATGTGCCATCGTTGACGGCGGCGGCGATCGCGGCGGGGCTCAGCCGGTCCAAGACCGTCATGGGTGCCGCCTCAGCGCCAGCATTGGCGTGCCGGGCTGGAGCGACTGGCGCTCCTGCATGTAGAGCGCGGCGATCGTGCCGCTCGCGGGGCTTTCCAGCGGGCATTCCATCTTCATGGCTTCGATCACGGCGATGATGTCCCCTTTCCTGACCGTATCGCCCGGGGCGACCAGCAATTTCCAGACGCTCCCGCCAAAGGGCGCCTCGATCAGCTCCGCGCCGTCCGGCAGCTCGATCGCCGCGGGGGCGCCGGCATCGGGGTCCTCGAGATCGGAGATCCGGTCGAACTCGCCAGAGCGCTGCCATTCGGCGCGCTCCTCGTCGAATGCGGCCTTCCGCTGCCCCTCAAAGCCCGCGATGGACTCCGCATTTTCCGCGAGAAAGGCGCGATAGTCTGCCAGGCGGAATTCGGATTGCTCCACTTGGATCGAGCGGCGGCCGCTGGGGAAATCGCGGCGCCAGTCGCCCAGTTCCTCGGCGCTGACCGGGAAGAAGCGGATCTGGTCGAAGAAGCGCAGCAGCCAGGGCTTGCCCTCGATAAAGGC
>Ga0247812_10000919_pt1 | contig 16796 bp, 19 predicted proteins | sample UWRJL149409B1_FD_178011 | JGI IMG/M metagenome (GOLD analysis project Ga0247812, IMG submission 178011) | Plant litter microbial communities from Arlington Agricultural Research Station in Wisconsin, United States - UWRJ-L149-409B-1 | ecosystem: Environmental > Terrestrial > Plant litter >...
GGTAAATACGAAGCGACTGTTACAGCCGTTAAACCTGAAAAAGCAATTGTTCTTTCAGAACGTGGCGACACCGTGACTGAAAACATTCTTATGGCAGCTGCGACGAACGATGGTGTGACTATTATTCGTAACGCGAGCCCTAACTACATGGTGCAAGACCTTTGTCTTTACCTCGAAAAGTTAGGCGTTAAAATTGAAGGTATCGGCTCAACTACGCTTACCGTCCACGGCCTTCGTGATATCAACAAGAACGTTGAATACGCTCCAGCCGAAGACCCTATCGAAGCAATGAGCTTTATCGCTGCTGCAATCGTAACGAAATCTGAAATCACTATTGAACGTGCGCCAATTGAATTCCTCGAAATTGAATTAAAGTTCCTCGAAAACATGGGCTTCCAATATGAACTATCTGACGAATACACCGCACTTAACGGCTTCACTCGCCTGGTAGACATCACGACAAAAGACAGCAAACTTGTTGCTGCAATTGATAAAATTCACCCAATGCCTTTCCCTGGTTTAAATATCGACAATCTCCCCTTCTTCGCGCTTATCGCTGCAACAGCAAAAGGTCGCACGCTTATTCACGACTGGGTATACGAAAACCGTGCAATCTACTTAACTGAACTGACAAAGCTTAATGCGAATGTTCAGTTAGTTGACCCGCACCGCATTTACGTTGAAGGTCCGACAAAATGGAAGCCAGCAGAAATCATAACTCCACCAGCACTTCGTCCTGCGGTTGTTATCTTACTTGGTATGCTTGCAGCTCCTGGTGTATCAACACTACGAAACATCTACTCTATTAATCGTGGCTATGAAGATTTAGCAGAACGACTTAATACACTTGGTGCGAAAATTAGCATCATCCGTGATATTGCTGAATAATTTTAGTAACCGACGAAGTAATCGGTTTCAATACGCTTTGCTTTGAGCGCTTTCAAAGCGTGCTTCGCAGTACTAACAAATGGTGTTGGGCCAGAAGCATAGGCGTGACGTTTTGCAACGTCTAGTACTGACTTAGCAATAATTTCTTTTGTAATACGTGACGACTTTACCTGTTTCCAATTGTATGGAAGGTCTTTTAGTTTTTCTCGCGTGACAATAATAACTTTAATACCCGAACTCAGCAGAATGTCTTTGTAGGCAATTTCGTCAGGGTTGTTCACTGCGTATATCAATACTGTATTGCGTACGTCATCAAGGTTTTTACTCGCCTGCAAATGGCTAATAAATGGCGTAATACCAATGCCACCTGCAATATACAGAACGGGTGTTAATGGGTTCTTCGGCAATACGAAGTCGCCCCAATACCCAGTTGCAGAGATAGTTGCACCAAGTGGTAGCGCCTTAAGAGCCGTCTTAAAGGTACTTGATGGCTGGTAAAACTTAATGCCTAACGCGACTTCTTTACCACCAGGAACAGACGTCATACTAAACGAACGACGGTAGCCGCGGAAATCAGCTTTCTTGTGTGGCAACTGAATTTCTAAATATTGACCGGCTGTAAAACGTACAGGTTTATCCGGCGTAAAGATGTATTCATCAGTTGTTGGCGTAAGCGGACGGCGCTTCTTGAATACCAAACTAATACGTTCACGAGCTAGGAATATAGTCGCAACAACATTCCCGATAAGTATTGCAAGCGCAGGGGTCATCTCAACAATAATAAGATCGAGAGGAATAGCAAACAATATACCAACAACTACTGCGACGACATACATTTGCCATTTACGTGGCGGCAAAGTCAATGGTTCGGTTAGCATCACACCAGCAACAAACAGGAGCGGCCATGACATCAATAGGTACACGCTTTCGAGGAAGTTTGTGCCATATGTTGCAAATACGATTAGTAGTAGCGGTACGGCGACAGCCAGGAAAACCCCAGCAACCGACATGCGGTGTGATTTATAAAGTGAAATTAAAGCGACAACTAAAACAATAGGTGTCAGTGCTGGCGTAGCTACCCACCAACTTGCACCGCCAAGCCCAGCTATGCCAATAACAAATGCAGCCAAAGCGGCTGGGTTGAAAATGTGTCGGCCGTTATGAACAACAATAAACTTTGAAACTCCGGCGATAATACCAGCGAACAGTAGCACCACTAACCCGCCCACTTCAAGGGTTGGTGTAATAATCAGCGTTAAAATGAGCCCCGTAATAATTGAAGATTCAGCGTGAACAAACACACCAAAAATTCTACCGCACAAATAGCTTGTTCCGTACACGCTAATCACTGCAACAAAAAGGCTCGCAACTATAGCAAGTGGCGAGTAGGCAAGCTGTCCAAAGAACGCCAAAGTAAGGGCAGCGGCCCAGATACCTAACAAGCCAAAGGTAATACCTTTATACATCGTAAACACATTTGCAGCTTTATTCACCAGTTCAGCAATATTCATTCTCATAATTATAACAACTTAAAACAGCTTTCCTTCAAAATATGGCGAGTACTGTACCGAACCGTTCGCAAACATGCGTGCATACTCGAAATCATAATCGTCATTTAATATTTTTGCATCAACAAAAAAAAGTGCGGTCGCAAGACCATCCGCTTCCATTGCTTCGTCAGCAATTACCCAAGTGGCAATAATGTTTTTCGTTGGCGCCATTTCGTATGGGTCAAATATATGGTGCATCCCCTCACCCCAAGCACGACGATTACTTGCCGATGCGCATAGGCTTCGATTCATCACCTCAACTGCACCAATAACTTTTCCCGGCTCAAGTGGATGCTCTAACCCCACTATATTTTCGCTAGTGCCTTTGTGTCGTAAATCGCCACTTGCATCAATCACATAATCTCGCACTGAATGTTCATCAAGGATAGCCGCGATGATATCGACCATATACCCCTTGCCTGCAGCACCAACATCTAATAGTACCGGTTGCGTGGTTGTGAGCGTCGAATCATCCCAGTGCAACACCTCATCCCAAGCATTAATGGGTTTTTGGGCTTGAGCTTTTAGTGAATAGTTTGCATCGTAACCCGCTCGTGCAACCATGTCTCCAACAAGTGGCGTTATTTTCCCATCAGTTAGTTCATATAAACTTTTATAGAAATTAAATAATTTCGTCGCGTCAGTTGGAAACAAATACTCACCGGCTTTTTTGGAAATATCAGTGACAAGCGAGTCAGCTCTAAACCGCGAATACACCTTATCAAAAATATCAATTCGGTTTTTAATAGCCTGTTTTAATGACAAATCAAGTTCGTCATTTGTTTCAATACTCCACTGCGTACCAAACGCTTCAAATGGATAATTATGCTTTAGCATCAGCCTTAATAAGGTTAAGTGCAGTGTTGAAACCGTTTGATGTTAACGATGAACCAGCAACGCGAGAAAGTGATACTGAGTCGACATCTTTTCCGACAACTGAGCTTTTAAAACCACCAATAAAATCTGCTTGGTGGTCTTTTGATTCACCACGACTCGCGTTTCCCTTCACTATTGCTGAAGTGATAATATCGTTCGCAATTGTGACTGTAACGTCAATTGATTCAGCACCGCCCGGGCTCACATAACGGCCCTTCTCTGTATAGGTTCCATCTTTGTAGGTATCAGCTTCAGTTGAGGATGTCGCTGCCGGCGTTTCAGTCTGTGCTTCAGTTTCAGTTATGGCGTCTTGTTGAGTGGTTTCAGTTACAGCAGTGTTTTCATTTGGTTTTTGAGCAATCACTACCGCTGCAATAGCGATACTTACGAGCACAATAACAATGAGGGCGACAATAACGGGGCTCAGTTTTTTCGGTGGTTCCATGGTGCTCCTTTTTCAGTACTATAATAAATATAGCTGATATTTCACTTAGTTAATGCCCAAAACATCAGCAACACGACGGGAAATAGCATCGGACGGGTCAATGACTTGTGCTCGACCATCGGCAATTTTAATAATCTCTTCTTTAATCCAGTGGTAATGCGTACATGCGAGCACAATCACATCTGCACCGGCTACGCATACACCATTAATAGCATCCGTAATTTCTTGAATGTCTGTATGGTCAGTCTCAATCATACTTGCCCATTCGCTACAATCCGGTTCAAGAACAACAACATCGGATGCATAGTTTTCCTTAAGGCTTGCATAGCGACCACTATTCAAAGTAAATGGCGTTGCGCAAATTGCGATAACACCAGATTGTGTTAGTAACGCAGCAGGCTTTACCATCGGCTCTAAGCCAATGAATGGCGTGTCGGGATACTTGTCTTTAAGAATCTCAATAGCAGCCGCCGTGGCGGTGTTACAAGCAATGACAATAACATCACACTCCTGCTTTAGTAATGGTTGAATTGCAGTGTCAGTAAGCTGAATAATATTGTCTTGCGTACGGCTGCCGTAAGGAACATTTTTATGGTCATCTACATACAGTACTTCACTGTCTGGATAGTCAGCTTGTAGCCTATCGGCAATAGCTTTACCTCCAATGCCTGAATCAAATACACCAATTTTCATATGTAACTATAATACCATTTAGTTGTTGGTAAAGCTTTTGCCTTCAGGTACCGAACAGGTCTCTGGGAAAGATTGAGAAATAGCGTAGCCAGCATCTGCACACTCTTGGAATGAGTTTATTCGTGCGTCATTACTTGAAGTAATTGCTGCGATAGCAACGGCAATCGCCACCAGCACTACGGCAGCGCTTAATATAATGATTGCTTGCTTTGAATTAGCTACATTTTTCTTCATATACAGATAGTACCATATTACTGCTTAAAGGAATCTTTCAAAGAAATGAAATCGCGCTTCAGACTCACCGTATCGCTACTTATTGAAGCAATGTAGCCTTGTTCGCTCGGCTTCACGACGTCTTTGATAACATTAAATAACAGGATAAACTTTGGCGTTCCGGTAACTTCTGCAACTCTCAATAGTTTATCTACCAGGCTTTTTGTTTGCTGTTTTTGAGTTTTCGATTGCACCGGAGCTACTTTTTTAATGACAATGAGCCCAATAACCAGCAAGGCAATTGCAAGCACGATAACGAAAGAGAGCAAAACGAGCAAGATTGTCCACCACGCATTAATAGTCACTAACCAAATCGATACAGCCAATAGCGCTACTGCTGCAGCAGCAAAGATAATTACGACAGGGACATATAAACGGTGTGCGAATTCTGCGGCGATAGAACGGATAGCTAAAAGTGAGGGTTTAATATACATACTCTTATTGTAGCTTATGCTTGCGTTATAGGGGCAAATAGTATTAAATGACCTCTTATTATGTCAGAGGTTGCGCCCACTATTCACCAACATCCAACGAAACTTCTCCAATGCTATGGTGACGCTTTTGGGCATGCTATCTCGCTAGAGATGAGCGAAGGTAAAGGTTTATCACCAGAAGTAAAATTAGCAGTCGACAACCTTCGAGCAGGTGTCGCTACGCTTCTTGAATCACCAACACAATCAAATATGCGCACAATTAATATTATTAATAGCAATTTTCGCACTAACGACCGTACGAAATTCAACCAGACCATGCCCAAGGAGCAAAGTGTTGGGAATAATGTTCTTGATTGGATTGCCGGTGCCGACGACGAAGCGTTCGTAAAACTAGCTTTATGGAACGTTGAGCGCAAACGCGCCCTCGAAGCACAGCTTGCAGAAGATAGCGAAGAGCTTGTTGAAGATACACTACAACGAACCAAAAACCTTATTGAGCTTGGGTTCTTTCCCGCCAAGGCATTGAACAAAGTACAAAAAGCTACTAAGGAGTTCGCTCCTTTTAAAGCAATGGATTCTTTTGAATCGGGCGCAATGAACGCCGCTGGGTATTTTGACTCAGAGGTTATTGCGCTCGCCAATCATTACCAGCTCGCTACCGAACAAATCGGCATCTCACCGCGATTAAAAAATACTACCTTTCACGAAATGCTTCACGCAACCGGCATTGGTTTTTTCTCTAATCCTAAAGCTTTAGTGTATGCACGAGTACTAGAAGAACCATTTGTAAGCCATAGCGCGGCTGTATCTTCTGGATACGAAGTAGGCCGTGACCAAGTTTCTATTTACGACCCAAATAACCGCGTTGGAGGTTCAGAATATCTTTCGTACTCAGAAGAACGCCAAGTTATGGGCTACTTATCTGAGCCAGATGTTGGGAATATTCCACCAGACCTATGGGCGAACGCTTTCTTTGGCGACAAAGATAGCAAATACCGCCCAATGCTATTACGCCAACTAAAGCTTGGGTTTGCAGCAATACGCAGTGACACCCCAAAAGCCTATCGTCAATTTACAAAGCGCTATGAAAAATTATGGATGGCATCCGACCACGAAGGCCGCACGAAACTTATGCAAGATTTCGAAAAAGACGTTCTTGAAATGCGCGGATATGAATTTGAAGTGCTCAGTGATGACGAAGTCGAATTTGAGTCAGATGATTTTATGAGCTGGGTTGTACACGAGCCAGCCAAAGACAATTAAACTAGGTTAACGCTAGCCAAATACTCTTCAAATTCCTTACCCTTAAATGATTCTTCAGGGTTAGTTGCAATTCGCTTATAAAGAATAGCACCGCTTTGGTCGACGATAACTGTTCCACTTTGTTGAATAATACCAAGAAGTTTTTTATCTAAGCCAGCAAGTGCGTGCGCGTTACCATTCCCCCACATTACAGGAATTGTTAAGTCATTACGTTCGCGCACTTTTTCAACAGCCGCTTGGTCTTCAGGGACAACAACAATAACGCTCATATTGCGTTTTTCAAGTTCAGGCAAAAGCTTCTCAAGTTCACGCGTGTGACGGTTACACTGTGCGCAGTTTGCAGCGCGCATAAAGTATACAACGGTACTTTGCTTAAGTGAGTTCGGAATATTAAATTCGTCAGCATTATCTTTTAATGTGAGTAGTAGGTTATTAGTGTCCATAGTGACCCCTTTGTAGCGGTAAAGTTATTGTTCGTAAATCGAAACTGTTCTGTGGTAAGTATAACAGATAGGTGTTGTCCACCCTTACCAATCAAGCCAAACCCAACATTCGGTTGCACCGCCGTTAGTGACGGAATACGGAAACCCTGTACTAAAGTTTCGCTGAGTTGAAGTCTGGCTCGTAAGGCGAACAACAGGAATCTGACAGTTTTGGTCAATGCCTTCAAGCCTATACGACAGCAGTATGTAATAGTCCTTTAAAGGTCCTCCATCTAGAGAAAACCTTAAACCGGTATCACTAAATTTAACGAGTGTTATAAACGGTGCGGACGATGTGATGCTTTTATTTCCCAAGAAATTACTTTGCACTACCGGTGCGTAATTCATTCTGTATTGCGACTTCGTTCGAAGCGCATCATACAGCGGCTGGTTTACAGGCGTTGAAGTTGGAGAGCCGACATCGGGCACGGCATACCTACAACTCACTCCTGCAGTAGGGTCGACATCCTCGTAATCTATGCCGATACATTGCCCGTCAGCATTGACCGTCAGCAGAGTGGAGTACAAGGAATCCTTACCAAATTCAGCTTGATACAGAAGCATGCTTTTTTGTATGGCGACTACCGTCTGAACCCTGGCGGTATTTCGTGCTTTTTGTTGAATGCCGTTATAAGCAACAATCGTTATTGAAGCCAGAATAGCAATAACAACGACGACAATAAGTAATTCGACAATCGTGAACCCGTGGCGGCGATTATTTATGCGATGCATTCCTTCTATTTTAGCATGAGCACTTTCAGGTTATTTTATTTGGTATAATAATATCAATGCTTCGTTCACTAAAACTTTTCCGTATTTTTCTTATTAGTCTTTGCTTCACAGTTGCTATAGTCGTGCTTAAATACACCTTCCATCAACTTGGATGGGAGCCCATCGAACAAACATCCCTTCACAATAGCGTTATCTCCAGCGTAACGTTCGTTATTGGTTTCCTACTCTCTGCTACTATTGCCGATTATAAAGAGTCTGAGCGCATACCTTCGGACTTCGCCTCCCACCTTGAAGATATGTACGACGATGCTGCACAGATACATTCAGCCTATCCTGTATTTGATCTCGGTAAATTCAAAAAGCAGCTTTACACGGTTGCCTTAGGCTTTAGTAGGGATGCTCGTAAAAAATCATACGACGCCCGTAAAGACATTCGCGCACTCGGTCCTTACTTTGCGGCCATGGAAGCGGGCAAAGTACCGCCAAACTTTATCGTTAAACTAAAACAACAACAAACTCAGTTGCTACGAAGTCGTCAACGAGTCAATTATATTCAAAAAATTAGGTTTATTCCTTCTGCTACAATCCTCGCGCGTTCAATCGTTATAGCTGTTATCGTGCTTATTGTTCTTACAAACATAGATCCTTTTTATGGTGGCTTAGTTATCTCCGGTATAATTAGCTTCACTTTAATATATATGCTCATTCTCATTCAAGTTATTAGTACCCCCTTCCATGAAGCCGGCAAAACTCAAGACGACGTAAGCCTCTTCCTTATAAATGACGCTTCTGAATACCTTTCGAGAAAGCAAAAATAACATGCCGCCCAACTTCGAACCACTTGAACCAAAAATAATCTTAGGCATAGCCGCTCATCCTGACGATCTAGATGTCGGCGCTGGCGGCACACTCGCCCATTTGGCAGCGCAGGGCGCAGAAGTCCATTATCTTATTTTGACCGATGGCGGCAAAGGCTCAGACGACCCTACAATAACCTCCGCTCAACTTACTGAAATACGTCATGCCGAACAGCAAACCGCACTTGAAATTGTAGGGGGAGATTCCATCACTTTCTTCGATTACCCAGATGGCGAATTAGAAGTTACGATGGAACTTAAAAAGCAAATTGTAAAAACTATTCGTAGCGTTAAACCAGATACAGTTATCACTATGGACCCTACGGTGATTTACTCAGCCGCAAATGGTATTATTAATCATCCAGACCATCGCGCAGCTGGCCAGGCGACCCTTGATGCTGTCTTCCCACTCGCCCGTGACCGACTTACTTTTCCAGAATTATTAGTTGAAGGGCTTGAACCTCATAAAACTGCGACCGTTTTATTGGTTAACTTTAATGAAAGCAATTTCGCGGTTGATATCACCAATACATTCGACAAAAAAATAAACGCCCTAAAAGCGCACGTGAGCCAGTTCGGCAATTTGGACAATTCAACTTGGATACACGATATGGCCGAAGAACAGGGCCGACAAGCTGGCTACGAATTAGCCGAGAGTTTTGTGCGAATTGATATTAACTAACAACGTACTAGGAAGCTGTTCTATTGTTTCACCGTAGCCACGCATCTCAATATACCCGTCATTCATAGGTACGTACGCAAATTCCGCAGGGTAGATATTCGATAAATTAGATTGCAGTGAGCGGAACGTTCGCTATTCCCATTGCTGCACCGGTGCCGTAATTATTGTCATAGACAATGTTCCCGTGCTCACCAGGCGCTGGTGAAATCGCAACAACATATCCAGGAACTGCTCCAACAGCAAAGTTCCCTGAGAAAATATTGTCTTGTCCGTATCCTTCGGCTACGACGTGAGTTTGAAGCGCGTCAAGGAATACGCTATTAGGGAATGCCGCATCGCCTGGAGTTGAGCCATCAGGTAAAAATGCAGAAATGACGTTATTTTGAATGAGCCAGTTTTTGCCCTTCACATCTACTGCAGAATCCGCAGAGTTTTCACCAGTCCAACCACACCCTTCAAACAAGTTGCCTTCTACTATACAGTCAGTTGTACCTTCTTTAGCATCCAGCCCTTCTGCGCGAGTATTCCAAACATGGTTATTACGAATAACACACCTATCGGACCTGTCAGGGCCGGTGCCATTATTTTCACCATAGAACACACCTTCAAAATCAACTCCCCAGTTGCTCACCGCACTACCAACATACAGTCCTTCGCCGAAACTTGGTGACGTAAGGCCCGTATTATGTATAACACTGTTAATAATTGTTCCATCAGAAGATGCTGAACGGAAGTGAACAGCCTCTTGGCCAATCTCGTCTACTTCAATACCATCAATATAGGCATGTTTCGCGCCATCCAAAATGAAGCCTTTTTTAGCTTTATTAATGCGAAAACCAAGGAATCGCCAATAATCACCAGTAGCGTGTAATCCATAGTGACTATTTTCATAGTCGTTAGTTGTAATAATTGCTTGGCGTGACCCTTGCAGTGCAATAGGGTTTTCTGCGGTTCCATCGGCAGTACAATCAGCCATAATTCCATCCATCACATACCTGCCATCGGCCATGTGGATTAAGTCACCGGCTCGAGCATCTGCAAGCGCCGCATACAACTCAGTATTCGTAGTTACATTTACGGTGCGGAGTGGTGTAAACCCAAGTACTGGGGCAGCCCCTGTTGGACCAGCTGGTGGCGGTGCAATAATTTCACCAACGACTTCTAGAATTGTATTGTCGATGCTCGTACCATTCCAACGTCCCATCATATCTAAAGGCTGAAGCGCATTTCCATCCCAAAGGTTCCAACTATAATTAATTACACTTGATTCAGGTATTTCTTGCCCATTACCAGGCCCAGTGACACCCGCATCACCAATCGAAAATGCGCTTATACGCGTATCTGTACTGTCTTTAACACGGAAACCACCATAGCGATAAGCGTTCCCGACAGGAAGCGTCGTATCGGTTGCGGTAATAACGGCAGTTCCGTTTAGTAGTCCGCGAACCGTCGTACCGTTTACTTCGATACGAAGAACATCGTTATTTTGAAGTGTGTAATTGTAGGACGAACCAAGAGTGGACGGTGACGCAACACCCGCATCCTTTCGTAATAGCTGTAGGCGTCCGCTCGAAGCACGGTACCTAAATGCATAGTAACCAGTTGTTGCATCACTGCCTGAGGCTACCGAACGAATAAGCGGCCCAACTTCACCATCACTTGGAGGTGCTGTTGCTACCGTTACTTGCGCCCAAGCATTATCGCCTGTGTAGGGAATGTACCATCGCGCCAAAGTCGTGCCCGTGTTAGAAGGGACTACGCGTCCTCCGCTAATAGTTAGCGGGTCCCCGGCAACGTCCCACTTAGGGCCTAGGTTTGGGCGGTCAGCTTCAATTGTCCAGTCTGTAGCGCCGTACACTGCTAAGCCACTTCTCGCAGTACAATAGTTCCAACCGGCGTGTTAGCTGGTGGAGCTGTTTCGTCGGATGCAAGGATAATGACATTAGTTGAGCCTTCGGCTCCGCCACCACCGCCACCGCCAGTTGAAGAGATAGTCGTAACACGAGTTGTAGGGTTATAAGCAACGGTTGTATTCGCACCAGCAACGACCCTCGCACCAATAATTGCAGCGACAGCATTAGCTAAGTCACCGATAGTGTCGGAAGTAATTGCTTGGTTTGTCCACTTTTGAGTAGTACTGTTATAAGACAGTGCGTTATCGTCAGCTACGTTGTTTAATGAAACATCAGATGCTGTTGATATTCCGCCACCGCCACCGGGGTTGAATGCCATGGTCTTATGCTCCTTATGGTTACCCTAAATTATAGCATGAATACTTAATATTATATTTGCTTTACTAAAAACACTGCTGAGCGTCTTTACGTATTAGAAAACTAGTAAGGTCCAGCAGCAAAAGCAGTAGGGTTTATAATCGGAATATATACGCCAATATAAAAAAGCCTCCGAATCGGAGACTAGTTAGATATGTTCGTTTTGGTACAGCATTCTGGTTGAAGTTAGAACGAGTTTAATCGCTTAATTGCCAGCTGACTATAGTCATAGATCTTCTGTTCTGTAATAATAACGGAGTCTTTGAATTCGTCAGGGTTGATAAACATGATTTCATCGCTATCACTCCCTACGCTAAATTCATATATTTTAGGCGTAACAACAAACGTAATACGCATCTGGTATAGATCGTGACTCTGTTGAAAACGAGGGTCTTCAACAAGAATAGCTTCATATTCAAAGTCGGCTTCTAACCCAACCTCTTCGTATAGTTCACGAGCAAGCGCTTCTTTTACAGTCTCTCCGTGATCGAGGCCACCGCCAGGAATATCCCACCAGTCACGACCATTTTCTTTAACAATAAGCACTTGCCTGCTCTCGTTCAGGATTACAGCTTTCAGAGACACTCGAAAAAGATAATCATTACTCCGATTTTCATCGGGGTACATAACAATACCATTAATCTTACTGACTTGATTCATACAATCATAATAACAGACAACAGGGCTACAGGTTCTAATCGCATAATTGGCATATAAAAATAGAACCGAATTGACAGTTCTATTTTGAGTAATCTCGTTTTGGTACCCCGGACAGGATTTGAACCTGTGACCTTAGGCTTAGAAGTCCTCTGCTCTATCCAACTGAGCTACCGGGGCGTATCTGTTATTATACCAGTCATTTACGTTATAATAGATAATGAAATAAGGAGGACACATATGCAAGATAATGGACCAAACCCCTACGTTGTAAACATCGAGGAGCTCACGCTCGAAAATAACAACTTCCGTACCGCAGCTTGGACAGGTGGTAACTTACAAATGACCCTCATGTCTATTCAACCTGGTGACGACATCGGGCTCGAAGTTCACGCAGACCACGACCAATTCTTACGTATCGAGCAAGGCCTCGCTACTGTCCAAATGGGACCAACTGAACTTGACCTCGAAACGTGGGATGCCGAAGATGACTTCGCTATCTTCGTTCCAGCTGGTATCTGGCACAATGTCACGAACACTGGTACCGAACCGTTGAAACTTTACTCAATCTATTCACCGCCAGAACACGAGCACGGTACTGTTCACCAAACCAAGGAAGATGCTGACGAAGCCGAGCTTCTAGAAGAAGAATAGTCTAGTAGGCTTATTGCCAGACACGAGTTTTATTTTTAGCTTCCTTCTCACGAAAAGCCTTCTCTAAATCAATATCCAACCTATTACAAAGGTCAATTACAAGCCAGAAAACATCTGCAGCTTCTTCTTCAACTTCGTGCTGTTTGCGTGACATGTCGATTTTTTGACCATTTGTTTTACGAATCGCCTTAGCTAACTCACCCACTTCTTCAACCAAGAGAAGGAAGACCTCTGAGACGGTTTCTTTATCGAAGCCACGTTCGAGAACCATGGCTTGCATGTAGGTTTGGTAGTCTTTGAGGGTTGGGTTTTCGGGGAGGTCGAGGGTATTCATATTTCCATAATAACAAAGAGACTCCATTTCTGGAGTCTCTCATAAATTCATGGTGCGGGCGGAGAGAATCGAACTCTCATCGTTTGCTTGGAAGGCAGACATATTAGCCATTATACGACGCCCGCATAAGTAGGTATTGTAGCATATTTCCATCTAGGGCTCAATCTGTTACAATAGCTACTGTTCGGTTCGGCCGGGCATTTACAATTTGGCGAATGTAGCTCAATTGGTTAGAGCGCCGGTTTGTGGTACCGGAGGTAGAGGGTTCAATCCCCTTCATTCGCCCCAAGATTATTAAATAACTCTCATTACGAGAGTTATTTTTATTGGTTACAGGGGTGTATTGTTAGCAATACTATCAGCTTGAGATTTTCTATCCAGGATTGAACTTACTTGATCGAGCGTAATTTCAATCGAACCACCGGCAGATACTTCATTCGAGAGAAGTAGCTTAGCAACAGTGTTCTCGACCGCACGCTGCACAACCCGGCGCATTGGACGCGCACCTAATCGCGGGTCATATCCAGCTTCAACCAAATATTCTTTTGCATCTTGGGCTACTGTAACGGTAATTTTTTGTCCTGCTAAGTTCTTATTTACAGACACCAAAATTAAATCAACAACTCGCAGCAACTCAGGTTTCGTCAACGAACCAAATACCACAAGTTCATCGAAACGGTTGAGGAACTCTGGGTGGAATAGGTGGCTACTGATAAGTTCGTCAATAAAGGTTTCTTCGAATTGCGCCAATGAGTATCCCCTACCTAGGTATTCCTGAATTCGGTCAGAGCCTGCATTGCTCGTCGCAATAACGACAGTGTCACGGAAACTTACTTCACGGTTACGAATGTCACGCAAGATACCTTCATCAAGCAGCTGTAGCAACGTAGACAATACACTCGGGTGAGCTTTTTCAATCTCATCAAGGAGTACTACACTAAACGGTTGCTTCATTACCTGGGCAGTTAAACTACCGGCATCTTCAGAACCATCCGCAATTAAACGAGCTACGTCGTTACTTGATACAAACTCATTCATATCAAGACGAATGATGTTGCGTTCACCACCAAAATACACAGCAGCGAGTGATTTCGCAAGCTCTGTTTTACCAACACCTGTTGGACCTAAGAACAAGAAGGTACCAACGGGCCTATTTTGGTTGCGCACGCCAGAGCGAGCCCTACGTAATGCGTCAGACACCACGCTGACTGCTCGCTCTTGGCCAATCATACGTTCGTGAATTAGTGACTCTAGGTTAAGGAGTTTTGTACGCTCATCTTCGTTACTTGCGCTACTTGTTTTCACACCCGTCGATTGTTCAATAGCTGATGCAACCGATACAGATGTCACTAACCCATTTTCAGCGTAATCTGCCGCAGACTCTAAAAGACTAATTGCCTGGCCTGGCATTGAAATGTCATACACGTATCGTTGGCTTAATCGATAGGCATCTTTTAACGCCTGGTACATATAGGTAACCTTGCGGCGATATTCTAATGCAGGGAGATGGTCTTCCAAAACCTTCAGTGTATCTAATTCATCAGTTGGATGAATAGTAATTCGGTTTACTGCAGATGCCATAGCCGGTGTGCGTTTAGAAATTTGCAAGAATTTCTGCTCGTCCATAGTTAAGATAATGCGCAGTCGCCCTGCTTCAATAATCGGCAGTAGTAACCTTGTAAGATCAACCGAACCGACACCATCTTCGAAGAATAGCTCAGCATTATCAAGGCACACAATAATGTTTTTTGCAGCGTACGCCTCACCAAGGAGCGCACTTACGAGTTGCTCTACACCGCCGCGTTCACCAGCCACGGATACAAGCCGTGAAGCATCCAACATAAAGATTTGTTGGTAGTGAAGTTGCGCTGGAATATCTTTTGATGGGTTAATGAGTTTTTCAGCAAGCTCATATACAAGCTCAGTCTTACCTACGCCGTCTTTACCGACTAACGCAATGACACCAGAGTTGTTTGCGAGTGAATTTACCAATTGCGCTAATACATCTGTACGTATTTCGCCACGCGCAAGTGTGCCCGCTTGAGAAATATTAGCGCCGTAACGAGATAGCGTTGGAATCCAACCGAATGACCAGTCGCGGCCAATACCGCCAGATTGCTTTGAGCGATTTTTTGACTGATTGATAAGGTCACTTAAGTGGTGATACCACTGAATTCCACGGAGCAAATCATCTTCTGTAAGCTGCAGGTGCCCAAGGAGCGTTTCACGGGCAGGCAGCTGGCGAATCATCGCAAGAATAATAACACCAGGGCTCACTCGTCCGCCAACTTGCGCACTAATCGCAAGCGCTTCTTCGAATATCGCAGCAGTATCCGCACGGTTTTCAGACGAAACTTCTTTAAGAAATCCGCCACCTACGCCAAAACGCACATGGAAGAATAAGCCACCGTTAGCTTGCAACAAAGCGATTGCAATATCTTTAGGTGAAGGTTGGTCGGGCAACACCGCAAGTAAATCACTATCAAGCAAGCTGTCGATGGTTTTACGTGTGGCATCAATAGGTACGCTTTTCAGTTCGTACTTGTACCACTGAACAATCATTATAGGCACGGCCACCAGCCCAATTAGTGCCCAGCCCAGCGCCATACCAACGGCAAGTGCCATAATACCCAGAACAACCAGGATGACGATTGTTAATTTGAATAAGAAAATCCAAGGGGCTAAACCTTTACCAAGCCGAGCATACTGCGCTCGACGGCTGTGATAATTAAATAAGTTTACATCCATGATGGTACCCAATTTAATGCAAGTAGTATAAAGCCAACGACAGGAAGTAGCGGTAGAAGCAACCATAGCACCATCACAAATGACTCGTAGAGAACTTGAAGCGTAATGACTACCATGCCTGCAAATATAGTAAACATGCGCACGAATGCACCGACAACTCGCGAAATAAGTTGGTCAAAGACAGCCCGCAACGCCACGATTGGGTTTGGATCACTGGTGCTATTTGCAGAAATTTGGCGAAATGGTGAAAACAAAGTGGCAAATAATTGGCCAATTGAAAAGAACTGAACGGTTGTCCGCCACCGGTCACTAACCCGACGCCACTGCCCTAACCAGCCACGTCCGTACCACCAAGAAAGAATTCCCACCAAGAACATACAGCTATTATAGCAGGGAGACGCGTCGATGTACGATATAATAGAGCATATGCCACAACCCTTTGTAATTATCCTAGGCAAAGCCGTCCGATACGCTGCACGTTTGCGCGGTGGTGGCTCTGCCCTCCCCGGCTTGTTTGTCGAGAAAATAAGCCCAGATTTTATTCCTAGTATTCTTAATCAACTCCCTAAGGGTGTGGTTGTTATTAGCGGTACAAACGGAAAAACAACAACAACAAAAATGGTCGTTGCACTTCTTGAAAGCCAAGGTTTAAAAGTATTCACTAACCGTACAGGAAGCAATTTCGTACGCGGTGTTGCCGCTGCCCTACTTGGCGATATTGACATGAAGGGTAAACTCGACGCCGATATCGCAGTCCTTGAACTCGATGAAGCCCACGCGGTTAAATTTGTAGAAATTATTCCACCTCGCTATAGCTTATTACTGAATGTAATGCGCGACCAACTCGACCGCTTTGGCGAAATTGATGCTACCGCCCGTATGCTTGAAAAAATTGCACAAGCCACAACTGATACTGTTGTTATCAACCGCGAAGATTCACGAGTATTAAAAATTGCCA
>Ga0247812_10000920_pt1 | contig 16779 bp, 12 predicted proteins | sample UWRJL149409B1_FD_178011 | JGI IMG/M metagenome (GOLD analysis project Ga0247812, IMG submission 178011) | Plant litter microbial communities from Arlington Agricultural Research Station in Wisconsin, United States - UWRJ-L149-409B-1 | ecosystem: Environmental > Terrestrial > Plant litter >...
CCAGTCACTCCGGATAATGCTTGCACCCTACGTATGACCGCGGCTGCTGGCACGTAGTTAGCCGGTGCTTATTCATAAGTTACCGTCATATTCTTCACTTATAAAAGAAGTTTACGACCCGAGGGCCTTCATCCTTCACGCGGCGTTGCTCCATCAGGCTTTCGCCCATTGTGGAAGATTCCTCACTGCTGCCTCCCGTAGGAGTCTGGACCGTGTCTCAGTTCCAGTCTGGCTGGTCATCCTCTCAGACCAGCTAACGATCGTAGACTTGGTAAGCCATTACCTCACCAACTATCTAATCGTACGCAGGCCACTCCCAAAGCGGATAAATCCTTTAATCCGAAGATCATATGCGGCATTAGACTCCATTTCTGGAGCTTATTCCTCACTTTGGGGCATGTTCCCACGCGTTACTCAGCCGTCCGCCGCTCGTCATCATTTCTCACTTCAGCACCAACTATAAAAGTTAGTACCAAGGTGAGAAACATGTTACCGCTCGACTTGCATGTGTTAGGCACGCCGCCAGCATTCATCCTGAGCCAGGATCAAACTCTCCATATAAAATGTCCTATTTTCAGACATATAGACTCAAACATAAACTTGACGTTTTGTGACTACTCGTAATAAATCACGATAGTCACTTGATTTGCACTACTAAATTGTCAAAGATCTCGTCTCGTTTTAGCTCAACTCCACGTTGGCAATTGGACCGCTTTCGCGATCAGACTCTAATTAGATTACCTCATATCTGTTAACGCGTCAATAATAAAATCGAACTTCGTTACTTTTTGTTTGGCATTAGCCCAAAGTCAGGAAATAGACAGCGATTCCGACGCCCAGTCCAACGATGACACCCCCGACAACTTCAGCCGGTGTGTGCCCCTTTGCAACGCGGAAAGGTTGTGCCGATTTGTGCTTCAATTGCAGCATCAATTCAGTCAGTGCATTCCCCTGCTCACCAGATGAGCGGCGAACCATAATGGCATCATACATAACAACTGCAGCGAATAAGAGCGCCAGACCAAAGATGGCAGTATCGGTGCCATCTTTCAGTCCAATAACGACAAGTAATGCGACGACAGAGGCACTGTGTGCACTCGGCATACTTCCCGAAAGATACAACTGACGAAGTGAGCCTAAAGATCGTCCTTTGATACTCGCGAACACATACTTCAGTCCTTGCGCGACAATCCATGAAAGGATTGCGGCAAGGATGTACGGCGAGAGGAGTTCCATGTTACGCCTTTGTCTCTTCTACTTCTTCGGGTTCTTCTACGGCTTGTTCAGGAACAAATCCGAATGAAGATACTTTGTCATTTTCACCGGTGCGCATAATACGAACACCTTGTGTAGTTCGCCCTAGAACTGGAACGTCCTTAATGCCAACACGGATTGCTTGTCCCTTATTAGAGATAAGGAGGATCTCGGCAGTATCTGCTTCAAGGGAACGTACGGCAACGATTGGACCAGTCTTTGCGGTAACAATCGCAGCCTTGATACCCACACCACCACGTTTGTGAGATGGGAAGTTCGCAGCCTTGGTTACTTTTCCGTAGCCGTTTTCACTAATCACAAGGAGGTTACCTTCGTTGTTCGCAACGATATCCATACCAACAACATTGTCGTTTGGTCGCAGGCGGACACCACGAACACCGCGGGCTGCACGTCCCATTGGACGAGCGTCAGCTTCACCGAATCGGATTGCTTGGCCAGCAGATGTTGAGATTACGACATCGTTTTCACCTGTCGTCTTCTTAATCCAGCGAAGTTCATCACCGTCATCAAGCTTGATTGCGATCAGACCATTCGTACGAATGTTCGCGTAATCCTTGAACGGAGTCTTCTTTACAGTTCCCTTTACAGTCGCCATAAATAGGTAGCCATCGTCTTTTGAATCTTTTTCGTGACGAATGATTGAAGTAATCTTCTCTTCTGGTTGAAGCGCAAGGAGATTTACTGCAGCGACACCCTTTGCTGCAAGTGATGCAGCCGGGACTTCGTATGCCTTGAGGCGGAAGATACGACCCTTGTTCGTGAAGAACAATAGATAGTCGTGTGTTGATGCTGGAATCAGCTGATCAATCACGTCCTCTTCTTTAGTTGTCATGCCTCGTTTACCTTTACCACCACGGTGTTGGCGGCGGTATTCGCTGACGAGTGTACGCTTGATGTAGTTTTCAGTTGTAAGCAAGATTACAGAATCCTCTTCAGGAATCAACTCTTCGTCACTAAACTTACCGAGTTCATTTGGCATAATCTTTGAACGACGATCATCACCAAACTTCTCTTTCATTTCAAGGAGTTCTTCTTTAATAATACGGAGGATTTCGTTTTCATCACCTAGGATGCGTTCGAGTTCAGCAATAAGCAGCAATAGTTGTGCAAGCTCTTCTTCGATCTTGTCACGTTCCAAACCTGTAAGGCGGCGAAGTTGCATAGCAAGGATCGCTTGCGCCTGGATTTCAGAGAGTTTGAATTTCTCCATCAACCCAGCTTGGGCTTCTTCGCTGTTCTTGCTTGCACGGATCAATGCGATTACTTCATCGATGTGATCAAGGGCGATCTTGTAGCCTTCCAAGATGTGCGCACGAGCTTTCGCTGCCTTGAGTTCGAACTCAGTACGACGACGAATTACAACGCGGCGGTGCTTGATGAATTCTTGTAGAATTTCGAGCAAGCTTAATGTACGTGGTTGAATACCTTCAACAAGTGCCAACATGTTGTAGTGGAAGGCAGTTTGCATTGCAGTCATCTTGAACAATTGGTTCAGAATCTTCTTTGGGTATGAATCCTTACGAAGTTCAATAACGACACGAACTTTTCCGCGGGCACTTTCGTCACGAAGGTCAGAAATGATAATTTTCTTGTCTTTGTGAAGTTCAGCAATCTTCTCGATAAGTGTTGCTTTATTTACACCATAAGGCATCTCTGTAATGACGATTTGACTACGTCCTTTTTTGGTTTCTTCGATGTTAGTCACTGCACGAATTACAACACTTCCCCTACCGGTTTGATAAGCTTGGCGCATTGGAGAACCACCATATACGATAGCTCCCGTTGGGAAATCGGGGCCCTTCACGAATTGCAGAAGGTCGTCGACTGATGATTCAGGATTATCAATTAAGTGGATTGTTCCATCAACTAATTCACCTAAGTTGTGCGGCGGAATGCTTGTCGCCATACCCACAGCAATACCAATCTGTCCATTCAATAGAAGGTTTGGAAGGCGCGCTGGAAGTACAGTTGGTTCTTGTTCTGAACCATCATAGTTATCACGGAAATCAACAGTGTCTTTATCGAGATCATCTAGTAGTTCGTTACCGGCACGACCAAGGCGAGCCTCAGTGTAACGGTTTGCAGCTGGTGGATCTCCGTCCATTGAACCGAAGTTACCCTGTCCATTCACGAGTGGATAACGCATCACCCAGTCTTGGGCAAGACGAACCATCGCCATATAGATAGATGAGTCACCGTGCGGGTGGTATTTACCCATCACGTCACCGACGATACGCGCACTCTTTAAGAAACGGCCACCTGGTCGCAGGTTCTGCTCACCCATTGAGTACAAGATGCGGCGGTGCACAGGCTTTAGTCCGTCACGAACATCTGGCAAGGCACGGTCAACGATGACGCTCATTGAATACTTCAAGAAGCTATCTTCCATCACGTTCTCAACAGTTAAGTTCTCGACAGTACGAGAGTGTGTTTGAGGTGGCGCAATGTATTCACCTGCTTCGGTTACTATGTTTTCACCATCGATAAATGTGTTTTCTTCGATTGGTTCGTCGTTTGTGTTGTTGATTGATTCGTCATCCATGATTAAACATCCAAGTCGGCAATATTAAGTGACTTCGCGCGGCTTTGGATAAAGCTCTTACGTAGGTCAACTTGATCACCCATTAACTTTGTAAAAATTGCATCACTCTTCTCGGCATCTTCCACCCGTACCTGAATTAGCACGCGGTTCTCTGGGTTCATTGTTGTATCCCATAGTTGTTCCGCATCCATCTCACCCAGACCCTTGTAACGTTGTAGCATTGTAATACCAGCTTGTTTTGTAAGGTCTGCTTCTGGGTCAATATTCACACCCTTCTCTTTACGATCGGCGATCATACGCTGGATGATTGAGTCACGCTCTTCATCGCTATATGCGTATTCTTTCTTGGTACCCTGTCGTAATAAGAACAACGGTGGCTTTGCAAGATACACATATCCCCCGTCAATCACTTCACGCATGTAGCGGAAGAGGAATGTGAGGAGCAGTGTCGCGATGTGGCTTCCGTCGACATCGGCGTCGGTCATAATCACAACGCGGTGGTAACGAAGTCCGTTAATATCGAACTGGTCACTAATACCCACACCAAGTGCCTTGATAAGGTTTACGATTTCGTTGTTACCAAGCATACGATCAAGACGCGCACGTTCGACGTTCAAAACCTTACCACGAAGTGGCAAAATCGCTTGCGTACGGCTGTCGCGACCAGATTTCGCTGATCCACCCGCTGAGTCACCCTCTACAATGTAGATTTCTGATTCAGTTGGGTCTTTGCTTGAACAGTCAGCGAGTTTACCTGGAAGGCTCATGCCATCAAGTGCACCCTTACGGATCACGTTATCGCGGGCTGCGCGGGCTGCTTTACGAGCACGAGCTGCGAGGAGTGCTTTCCCAACGATTTTCTTGGCAATGTTCGGGTTTTCGTCGAGGTAATACGAGAAATACTCGCTCATCACTTGTTCAACGTAACGACGAACTTCTGGGTTACCGAGCTTGTTCTTGGTTTGACCTTCGAATTGAGGGTCTGGCATCTTCACAAGAATAATTGCCGTCAAACCTTCGCGAATGTCATCACCGGTCAGATTGTCATCTTTTTCCTTCAATAGGCTGCTTTTTCGAGCGTATTCATTAATAACGCGAGTTAGCGCTGAGCGGAATCCAACGATGTGTGTTCCGCCATCAGGCGTAAGGACGTTATTTGCGAATGGTTTCACGAGTTCAACGTATGTTTCGTTGTATTGCACCGCGATTTCAACCATCGTGTCTTCAACAAGTTTTTCAACGTAGAAAATATTATCAGTTGTAACGTCTTTGCCGATGTTGAGGTGTTTTACGTAGCTTTGGATACCACCTTCAAAGTAGAAGGCTGCACGCTTGCCAGTACGCTCATCATCAACTGACACATATATACCCTTCGTAAGGTACGCTTGGTGTCGGATATAATCGACGACCCAGTTGTAGTCGAATTCGACTGTTTCTTTAAAGATTGTAGGGTCTGGGTAGAAAGTAATGGTTGTTCCGTTTTTACGGTCAGTCTTGCCCACTTTTTTGAATGGGACTTTTGTCGCACCGCGTTCAAATTCGATGCTATATAGTTGACCAGCTTGAACAACTTCTGCGATCAGCGTTGTTGAAAGGGCGTTCACCACTGATGAACCAACACCGTGAAGTCCAGATGAGACCTTGTAACCACCGCCACCGAACTTACCACCGGCGTGGAGGACTGTCAGCACTGTTTCAAGGCTACTAAGCCCAGTTTTTGGGTGCTTGTCGATTGGAATACCGCGTCCATCGTCGGAAATCTTCATTCCGCCGTCGGCAAGAATGACTACTTCTACTTTTGAAGCGTATCCGGCGATTGCTTCATCGATTGAGTTATCTGCAATCTCTTTGATCAGGTGGTGTACACCATCGAAGCCTGTGCTTCCGATGTACATACCAGGACGCTTACGAACTGGCTCAAGCCCTTCAAGGACCTGAATTTGTGAACCATCGTATGCTTTGTCTGTTTTTTGTTGAACCATTATTAGTGAACCCCTACTCCCCTATTTCGGATAATTTTTCGGCCGCCCTGAATCGTTACGAAGTCGATCTGACTGGTCGTTTGACTACGACTATTATATCCGAAAAGTTGTGTTCACTCAAGTCCGATACATTATATGTATAAGGGGCTTGCACTGAACACAATTCTTATGCTAATCTAGCGTACAAGAGGTAATCTCAAAAAATAAACAATTGGATAAAAAAACATGTTTAGAAAAATAGTATCTAATCTCTCTTTCAGCCCAGCATTAGTTGGGCAGCTTGGCTTTTACGCAAAAAGGCTTCGGAAAGAAGAAACCACGCGCAGGGTCGGACTCGTATTCGTAGCACTCGCTCTTATTGTGCAAAGCTTGGTGGTATTTCAGCCACCTGAATCAGCTAATGCAGCCAGTTCAAATGACCTTGTCCCTGGTGGACTTGGGCTTGGTTCAAATAGATCCATTAATAAGTTCTTGGATCCTTATGACAAGAATGAAAAACATTTGAAAGATATCATGAATTACGTCGGAGTAACTCGCGCGGAAATTACGAGTGCTGACTACGGCTCATTCATTACGGGTACCGTAAAGCGATCATGGGGTCATAATGCAATCCACCCTGAATCAAAGGGTGAAAAGCCAACAGCCATCTTGAACGCTGCCGGCAAGAAAGTGACGACCGTCTATAGTCGCCCACTTTCGCTCTCGAATGGACCAAATGCCCGTATCTACGGCTGGATTGGTCATTCTAAAAAGATCGGTTGGTTCGCAATCATGCAGGCCTGCGGTAACTTAGTAACTGAAGTAGTTCCTCCGGTACCAGAACCTCCAGTGAAGCCACCAGTGATTGAAAAGCCCGCTGAGATTATTCTTTCTAAGACAGCGACAAATATGTCACAAGGGAACGTTGCAGCAAGTAGTATTGCGGCCCGCGAAAGCGACAAGCTCACATATACATTGAATATGGAAAATAAGGGCGGAAAAGCGAAAGTTGTTGAGATCAAAGACGACCTCGGTGACATCCTTGACTACGCAACACTTATAGATAACGGGGGCGGTAGTTTCGACCAAGATAAAAAGATCTTGTCATGGCCTGATGTAAACCTCAAACCAGGCGAAAAACAATCACGGACCTTCGCAGTACAATTACTCGCAAAGATCCCGGCAACACCAGCAGGACAAAGTAACCCTGACTCATATAACTGTTTAATGGATAACGTATTCGGTAACGGAAATGGCGTTACAGTCCCTGTCGTCTGTGCACCTCCAAAGGTTATCGAACAAGTGACAACTGAATTGCCACACACTGGTCCACGCGAGAACATGATCTTCGCAGGTGTTGTACTGGCTGTAGTCACCTACTTCTTCCTTCGCTCAAAACAACTTGGTAAAGAAGTTCGTTTAATCCGTCGCGATCTAAACGCTGGAACAATTTAAGGAATATATTATGAGTAGCCCTGAACAACAATCACAAGGTCCCGAGAACAACATTGAAGCACCAAAAGTATCGGCTGAACAATATGAAGCCTTGGGCGAAAAGCTCAAGGAAGGTGCCGAATTAGGTGGCGAAAAGCTTGAAAGCGGCGAAAAGAAAGCTGAAAAAGCACGTGCAGAAGCCCTTGAATCAGCAGTAAGTGTTGAAAAAGGTGGTGCCGAAAAAACACGTGGACCAAAAGAAGGTCCCGTTGTCGCCCGCCGCAAAGGTGGTATCAGTAAGAAAGAAAAGACTGCCAGCTTCAAGAAGCACATGGCACACGTTCAATCCGAGTTACCTCCGACGCAGCGCGCATTTAGCAAGTTGATTCACTCCCCTGTCGTTGAAAAGACAAGTGAGTTTGTCGGTGGAACTGTTGCACGACCTAACGCCATTCTTTCTGGTGCGGTTGTCGCGTTCTTCCTCGTACTTGCGGTGTACCTTGTTGCAAAGCATTACGGATACTTGTTATCTGGCTTTGAGACTATCGGTGCATTCATTGTTGGATGGGTTATTGGCGTCTTGTACGACTACGTACGCGCACTTGCCACCGGCAAGCCATCGTAACTCTCCTCTTATAAAAATAACCTCCGCACTTTCCGCGGAGGTTATTTTTTATGAGCGTTTAATTATTAATTAGCGTAACTTAATATGTACCTCGTCGTCCGCGTTGTCTGGCGCATCCCGGATGTGAAGTTTATCAGGAGCTGGCTGCGGAGTCGATGTAGGAGCTGGCGGCGTTGGTACTGGTGTTGGCGCGGGTGCGGGCACAGATGGAGCTGCTGACGCCGGAGCAAGCGTTGGGGCGACATTCGGAACCGTTGGACCAAAGGCTGGATTAGCCGCAGGCGCAGCACCTGTCCCAGGTTTTTGCGCGGTTATTTGCTGACGCTTGGCAAGCCATTCATCAAGGAAAGAACCTCCGGGTTTTGGTGCACCTGGTGCCGCTGGGGGTCCGGCGTAGCCATTCTGTCCAACAGGACCGGCATTCTGTAATGCATTCACGCGTGCTTGTTGTGCCTGCTTCAACTGATCAAGCTTTAATTTCTTAGCTGCATCCCCTGCTCCAAGTCGAGCAAAGATATCACGTTCTACTTCCGCCCTAGGACGTCCATACTTGGCTGCTGACAGCTTCTTGAGCGCATCCCGAAGCTGCGGGTTACTTTGCCCCATTGGAGGCACAAGCGACATGCTAAAGGCTGCAGAAGGTACGTTGTTAATCATGACTGACGCAATCGTTTTGAAGTTTGGCAGACGCGTCAGGTCTTCTGCGTCAAACGTCGGCGTAAACTTCTTCACCAGCATCTCGGCATCAGTAATACCGATACGTCCACTAATGACTGTTCCGATGTTTCCGATGATCGCTTCACGGATCTTGTCAGTCAGCTGCGTCATGAACTGGTTCGCAAGAATCAGGCTGAGGCGGTACTTACGCGCTTCAGATAGAATGCTTTCAAAGCTATCTGTTGCGAAGTTCTGGAACTCATCTACATATAGTGAGAAGTCTTCGCGTTCGCTTTCAGGAATATCAGCGCGACCCATCGCAGCTGCCTGGAACTTCATCACAAAGATCATACCGAGTAGTTGCGAGTTCAACTCACCTGTCTTACCCTTTGAAAGGTTCACCAGTAGGATCTTTTTGTTATCCATGATCTCTCGCAGGTTAAAACCACTCTTTGTTTGCCCAATGATATTACGCATCATCTCATTAGATAAAAACGCACCGAACTTTGAGACAAACCACCCAAGGACCTCTGATTTATTCGCTTCACTTGTTTGCGCCATTTCTTTGTTCCAGAAATCCAGAACCGTGCGGTCGGTCACATGCTTCAACTTTTCGTCAGTGAATGATTGGTCATTAAAGACCTGTGGTACGTCGATAAATGTCGAACCAGCTTCGGTGTCGCTCATGATTGTCAGTGCTGCGTTACGGAACCAGTGTTCATAACGAGGACCGATAATACCGGTATGGCCTGGGTCATACAGTTTATAGAGCATCGAGATTGACTCTTGGATCAAGAAGTCGCGTTGGTCCTGGTTTTCGAATTCGAAGAGGTTCAGTCCGACAGGCATCTCCATGTCACTCGGACTAAAGTAGATAACGTCTTCAACACGTTCTTTTGGCACCATACCTAGAAGTTCTTCAGCGGAATCGCCGTGCGGATCAATAAATGCAAATCCTTTGCCATCCATCATGTCTTGGAAAGCCATGTTCTCAAGCAGCTTTGACTTACCTGTTCCGGTCTGTCCAATAATATAGGTGTGGCGTCGACGATCGTTGGTTGAAAGACGAATCGGTTTCTTGATACCGCGGAATTCATTTGTTCCTAGTAGGAACCCTTCGTCCATAACTTGCGTTGGACCATCAACTTGCTTGTCCATCTGTCGAGTCACCTGTGAGGTCGGGATTGAACCCTGGTCTGGCAAGTGGAAGATTGTCGCCAGCTCTACAGTATTCAAGATGTTATTATTCACTTCTTGCGGGAAGAAGCGGAAAATATAAGCCGTCACGAACTCTTCGATGTTCTTGCTGATGGTAAATTTAAACCCGTTGTTTGATGTTGAATCAAATAATGAAAATGCAGAAACAACGCTGCTCAGCATTGCCTGTGATTTTCCGGCAGTGTTCGAAGACGCAACGACACGAATCAACGTTTCGTATCCCGGGTAGCGTGTCTTTTCTTCGATCGCATCAACCACGGCTTGTTCGAGTGAACTCAGCGTCTTATCCTCTGGCTTCTTCTCACCAGTTTCAGGTGGTTTCCAAAGTGCCTCCATCAAGCCCTTTACTCCATCACCACCAAGACCGGTCTTTACACCCTTATTCTTTTTGATACCTTCAGCCATCGAGACCGAGTTCTTGTTCCACCCAACGTACGCTGGGCGAATCATAATTTGAATTCCGATGCCATCTTCTTTATTTGCAGCCGACAATGCGTTCAACATTGCACGCGCAGCATCGCGCTTCGATTCTTGGAATGTAGCGATTGGGTGTGCGAAGTTTTTCTTTAATGTAAACTCGCCACCAATCGTTCCGCTCATCTTGCCAGCTGGGTTAAAGATGTTTCGTTCTGAAACTTGTTCAAGTCGAGCTGAAGGATACGCAGCTGCAACTGCCTGTGTAATCACGTCGATCATAACTACTGGAACGACGACATAATAGTGTACGAGTCCTTCATGAGCAACAATCTCGAACGAAACGTGGCGCTGTCCATATACACGACTCTTGAAACCTTTGGTCGCAGTGCTGGCAATAATGTTATACATAACTTGCGCTTGTGAAAGCACCTCTTCGGTAAGGTCGCGTTCGTCACGACCATTGCCTTCTAGGTCAGAGCTTGTCGGTGGGATATGTATATATAAAGGAACCATCTTCAAACCGCGTTCGTAGTTTTTTGCTTCACGAAGCACGCGGCGGTACTGGTGGAACACAAAGGCAAGAATACCTGCAACCAACAGTATGACAACGATTGTTGTAACGATAAACCCTAGCACCTCTTATGTTCCCCTTTTCGGATCAAGCTATTCGCTTGCACCGAGTTCCTTGTTGTAACGTTTTTTCAGATAATCTTTTTGGAGTTCATTAACGCGTGACGATCTGGCATATGGATCATCTTTTGTTTCAAGGATAATCTTCTTTGCTTTATCGACCCATTCTTTTTCAATAACATCTTCATCTGCAGCAACTAGAGGGCTATCGCTGATTGTTTGTGGTTCTGGCACTGGAGCTACCGGGAGTGCCAATGGCATTACGGGTGCACTGGCGGTCGCAGCGTCAGCAGCAGCTGCGCTGGCTTCTGCTGTTTGCTCGACACGCTCAGCGCCTGTTTCGATGCCACTTTCGGGCGTTGGCAACACAGGAATACGTTCCCCATTTGGGGTAACCTCCACTGGTGCTAGTTCTGGCCCATTAAGGCCCCGAGAGTTTTCGGGTTGCATATCTGTCATTATAGCATAAGGAAGCGAGCGAAACGTAAGCTCGATGAGTCGTTTTTTTAGTAAATTCTTTTCGTAATATACACGCAGCCGATGACCTCAAAAAGGACCACCAACAAGAACTCATATGGACCAATCGCACCGACTGATTGCAGCCCTACCAGCATGACTGGCGCCGCAGCAAGAATCGTCGAGTAGTAATACGCCCGTCGAAACGGCATCGGAAGCATTGGGCGACTCAACATGAATCCAGCCGAAGCGTATACGATAACCCTGCTGATGCCATACAAAAAAAAGCTTATCAAACCCAAAGAGGTTAAATAAGCTGTAATAAAAATCAGCAGAAGCCCGAAGGGTCCTGCTGAAGCTGGAGTGGTCGTCACGAGTAATACCGTTAATAAGCAGAGACTTACGATGGTGATAATTGCGATAACTCTTTGTAGCATAGTACTTGCTACTATACGTGAACCATAAGAGTTTTGAAACAGGGTGCCCAAGCGATACACCTAAACGTTCGATGAATCAGCAAACGCCGCAGTAAATAATAAAAGGGCGTGTGAACAAAGAACAGTGTACCGCTGTGGACGATTCTGACCGCTCCCGAAATATCGGGGGCAACCGTTTTGCTCGATCTTGGACAAGAGAACGTTCCACGATACATCTAGAGTTAGCGCGATTTCCTTCTGGAAGGGAAACAAGGTTTTACTAGATGTATCGGTACTAGCTCGATCTCGCCTTTTGGCGGAGCATCGGTAACGCGAACAAGTATAGAAAGAATCAAAGTGTGTACAAATACGTACGAAGGTGCGAGCCTTGGTTACTACCGAAGTAATAAACTAGACCAAAGATTTCTACTATCCTTTAGGCGTTATACGTTACCGACTTTCCGTCAAAAAAGTCTGAGCCGATCAATATATTTTTTGTATAAAGATCCGATATGTGACAAGTCTAATTGTTAAGGTGTGGTGCGTTGAACTGAACTGAACTTTTTTGGTGCGTTGCTTTTTTGTGTTTGTAAAAGCTTGTCTTTAATTTAGCATGAACACGATGAATGGTCAATACTCTGGAGGCATTTCTATATGTAAAATATACATCAGCCAGGCACAACACTACCCTTCCAAGGAGTTATATGTACTTACGTTGTACTGAACACATCGTTGTGTTAATACCTTTTACTTAGCCATAATTACCCAGTTGTGGGATCTGCTACGGGCTGAGCCAGTGCAAATATATAGTTCCATGGTCCCCCTTTTATATACACACGGTGCAAGACTGCAACTACGAGCAGCCTTGCGAAATACGTAAAAACATACGGGTAGTTATTGCACTGCACGATACATTTTGAATTCATTATTATTTCAGTATGTCTTGTTCACGTTGGGTTTTACTGGCAATACCAGGACTTTAGTTTTTTTGAGAATACGCGAACCTTTCGATTTCGAGGTCTTCTTGAATATGTATGCTTGTTGCGCACACACGCTATACACGAAACATTAACGAACCATCTTTATGTATTTCTATGACAATACAATATTCAACTTAGCTAAAACCTATGCTTGCCTATTCGTAGATATATCCAAGTTTTTTACCCAAATCACTCACCTGAATAGATTTTTTCCATACATGCAGCGCAAATTACATACGTTACTTTGGGACAATATAGCCATTGATTGCTTGGTTTAACGTGCAGATTCAGGCACGCTCCCCCTTCAAGCCTTGTTTCATATTCAGGTATGTAGTGTACCGGCCTCGTGTTCAGACACTAGGCGCAAATGGGGCGTAAATTCGTGGTATTTTTTACCTAAATAATCTTCTATAAAGTTATTGACACAAGCGCTTTCACAAACTATTATAGGGGTAGTCCTGAATAAATAAATTATACAGGCCCAAAAACAAAAAGCTATTAAAAAAACTCCACAAAAGAACCGTTCCTCGCAGGCGGTTCTTTTATTTTGCCCTCATTTATTCCATTCATCCCCTGCCAAAGTACTACAGAAAATAAAAATCACCCGCTTTATACGGGTGATCATAATGTCGTGGTGGAGCTGCCGGGTACTGCCCCCGGGTCCGAAATGTAATCTGCTATTCGTCTACAAGTTTAGTCTCGATTAATTTTTAACGACTCCTGGGTCTGAAATCTAGACAGAAACGGCTCATTCGTCGCGTTGTAAAGTGTCCTCCATGAACGCAACTGCTCATTCAAGGGGTAAGAATCATACTTATAACACCGCTTCCCCTATGATTCCTCGGGGAGAGTCGATGGCTTAAGCGATTAGGCGAAAGCTAGTGCGCGAGGTGCAGGTGCGAAAGCAGCTGCAACTTTTGCTGTAAATGTTTTTGCATTTAAAATTGTGCACGTTACGCGTGCGTCCGACTTGCAAAATAACCTATTAAAGTCCTCTCGTCGAAGCTATATCAGCCCCACGAACTTCTTAACTATAGCACTTTCACCCTTGATTTGCTAGTTTAGCTGAGAGTAAGCTGAGAATATGGTAGCAAAAATAGGAACTGTCGCGTTGATTGGCTCTGAAGGGGCACTTGTTGAAGTGGAAACCGACATCAAACAGGGCCTCCCAGCGATGCATATCGTAGGTATGGGCAACAAAGCTGTCGATGAAGCGCGCGAACGCGTCAGAAGTGCTCTGACAAACTCTCTCCTCGACTTCCCCGCCCGTAAGGTGATCGTAAATTTGGCTCCAGCAGAGCTTCCGAAGGATGGCGCACACTTTGACCTCCCTATTGCGGTCTCGATACTCGTAGGGAGTGGCCAATTGCGTCCACTAGAGGTGGCTGATGCAGTTTTCGCCGGCGAACTCTCACTCAGTGGCATGCTTCGACCAATCAGAGGTGTGGTCACTATCGCCGAAGCCGCCTCCAAGGCGGGCTATCAACGAGTATTCATACCCTCTGTTAATGCGCAGCAAGCCGCCCTTGTTGAAACGATAGAAGTTATAGGCGTAAAAGATTTAAAACAATTGTTCCTTCACCTCAAGAAAGAAGTCGTTATTCCGTCAACAATACTAGTTGATACCCCTGTAAATACACCCCCACCCCTAACGCTCGATGATATTCATGGTCAACACCAAGCAAAGCGCGCATTACAGATAGCTGCCGCTGGTCGGCATAATATTCTACTAAATGGACCGCCCGGTGCCGGCAAGACGATGCTTGCGAAGGCGCTTATCGGGCTACTTCCACCTCTGTCAAAATCCGAGAGTCTCGAGGTGACGAAAATCCACAGCATTGCAGGTGAGCTAGAACATATTGTCACTACTCGCCCTTTCCGCACCCCTCACCATACAACCTCAGCGATTGCGCTTATCGGTGGTGGGGCAAAAACTCGGCCTGGTGAAATCAGCTTGGCACATCTTGGTGTTTTATTTTTAGACGAGTTACCCGAATATCCGCGCGGTGTATTAGAAAGTCTTCGCCAGCCATTAGAGGATCGGACCATATCGATTGCACGTGCAAGTGGCCGAGTTGTGTACCCAGCGGACTTCATGTTGGTTGCCACAATGAACCCATGTCCATGCGGATATTATGGCGATGATACGAAAGAATGCAGCTGCAGTTCGACGCAAATTATGGCCTATCAAAAAAGATTGTCTGGACCACTTTTGGATCGAATTGATCTCGTAATTACTGTCTCTAAGGTGTCTAATAGTGAATTACTTACGTTAAAAACGTTGCAACATAAGCAACATGCCAAAGTGTTTGAACACATAATGAGTGCACAGACTGAACAACTTAAGCGTTATAATAGTAGTAATATATACAACGCATCTTTAACGTCTAAAAACATCAAAAAGCACCTATCACTTACTCAGGATGCTCGTGACCTGTTGCTTACAGCATCTACACGCCTCGGCCTGACCGCGCGAAGCTATTTCAAGGTTATTAAGGTCGCTCAGACTATCGCAGACTTAGCACCAAATCACACACGGGAGAGCCAAGATCCAAGCATGATTCAGACCGAACATATCGCTGAAGCACTGCAGTTTCGAGGCACGCTGTCGTGACATACAATCGACTAGTGATACTCCCCCTTGTTTTACCTTAGTATTTTTGGTAGAATAGTTGCTGAGTAACACGCTAGAGAAACTGTGCTCAATGTCATAGATGCTTTTCGTATCAGACGTAATAGAGGAAATAAGGAGTAAATATCAGTCAGTCAACACGTATTAACGAGCAGATTCGGGCAACTGAACTACGCGTTATCGGAGAATCCGGTGAACAACTTGGCATTTTAAGCCGTGCAGACGCACTTAAAATGGCAGAGGAAGCTGGACTAGACTTGGTTGAAATTTCTCCAAATGCCGCCCCTCCTGTTGCAAAGATCGTCGACTGGGGTAAATACCAGTACCAAAAGATGAAGGAAGCTCAAAAGAGCCGCCGCAGCAACAAACAGGGTGAACTTAAGCAAATGCGATTCGGAATGAAGATCGGACAGGGCGACCTGGACATCAAGCTTCGAAAAGTACGCGAGTTCTTGGCGCAAGGTCATAAAGTCCGCCTCCAAATCTTCTTCCGTGGTCGTGAAAACGCTCACCGCGAACTAGGTTACGAGATGGTCAAACGCATTGCCCTACTATTAGAAAATGACGCAGTTCTCGAGCATGAGCCACAAATGGCTGGACGCAACCTCAGCGTTGTAATAAGGAGTAAATAATGCCAAAGATGAAGACACACAAAGGAACCGCTAAGCGGATCAAAGTTACCAGTACTGGTAAATTGACTCGTCGCCGCGCCTTTGGAGCCCACCTTCTTGCGAAGAAAAGCAAGGGACGAAAGCGAAGGATCAATACGACTGCACTCGTAACTGGTCACACCGCACGAAATATTAAACGAGCACTAGGAATTTAATTATGCGAGTAAAAAGAGGCGTCACTGCGCGAGCACGACACAAAAAGATTCTCAAAGCTGCCAAAGGTATGCAGCACAACCGTACACGGAGTTTCCGACTTGCTAATCAAGCCGTTACCCGTGCACTTGAGTACGCATACCGCGACCGTCGCAACAAAAAGCGTGATCTTCGTGGTCTTTGGATCACTCGTATCAACGCTGCTGCACGTGCCGAAGGTACAACTTACGGAAAATTGATCGCTGCCCTTAAGGCAACAAAGATCGAACTTGACCGTAAGGTACTCGCAGAACTAGCAGTCAGCGAACCCGCTGCATTCACGACTATCGTGAAAACTGCTACTAAATAGTCACTACTATTTAGAACTCCGAGCTGAGGAAACTAAAAAACCACCTGTAAAAGGGTGGTTTTTTAGATATGCAAAAAAAGCACAGCCCTCGTGGACTTTTCTTTAGAGGGTGAATGGCTACCTGCCTAACAAAAAAACACCCGTGAGGGTGTATTTTTGTTAGGCAGTCCGCCTGTAAGCCGGGTTTTGTCTGGGACGACCATCTATCTAGCCCTACGATTGCTCGTAGGATCAAGCGGGTAGCGACCGACGAACGAATAGCTCTTTATGCCGATCTCCTTGCAGCAGACAGGGTTTACCTTCTCCATATGTCACCATATGACGCTGTGGGCTCTTACCCCACTCATTTCACCCTTACCTATT
>Ga0247812_10000922_pt1 | contig 16757 bp, 19 predicted proteins | sample UWRJL149409B1_FD_178011 | JGI IMG/M metagenome (GOLD analysis project Ga0247812, IMG submission 178011) | Plant litter microbial communities from Arlington Agricultural Research Station in Wisconsin, United States - UWRJ-L149-409B-1 | ecosystem: Environmental > Terrestrial > Plant litter >...
TCGCGAGAAGGTCAATTTCTTTCGCAGCTACGTTGTGCTGTTCCAGGACATCAGGCGTCTCTACCGCGAGACGCGCGAGACCTTCTGGTTTCTCGTGGCAAGCGCGGTCTACCGCGATGGCCTCGCCGGCGTCTTCGCCTTCGGCGCGATCATCGCGACCGGCACCTTCGCCTTCTCTCCCAATGAGGTGCTCATCTTCGGCATCGCGGCCAACCTTGTCGCCGGCGTGAGCACCATCATCTCCGGGCGCTTCGACGACCGATTCGGCCCGCGCGCCGTCATTCTCGCCTCGCTCGTCGGCCTCGTCGTCGCCGGAATCGCAACCTTCCTGCTTCACGATGCGGGAAAGACCACCTTCTGGGTATTCGGCCTCGTGCTCTGCGCCTTCGTCGGCCCGGCGCAATCCGCGAGCCGTTCGCTGCTTGCCCGCGTTACGCCGGCGGGGCGCGAGGGCGAGATCTTCGGCCTCTATGCCACGACCGGGCGCGCCGCGAGCTTCCTCTCACCGGGGCTCTGGGCGCTATTCATCGCGCTGTTCGGCCTCCAGTACTGGGGCATTCTCGGCATCGTGATCGTGCTCGCGCTCGGACTCGTCCTGATGCTCTTCGTGAAGGTAGCCCCGAAGGCCCACTAGCCCGCCTCCTCCCTCCTCCCCCTCCTCCCTTTTCCTTTTTTCCTTTTTTCGCAAAACTCAGGCTGAGCAGCACCCCCGACCGCTATACAGCCTCGCCTCACCCCTACAGCCTGAGTTTTGTCGAACACAAAGTGAGTCTTAGCCGTGCATCGGCGTCATTGTCCGAAATGCGCTGGCGGCAGTGACATCCGCTGGACATGCTGGATGAATGACTACGACAGCCGAAAAGGCCGAACTGCTCCGCTCGCTCCACATTCCCGGTGACCCGCTCATCGTCACCAACGTGTGGGACGCCGTCACCGCACGCATCGTTGCTGGCGCTCCCGGCGTCAAGGCACTCGCCTCCGCCAGCCACGCCGTGTCGTTCGCGCACGGGGTTCCCGACGGCGAGGGACTCAGCGTCGACCAAGCGCTTGCCGCGGCCAAGGTCATCGTCGACGCGGTCGATATTCCGGTCTCCATCGACTTCGAGAAGGGCTATGCCCCGGATGCCGCAGCCCTCGAACACACGATCGCCCGCCTGATCGGCACGGGCGCCGCAGGACTCAACATCGAAGACAGCATCGGAGCCCCGAAGGCCCCACTGTTCCCGGTCGACGTTGCCGCAGAGCGCATTGCGGCCGTGCGCCGCGCGTCGGTAACCGCCGGTGTTCCGTTCGTCATCAACGCGCGCGTCGACACCCTCGCCGGTGGCGGCGAGTGGGACGACGCCATCACCCGCGCCAACGCCTACCTCGACGCGGGAGCCGACGTCGCCTTTGTGCTCGGCCTCGGCACGGAAGACCTGGTCAAGCGCGCGCTCGACGAGATCAACGGCAAGGTCTCGGTCATTTCGAACCCGTCATCCGTTCCGCTGAAGCGTCTCGCCGAGCTCGGTGTATCGCGCGTGAGCTTTGGCCCTGGCATCCTCGGTCTCACCCTGTCGCACCTGCAGGCCGCCGCCACCCAGCTGACCGCCCTCGGCGACTACCCCGCCGAGCTGGCCTTCGACTACTAGCCCCGCCGAGGTTTCTTAACCCGTTTCAAGGACTTTTTGTCGCGCACCCGGATCTGGCCAATGACCCGGCCCGAAACGCGCAAAATCTCCTTGAAACGGGTTCTTTTTGGGGCGGCGACAATGCTGTTGATCCGTGGCGGCCGGGCGTACCGTAGGTGCCATGACCGATCAACGACCGATAGGGTTCTGGCTCAAGCTCGTCGACCGCCTCATCGACGAGCAGTTCGCGGCAACGCTCGACGAGCACGGCGTCACTCGCCGCCAGTGGCAGTTGCTCAATGTTCTCTCACGCGGCGACGCGACCGTCGAACAATTGGATGCCGCGGTCGCCCCGTTCCTCGAACCCGCGGTCGAGGGGGCGCAGGCCGAGACATCCGTTGAGCATCTCACCGAACTCATCGAAAGCGGCTGGGTCGACGCGACGGCAACCGGTTACTCGCTCACCGCGCGCGGCGCCACGGCACTCGAGCGCCTCAGCGTCGTGGTCACGGAGCAGCGCACGACCTTCGCCCGTGGCGTGAGCGACGAGGAGTACCGCGCGACGATCGACGTGCTCGAACGCGTCGCGCGCAACCTGGGCTGGAGCGATACGAACTAGCCGATCGCGCTTCGTGAACGGCTACGGGTGGATGAAGACCCACGCGATAAGCAGCATCGTCACGAAGAAGCCGGTGATGAAGTTGAGCAGCAGGAATCGCTTCCAGCCCTTGTTCGCCGACTCCGCGTCGGCGTCGGTGATGTTCCAGAAGCGCGCGCAGACGGCCGCGTAGGGGAGCGCAAGAATCGACGCGAGTGGGCCGGGCCAGCTTGAGAAGAGAAGAAGGATGCCGGCAAGCAGGTACGCGACGACCGACAGGCGGGCGGTCGCGCGAGCACCGATCACGGTTGCGATCGAGTCGATGTCGGCTTCTCGGTCGGCCACAACATCCTGCACGGCGCCGAAAGCGTGCGAGGCAATCCCCCACAGGAAGAATGCGGCGAGAACTGTCCACAGTTGCGGCGTGAAGGCCGCACCCGCGAGCACCAGTCCGTAGATTGCCGGGGAGACGAAGTGTGTGCTCGACGTGAGCGAATCGAGAAACGGCTTCTCTTTGAATCGCAGGCCCTTGGCCGAATAAGCGATAACCGCAAAAACACTGATCGCCAGCACTAACCAGGAAAGGGGGTTACCGAGGTAGACCAGCACGGCGAGGAACGGCAGGTTCGTGAAGACGGCCGCAAGGATCGTCGGCCGGTGCATCGCCGGATCGAGGAGTGCACCCTCGACTCCGCCCTTGCGCGGGTTTCGCAGGTCGGACTCGTAGTCGAAGACGTCGTTGATTCCGTACATCGCGAGGTTGTACGGAATGAGGAAGTACAGCGTGCCCACGAAGAAGGCGAGGTCAAGTTCGCGAGTCGTCACGAAGTAGGCCGCCGCGAACGGGAAGGCCGTATTGATCCAGCTCAGTGGCCGCGACGAGACAAACAGGGCGGAAATCATCGAGTGCCTTCGGTTGGGGTGGGGCGCGGGCCGAGCAGTGTCCAGAGGGAGGGAAGCAGCACGACGGCGGCGATCGCGTAGGCGAAGTCCTCGAGCGGGGCGATGCCGATGAACCCGCCGCTGATGAGGGACTCGTCGTAGCCGACGAGTCCGACGCCGATCATGATGTTGTCGAACACCGCGGTCATGAGCAGCACGACGCCGAGCGTGATGAGCACAGCAAGACCCCGCGGGGGCCGCCGAAGCACGACCGCGACTATCGCCACCACGGCGACCACGGAGAGGAAGATGGCATTGAGAGTCCAGTACGTCACTCGCGCTCCCCCACCGGTGTGCGCGGGCGAGCAACGAATCGCGCGAGCGCCGAGTACAGGTTCATCGTGAGGTAGCAGAGCAGGGTGAGGAAGAAGATCTCCTCGAGCGGGAGCTCTGGCGCAACCTGCAGACCGGTCATGAAGTCGGTTTCGCCGCGGAAGAAGATGCCGAGACCGATTCCGGCGAGGTCCCAGACCAAGAAGAACACGACACCGATGACGAGTACGACGGCTGCCCGGCGCGGGCTGTTCCAGAAAAACAGCCTGAATCGTCGGTCGAGCATGACCATGCCGGTCAGCGCGATCGCGAGGGCGACCAGGTAGAGGATTCCCACTCCCGCGCTTTCTTAGCTACCCGAGGGCGAAGTTGCAGCGGTATCTCCCGCCGAAACGCTCGCGGCCGATGAGAGAGATGCCGTGCGCTCGAGCGGCTCGGGCAGCGGTCCGACTGACGTGTCACCGCGAAGGCGCTTCACGAGAATTTCGGCGCTGATGAGGCACATCGGCAAACCGATGCCGGGGATCGTCGATCCGCCGACGTAGTAGAGGCCGTCGACCTTCTTGCTCACGTTGCCCGCGCGGAAGAACGCACTCTGCTTCAGCGTGTGGGCCGGGCCGAGAGCCGTTCCACGCCACGAGTTGAGATCGTTGACGAAGTCACCCGGTCCGACCGTGCGGCGAACGGTGACGCGCGAGGCGAGATCATCGATACCGGCCCAGTCGGCAATTTGGGCGATCACGCGGTCGGCGAGAACCTCGATGCGGGTGTCACCGTCTCCATCGACGTTGCCGCGACCGATCGAGGGGTCCGCCGGGATCGGCACGAGCACGAAGAGGTTCTCGTACCCGTCGGGGGCGACATCCGGATCAACACCGCTCGGCTTGCAGATATAGAGCGAAGCCGGGTTGGGAATCGACGAGTTCTTGCCGAAGATCGCGTCAAACCCCTTCTTCCACTCGTGGGCGAACAACAGCGTGTGGTGCTCGAGCTCTGGCAGCGAACCCTCGACGCCCAAGTAGAGCAGCAGTGCGCTCGGGCCGGGCATCCGGTCGTCCCAGTACTGCTGCGGGTAGGTGCGGTTCTCGGCCTCGAGAAGCGTCGTCTCGGTGTGGTGGAGGTCGGCGGCGGAGACCACGATGTCAGCGTTCAGCGTGCGAGTTACGCCGTTCTGCTCGTACTCGACGCCGGTCGCCTTTCCGCCCGCGACGATGATGCGGGTGACGGATGCGCCGGTCTCGACGACGACCCCCTCGGTCGTGGCGAGGCCGGCAATCGACTCGATGACGCCCGCGAATCCGCCCATCGGGTAGAGCACGCCGTCGGACAGGTCAAGGTGACTCATCAGGTGGTACAGGCTCGGGGTCTTGAACGGTGTCGAACCGAGGAACACGGCCGGGTATCCGAGGATCTGGCGCAGGCGCAGGTCGCGAACCGTCTTGGCGGCGAGCGATGAAAGCGGCCGAAGCAGCAGGCTGAGGAATTTGCCGGCCTTGCCGAGCACCTCCGACGTCATGAGCTTCGGGATGCTCGCGAAGGTCGTGTAGAGAAACGTGCGCTTGGCGAGGTCGTAGGTTTCGCTCGCGGAGACGAGGTATTTGTCGAGCTTTGCCCCGGCGCCCGGCTCAATGCTCTCGAACAGCGCGATGTTCTCTTCGCGGTGTGCGGAGATGTCGATCGGCTCGTCGACACCCTCGAAATAGACGCGGTAACCGGGATCGAGGGTTACCAGCCGGAGCTGCTCTGCGGCAGACGTGCCGAGGAGCTTGTAGAAGTGGTCGAAGACCTCCGGCATGAGATACCAGGACGGCCCGGTGTCGAAGCGGAACCCGTCGCGCTCCCACGATCCGGCTCGGCCGCCGAGCCCGTCGTTCTTCTCGAGCACCGTCACGGCGTGACCCTCACGGGCAAGCAGCGCCGCCGAGGCGAGGCCGCTGATGCCTCCACCGATGATTACTACGCTGCTCATTGTCGTGGTTTCCGTCCGATGGCGGCGGCCGTTGCGATGCGCAACTTGACCGGGTTGGGTACTCGAATGCGGGTGGTGCGCAGCTTGTCAGCCGGTGTTGCGCGCAGTCGCCTGTTCAACTCCGCGAACAGGTCATGCGCGAGAACAACCGCCCGGCGACTACCGGCCGGCAAATCGACGATCGTGGCTGCCGAAGTGCGCAGGTCGTCATCGATGTCGTCCACCAGTCGAAGCTTGTCCGCCTCGGTAAAGGATTCGACACTAACCCCCGGAAAATAGCTGCGCCCCAGCGTATCGAAGTCGGCTGCGAGGTCCCTCAGGAAGTTGACCTTCTGGAAGGCCGCGCCGAGTGCCCGCGCGCCGTTGTCGAAGCGCGCGAGTTCGGCATCCGTCAGCGTCAGTCCGAACAGGAAGGCGCGCAGGCACATCAGCCCGACGACCTCGGCCGAGCCGTAGACATAGCGGTCGAAGCCCTCCTGGTCGTACTCGCGCTCGCTGAGGTCGGCGCGCATCGATTCGAAAAACGGCTCGGTCAGCTCGCGGCCAAAGCCGGTCTGCCGTGCGGTGATGGCGAACGCGTGCACGACGAGATTCGCACTGAAACCCGAATCGACGGCGTCGTTGGTCTCCTGCTCGAAGTCGTTGAGGGCACGGGCCGCGGCCACAGTGTCGAGACCGGCCTCGGTTGCAACGCCGTCGACAATCTCGTCGGCGACTCGAACGAGCGCGTAGATGTTCTCGACGTGCCGGCGAACGGGCGCGTCGAGCAACTTCGCGGCAAGACCGAAGGATGTCGAATAGCGCCGGATGACGACACTCGCCGTTTCCTGGGCAACGTCGTCGTAGAGGCTCAGCCGGGTCACTTGGTGCGTCCGAGTACGGAGTCGGCGAGCGGAAGAAGCTCGACCCGCAGGGCCGCCGGAATGTGAGTTTCGGCGAGGCGCGCGAGAGCCCGGTTCGCGTAGTACTGGGCGAGCCCGTCGGCAAAGGCCTTCGCCCCCGAGGAGACGAGGATGGCGCGCACGCCTTCAGCCTCGTCCTCGCTGAGGTCGGCCTTGCCGATGAGCGGCTTGATCCGATCCCAGTCGCCGGTCGTCGTCGCGTAGGAGATCATCACGGTGCGCTTGCCTTCGCGCAGGTCGCCGATGGTCGTCTTGCCGGTCTGGGATTCGAGGCCGAACACCCCGAGTACGTCGTCGACGAGTTGGTACGCGATGCCGATCTCGCGCCCGAAATCGCCGAGGGTCGCAATGATGTCCTCGCTCGCGCCGGCCAGGATCGCGCCGGCCTGCAGCGGGCACTCAAAGGAATAGACGGCCGTCTTGAGTCGCTCCATGGCGAGAATGTCGTCGACGCGCGGCATGTCGACGGCGTAGGAGTAGTCGACGTCGATGAGCTCACCGGCGGCGGACGCAAAGAGCGCTTCATCCATGACATCGAGCAGGCGGACGCGCATGACGTCACCGACGCCGCTGCGGTCGATCAGACGGTACGCGTTGAAGAGGGCGAGGTCACCGGCGATGACGGCCGCCGAGATGCCCTGGTGTTCGGCAACCCGGTCGGAGCTGCCGGCCGCCGCGGCCTGGTCGCGGTAACTACCCGCGATGTTGGGTGCCCCTCGGCGGGTGAAGTCGCGATCGATGACATCGTCGTGCACGATGAGCGCGGTGTGCAGCAGCTCGAAGGCTCCGCCGACGTAGGCGGCCGCCTCGAGGTCGGTTCCCCCGAGCGCCTGGTAGGCCGACATGACCATGCGCGGACGGAATCGCTTGCCCCCGATCGTGTTCGCCTCGAGGGCTTCCCAGAGGGCAACATACTGCGGACCGAATGCCGAGGCGCGGTTCTTGGCTAGGCTGAAGAAGCGCTCGAGAACGACGTCGACTTGCGCTTGCCTCTTCTCTGAGGTGGCCTTCAAGTCGGAACCATTCATTTAGGCAGAATACCTCGACTATGACCGATGCTCTCGAGCAGCCAGCTACCGAACAGGTAGTGCTCGTCTCCGACGACGGAACTCCGGTGGGGGTCGCCGACAAGATCGCCGTCCACACCACGGAAACCGCGCTTCACCTTGCCTTTTCCTGCCACGTCTTCAACGAGCGTGGCGAGGTACTCGTAACGCGTCGCGCGCTCGAGAAGCTCACCTGGCCGGGCGTCTGGACCAACTCGTTCTGCGGCCACCCCGCCCCCGGTGAGCCGATGGAACTCGCGATCGCCCGCCGCGCCCAGCGCGAACTCGGCCTCTCGATCGGTTCGGTCGAGCTCGTGCTCCCCGACTTCCGGTACCGGGCGGTCGATGCATCCGGAATCGTCGAAAACGAAATCTGCCCCGTTTACCGCGCCGTTGCGACGAGCGTTGTCGCGCCGAGCGCCGACGAGGTCGCCGAGTACGAGTGGATCGCGCCCGAGCAGCTACGGGCAGCCGTCGAGGCAACGCCGTTCGCGTTCAGCCCGTGGCTCGTTATGCAGCTCGACCAGTGGAGCCAGTGGCCCGCTCCAGCCGTCTGACCCGCACAATCACGCTCCGCCGCGTACGCTTAAGGCGACTTCATGTCTGCGGGAACAAGGGCGTTCTGCAATTTCCGTCCGATCTTCCTTCAGAAACAGGTTCACCGTGAGCAACTCCATCGCGTCCATCGTCGATCACACACTTCTCAAGCCAGAAGCTACGGCAGCGGATGTCGCGGCTCTTGTCGCGGATGGCCTCGAGCTCGGCGTCTACTCTGTCTGCGTCTCCCCCACGATGCTTCCGTTGTCGCTTCCCGCCGGCTCTGACCTCAAGGTCTGCGTTGTCGCCGGCTTCCCGTCGGGCAAGCACACCTCCGCGGTGAAGACCGCTGAGGCTCGCGAGTCGATTGAGCTCGGCGCGGACGAGGTCGACATGGTCATTGACATCAGCAAGGCCAAAGAGGGCCGCTTCGACCTCATCCAGGCCGACATCGCCTCGGTGCGCAGCGTTGTTCCCGCCCCGAAGGTGCTTAAGGTCATCATCGAGTCGGCCGCTCTCACCGACGACGAGATCGTCGGTGCGTGCACGGCCGCGGTTGCCGCCGGTGCCGACTTCGTGAAGACGTCAACCGGGTTTCACCCCGCCGGCGGCGCGAGCGTTGCAGCCGTCGCGCTGATGGCCAAGACCGTTGACGGCAAGCTCGGCGTGAAGGCGAGCGGTGGCATCCGCACTTTCGCTGACGCAGAAGCGATGATTGCTGCTGGCGCCACGCGACTCGGATTGTCGGGAACCCGCCAGATCCTCGCCGAAGAGCGTGGTGCGGCGCCGGTCGAGGCGGCTGCGGGCGCGTACTAGGCGCCTGCCTCTGACCGGCCTCTGTCCCCTGAGCCTGTCGAAGGGCGACAAACTTCGGTAAATCTCCGCGGCATCCGCGTGTTCCCGCCGAAACGCCGCGAGCCGGCAGCGATTACCGAAGTTATAAACGGCTACGCGCCGGTGCGCCCGGCTTCGGTGTCTGAGACGTCCGTGTGCACGAAGTTCTGGAACGAGCGGCTCGCCGTCGGGCCACGCTGGCCCTGGTAGCGCGAGCCGTAGATTCCCGAGCCGTAGGGGTTCTCGGCCGGGCTGGTGAGGCGCATGAAGCAGAGCTGGCCGATCTTCATTCCGGGCCAGAGCTTGATCGGGAGCGTGGCGACGTTGCTCAGCTCGAGGGTCACGTGGCCACTGAAGCCGGGGTCGACGAACCCGGCGGTCGAGTGCGTGAGCAGGCCGAGCCGACCGAGTGAGCTCTTGCCCTCGAGACGTGCGGCGATGTCATCGGGAAGCGTGACGAGCTCGTAGGTCGAGCCGAGCACGAATTCTCCCGGGTGCAGGATGAACGGCTGGTCGGCTTCGACCTCGACGAGGTGCGTGAGGTCGGGCTGGTCTTCTGCCGGGTCGATGAAGGGGTACTTGTGGTTGTCGAACAACCGGAAGAAACGGTCGAGGCGCACGTCGACACTCGACGGCTGCACCATTCCGAGGTCGAGCGGCTCAAGGCCGATGCGTTCCGCGGCGAGTTCGGCCTTGATATCCCTGTCAGAAAGCAGCATGCGCACCAGTGTATTCGCGTGCATCGGCGCCTTGCCCACGCATGGGCGCCTCATTCGGGGTGGCGTACACTTTTCTCACCCGGTGACTTGGATGCCGGGCACGCGAATGTAGTTCAATGGCAGAACTTCTGCTTCCCAAGCAGATAGCGCGGGTTCGATTCCCGTCATTCGCTCCACTGCCGGCCCCGAGGTTCGGCTCGCTCCCTAGCGTCGTTCGTACACAATCCAGTGCGGCTCCCACGGAACCCAGAAGCTGCTCTCATAGGTGCAGCCTCCGGGGCGTGGAGCCGAGCCGTCTTCGGCGACGTAATCGACACACGCCATCGTCCTTCCCACGCCGAAGAAAAGGTAGAGCACTACTCCCGCAGTCAGCAGAAGGGCGGCGGCCGCACCCGCGGTCGCAACAACTACCCGCCGATTACCCGGTAGACGATTCACTGTGCTCCTTTCCTACCGTCCGCACACGGGAAACATAGCATTCGTCAGCATTTTCCCTAGGTTGCTTCAGCTTTACTGCACATGCTTATCCACAGCACGGCTCGCCACGCTCATCAGGGGTTTCTGTCGCAATCGTTATGTCACCCCCTAGAAGTGAGTCGAACACAGCGCCATACTGAGGATGTTTCGACAGGAGCCCCTCATGAGAACAGTTCCGCACCGCCGTCTCGCTATCTCGACGGCCGCCCTCGCGCTCGCATTACTGGCTAGCGGGTGCGCTGGTGCGGCAGCGCCCGTCGAGACAGGCTCGTCCGTGTCGCCGACAGCGGAAGCGATCGCGCTCACGGGAATCACGGAACCCGACCTCATTTTCGGCGGCGACTGCTCGCTCATCTTCACTGACGACGAGATGCTCGACATCGTGGGTGCCGGCACAACACCACGCGTGGATCATGACGCCGACGCCGACGGTGTGGAGGACAGGATCGGCGGTCTCGACCGCGAGCTCGGCCTCGCCACCTGTTACTGGGCGAACGAAGACACGAGCGTTCGATTGACGGCCTACTGGGACGCCCTCGACCTCGCTGTCCCCGAGCAGGACTGCGGCCTGTACCAGTGGGGCGAAATCTCCATGAACACTGACCTCTGCGTGGTCGATGCCGAATCGCACGGCATCCGTCTCGCCGGCCACGTGATTGCGCCGAACAAGCAGAAATCCCAGCAAATTGCTGGCGAATTACTCGATCGGTTCCGTGCGGTCGACCTCAGCGAGGCCGCCGGAGAGCCCCGGCCGCGACCAGCGGGCGCCTGGGATCTCCGCGAACTCTGCGAGGCGATCGGCCCCATCACCCTCGATGGCGAGCCCGTGCAGTTGATCACCGACATTCTGGGAACGGATGCCGGCGCGCTCCCCCTCGAGGACGCCATCGACCGCCTCTACCCGCCGAGCGGCTGCTTCTATAACTCCGAAACACCGGCACCGCGATTCAACTTCGACTTCATTCCCGGCGGCGCGTGGAGCTTCGACTCGACCATCGCTGCCCACGATGCCTTCAATGAACAAGACGGCGTTCAGACCTCCCCGGCCTATCAGGCGGCTACAGTCCCCGGATTCAGCAACGCCGCCCGCCAGGACGACAACGGCAACCGCACCTACCTACTGGTCTCCGGGCCGAACTTCCTCCGCGCGACCATACGCGGAGACACCGACGACGCCACCCTGCTCAACGCGATCCGGGAGCGCCTCGATGAATTGACCGCCGGGTAGCGCGCGACGACCGGATCGAAGACGTTTTCGAGAGTTGGACCCGCGACCAACGGCATCCGCTCGAATTACAACGCGGTAGTTATCCACAGCGAGTTTCATACCTGTTAGCGGATTCCCGGGGTTGTGCCCAAGTTATCCACAGGCCCATCCACAGGCTTTCAACACACGGTGGATAGCTGGGGGCGCTCACGCCAGAAAATCCGGGCCACGGCGGGGGAGTCGGGATAGGCTCGCACCACGTCGATTGAAGAGGTGAGTTTATGCCCGACTTCGTTCCCGTACCGTCGCCTGGCGTTCCGCTCGGCTACGGCGCCGAGGGTGATCCGCTCGTCGTCATCGTGCATGACTGGTACGGCCGGTTGCCTTGGCTCGAGCCCTTCGCCACGGCCCTCGCTTCCCGTGGGCTTCGCGTTGTTGTACCCGATCTGTTCGACGGCCTCTGCACAACCGAGTCGGCCGGTGGCCGCATCCTGCTGGAGCGACTCGACCTCGGGTTCGCGCTCGCGGAAATCGACGACATCATTCACGAGGCGCGCGAAGACGGTTCGCAGAAGGTCGCCGTCGTCGGCTTCTCGATGGGCGGCTGGCTCGCGCTTCTGCACGCGCAGGGCGGAGAGACGGATGCCGTCGTCGCCTACTACGCGAGCCTCACCCCCGACGACCACGGCGTGATCCCCTGCCCGGTGCTGCTGCAGTTCGCCGAAGACGACGAGTGGTCCGAGGGAGAGCAACCGGCGGCTTTCATCGCGAGACTCGTCGAGCATGGAACGCCCGTGACCGACTTCACCTACATCGGTACCCAGCACTCGTTCGCTAACGCGAGCCTCGCCGGCCCGCGTGACAAGAACGCGGCCGCTCTGGCCTTCGCCCGCACGGCGACCTTTCTCGAGAAGCACCTGGTCGACTAGCTCCGTTTTCGGTCCCGTCTCAAGGACTTTTTGCGATTCTGGCGCGAACCTAGCGGCAGGATCGGGCACGTCCCCAAAAAGTCCTTGAAACGGGTCAAGAACCCAAAGGGCTAGGGAGCGCGGGTTACGTCGTGGAGGTGGTGGATGGGGTCGTGCACGAAGTAGGTGGCGAAGGTTTCGACGGTGAAGGAGACCCCGTCGCTCCGACGGCCGGGGCGGGTCCACTGGTCGCCGTGGAGGGCCTCGAAGGCTTCGGCGAGCGCCTCACCCGCCGTGGCGAGCTCGACCGAGACGACGATCGGGTCCTGTTCGTTGTAGCGGTCGGCTACCGCTGTCTCGTCCTGGTCCCAGTTCGGGTAGAGCGGGTCGTTCTGTTCGAGCATGAGGTTCAGCCGCACGAGATAGAGCCGAAAGACGTCACGCACGTGAGCCGCGTACTCGAGCGCGGACCAGGTCGAGTCGTTGGGGCGCACGCGAACGTCGGCGCGCTCGAGCACGGTCGGCCAGCCCTCGAGGTTCTGCCGGATGAGGGAAGGGACATCCGTCGCGGCAAATGTCGACGCGTCGAAACCGCACTCCGGGCAGGGCTTCTCGATGACCCAGGTCCAGTTCTTCGTGTCGGGCGTGATCGGCATGAAGCTATCTTCGCCGACCTCGCGACCCGCTACCGTAGATTTCGTGCCAACTTTCTCAGACGAAGTCATCGCCGCCGTCCTTCACCACATGAACGATGACCACAACGACGACAACCTGCTCATTGCCCGCGCCTTCGCAAGCGTCGACGCCACGTCATCCATCATGACGAGCCTCGACGAGAAGGGCGGAACCTGGGCCTACACCGCCGACGGCGAAGATCACAGCGTCACCGTTCCGTGGTCGACCGAGATCAGCGAGCGCGCCGAGATCCGCCGCGAAATCGTCGTGCTCTACGACGACGCGTGTGAGAAGCTCGGCCTCGAGCCGCGCCCGCACGGCTAGTCGCACCAATCCAGCGGGTCGAGCAACCCGAATAGATCCCGGAGGCCGGACACTCGCCCTCCCTGATGGGAATCTCTTCATGCTCAAGTCACCAAACCGCGCGGTTGCCACTCTTGTCGGAGCCGTCTACCTGCTCGCCGGACTCCTCGGCTTCGCCGTCACCCTCGGCGTGCGCCTGTCGGCCGTGACCGACGGCCTGCTTCTCGGACTGTTCGGTGCCGACATCGTGCACAGCGCCGCCCACCTCATCGTCGGGTTCGTTCTGGTCGTCGCCGGCCTCTCGAGCACGAGCGCCGCGAAGCTCGCCTCCACATTCATCGGCGCGGGCACCCTCGCGCTCGGAGTCGTCGGCTTCTTCATCCTGCGCGACACGTTCGCGGGGCTCGCCCTCACCAGCGCAGACAACGCCCTGCACTTCGGTAGCGCCGTGCTGCTTCTCGCTGTCGGCATCGTGGCTGACAATAAGTCGAGGGCCATCACCATCTAGCGAGAGAGCCGAGGGGCGGATGTCACAGATCCTGCGTACCTGGCTCGCCTTCGCCGCCGTTGCCTCCGGCCTGATCCACCTCGCACTCGTGATCGGGTCGCCAGCGGCCGTCGGTGCCGTCTTCGCGACCGTCGGTGTCGCGGAGTTCGCCTGGGGCCTGTCGACCATGGCGACCTCGCGCCTGATCGCTCCACGAATCGCCCTCGCCGGAGCCCTCCTGCCGGTCGCACTGTGGGTCGTCGGGCTGCTGCTCGCCGGCGCGCTGCAATCGGAAGAGCTCTCCGGTGCGCTGCGATTCTTCCCGCTGACTGTGGCGACCCTGTTCGAGCTGGGGATCGCCACCGCCATCGCCGTGCACCTGCGACGGCTGGGGAATGGCGGGGGAGTGACATCCGCCGATCCCGTCAGCACCGGACGCTACCTCGCCGCGGTAATCGGGGGAGCGCTCGTGGTCGTCGCGCTCACGGCGCCCGCCCTCGCGGCCACGGAGGCCGCGAGATTCACCTCTCCGGCTGGAACGTTCTCCGACCAACACGGGCACTGACTCGCAGCGAACTGTTGCCGAACTGTTTTCCGGACCACAGGAATGCCCCACTAAGCTAAGGGCATCCTTACCTAATCAGTCGTCGGAGTAACCCGTGAGCAATGTCATCCCGTTTTCCCAGGCCCTTCGTGAACGCACCCGTGGCGGACACAGCGAGAGCGAGGGCGCGAGCTTCATGGACGACCTGATGACCGGCAAGGGTTCGAAGCAGGACTACATCGCGCTCGTCGCCCAGCACTACTTCATCTACGAAGCGCTCGAGGGTGCCGCGGCGAAAATGGCCGACGACGAAGTTGCCGCCGCATTCATTTCGCCCCAGCTCACGAGACTGCCCGCCCTCGAGGCCGACCTGCGCTTTCTGATCGGCGACGACTGGCGCGAGGCGATCAGCCCGCTTCCGACCACGGTTCGCTACGTCGACCGCATCAACACGACAGCGGCCACCTGGAACGGAGGGTTCATCGCCCACCACTACACCCGCTACCTCGGCGACCTGTCGGGCGGCCAGATCATCCGCACGCTCATGCAGCGCCAGTTCGGCTTCGAGACCAACGGCGTCGGTTTTTACCTGTTCGACGAGATCGCCAAGCCAAAGGAATTCAAGGACCGCTACCGCGAGCAGCTCGACGCGGTCGGCTGGGCCGACGAAGAGCGCGAGCGCGTGATCGACGAAGTCATGATCGCATATCGCTTCAACACCGACCTGTTCACCGACCTCGCGCAGGCCAAAGCGGTCGCCTAAGCGAACCCCCCGCTTTGGGGGCGCCTGAGGGTCGTGTCGAACCTCAGGATTCGGCGCGAACCCTCGCTTTTGCGGGAACACGACCCTAATCTGGTGTGGGGAATCAACACCGGGGGGTGGTCCATAGTGACTTTCGCGCGCAGAACTGTTCTGGGCTTTGCAGTATCCGTACTCGTACTGACGTCGGCTACCGGCATACAGGCCGCTGCCGCTGCGCCCGTAGCAGAGATCACGAAATCAGCGAGCTCCGCGGCCCCGAGCCTCGAGACGGTCGTCAAGACGATTCTCGCCGACACCAATGCCCTGCGCGCCAAGAAGGGCCTCAAGGCTCTCAAGCGAAACACCGCACTCGACTCGGTCGCGCAGAACTGGTCGCAGACCCAGGCCAACGAGAACACGATGGCGCATAACCCCAGCTACTCGAAGCAGATCCCCTCTGGATGGAGCTTCGCGGCGGAGAACGTCGCCTATGGCTACGACTACACCGAGGTCGTCGCCGCCTGGAAGGCCTCGGCCGGCCACTACAAGAACATCCTGTCGAACTCGACGCACATCGGCATCGGTTACGCGGTCGTCGACGGTGTTCCGTTCTTCACCCAGAATTTCGCTAAGTACCCGACCAGCGCGCACTTCTTCTCGAGCGTTCCGAAGCCCAAGATCACCGGAACGGCCAAGGTTCACCAGTACCTTCGCGCCACCCCCGGCACCTGGGTTCCGTCGGGCGCGAAGTTCAGCTACCGCTGGTACGCAAACGGCAAGCTCATCTCCGGCCAGACCAAGTCGACCATGAAGATCTCGAAGAAGTACAAGGGCAAGCAGATCTCGGTGCGAGTGACCGGCAAGAAATCCGGCTACACCACGACCACGAAGTCGTCGAAGTCGACCGCGAAGGTCGCGTCGAAGTAATCAGGCCTGGATGGCGGGCACCGCGGTCACCCGCGACATGAATCGCTGCACGTTCTCGTCGACGATGATGTCACTCGGGCGCAATGGCCTGGTCAGGTAGAGACCGTCGAGCGCGCTGATGCGGCTGAGGGCGACATAGGTCTGTCCCGGCGCGAACGAGCGCTGGCCGAGGTCGACGATCGCTCGCTCGTAGGTCTTGCCCTGCGATTTGTGGATCGTCACGGCCCAAGCGAGCCGGAGGGGAAACTGCGTGAACTCCCCGACGATGTCTTTGCGCAGCTGCTTGGTGAGCGGCGAGTACGAGTACTTGTGCTTTTCCCACACCGTCGGCTGCACCTCGTGCTCTTCGCCGTCCACCTCGACGAAGACGGTGTCCTGGATCTTCGTCACGGTGCCGACCGAGCCGTTCACCCAGCGCTGGTCGGAGTCGTTGCGCAGAAACATCACCTGCGCCCCCAGCTTGAGCTCGAGCTTCTCGTCGGCCGGATAGGCGCGACCGCCGAACTCGCCGCTGACCTCGGCTTTTGCGGTCAGGGTGCGACCGGGGAGCCTGGCGAGTTCTGTCGCGTTGATGCGGTTGACCGTGGCGTTGGTCGTGGCGAGAGTGATCGCGCCATCCGTCGGCGCGGGGCGCGCTCCGGTCGAATTGAGGCGTCCGGCGATCTCGGCCGTGACCATGCCGTGTCGAACGGCATTCAACATGTACTTGAATTCACCTTCGTGTTGGCGGTGGATCGTGGTGAGTTCGTAGATCTTGAGATCGGCTTCGTCCCAGACTTTCGCGTCGAAGAACCACAGCGACCGGTAGTGGTCGGCGAAGTAGGCCCGCTCGTCGCTGTCACCCGGCACCGGCGCGAGTTGGTACGGGTCGCCGAACAGCACGATCTGCACGCCGCCGAAAGCCTCTCGCTTGCGCTGCCTCGCCTGCCGAAGGCTGCGGTCGATCGCGTCAAGAAGGTCGGCATTGACCATCGACACCTCGTCGATCACGAGGGTGTCGATCGTATTCAACAGCTTGCGCAGTTCAGTACTGTGCTCGATCTCCTGATCGGCGATC
>Ga0247812_10000925_pt1 | contig 16716 bp, 16 predicted proteins | sample UWRJL149409B1_FD_178011 | JGI IMG/M metagenome (GOLD analysis project Ga0247812, IMG submission 178011) | Plant litter microbial communities from Arlington Agricultural Research Station in Wisconsin, United States - UWRJ-L149-409B-1 | ecosystem: Environmental > Terrestrial > Plant litter >...
TGTGCTACTACTGTATTGCATCCTTACTTGCATTGCAAAGTAAACCCAGTTCAGGCTATGCGACACAAAAGTAAATCGTGGATACAAATTAAACTCTGCTAGTTTCTTGTCTTAAGGTGTCATGAGCATCTTCTTCGGCAATCATATCAACCAGATCTGTAATACCAGTAATCTTAGTCACGATAGCGACGGCGTATAAATCACCGCTAACATTAACGGCGGTACGGAAACGATCGATGAACCAGTCTATGGCGACGACCACGGCGTACATCTCAGTAATGGGTACCTAGTAAAGATCAGTTTATATTTCCGATAAAAGTTGGGAAAGAAAGGAAAAGTGGAAGAAAAGTGGGGCATACCTTGATAGCCTCAGCAATCATAATAGTGAGAACGAGGGAAGAAGATGGGATTGGAGTCGTGCCAATGGATGCCAAAGTAGCTAGGACGATAACGATGATATAGTTCACCGGTGTGATAGTAATTCCTTGAGTAGAAGCAAGGAAAACGACAACAACTGGAAAGTAGATAGCAGTGCTATTTTCACTATTAGCGTGGAGTAAATATTAACAAGGAAAAGAAGAGAGGCTTGCCCATCCATATTAATCAAACAGCCAAGAGGAATCATAAACTTGATAGCAGTCTCTGGCAGACCACGAGCACGGGCGCATTTTATTGTCATAGGAAGAGTAGCTGCTGAAGAGGCGGTCCCCCAGGCAGTGATCCAGGCAGGACCGCATTTTCCCCAGAATGAATATGGGTTTTCGCGGACAATGCTAAAGTAAAGGATAGGATAGATGACCCAAAGGTGGAATAGCATCGAGGTAACCGATGCACCTGTATATATTGTTAGTTCTTGGATGTAAGAGTGAGTTTTAAGGATGCTTACCTATCAAAACACCTAAGCTCTTCCCAACAGCTGTGAGGTCCAATTTAAATAAGTTTGGCAAGATCAAGAAGAAGACACCGAAAGGAGCGATTTTAACAAGAAAGCCAATGATCTTGGTAATAATTTTCTCGACTTCTTCAACAGCACGGAGGATAGAGCCAGGCTTAATCAGATACCCAATAACAATCGATGCCACAAGAACGGCGAGCAGGGTATTTTCAACAACAGATGCTGCGATATTGTCTGTGATAAAAGAGTTGCAGAGCTCGACGACAGTGTCGGCGATGTCGACTTTTGTTTTTTCTGGATCTTGCTCGTAGAGATCATCTTGACTAATAGTTACATCCATCACCTTCACCCATCCTTGTGAGACTACTACTGTGGAATGTGCAATTGCAATCAAGGTTGTGGCAACATAGTAGATGACAGCCCACTTAGCAACATTTCCTCCGGTCTTGTGCATCTCCTTCAATCTTTGCATGGCGAGGATCATGGCGGTAATTATCAAAGGCATGACTGGGTTATGTCAGCATAACTGACCGGTAGAGACTTTTTTAGAATGCAACATACCAACAGCCTTCAAACATCGAAGCCAAAGCTGACCTGGAATTCCAAGAATTTTAACCACAGCTTCTGGAACTTCATTGACCGCAGCAGTAATTCCAAGACCGAGAGCAATGGCTAAAACAGCGGCGATCACGATTTGAGTTGCAGAACCTGCTTCGAAAACCGAGGCGTACCATTTTCCATGATGTTTGGACCTGACAGGTTCAGCAGTATTGTCCGAGGTATCGGTTGACACCTGGGAGACCCGCTGCTGGTCAGATTCTTCACCAATATACTTGGAGTCGGCGGGTAGTTTCTCGGCCATGTGGAAGAGATAATGATATTACAGAAAATGGCCTGGTATCGTGATGCTGAGTTATCACGCATGGAAGACGATAGGTACTGGCTTGAACTGTGAACATGGATAAACAATACAGCTACGACCCAGACTGAAGAGGGGCACAGGCTGCATATATATAAGAGAACATATCTTAGGCCTCAGCTGTGGTACAATAATAACCATCGCAATACTAGCCACAACCAAACACTGAACTTTCCTTGAGAATGTCGATCATCCCCATGGCACCCGTCACTTTGCCCTTCCCCACCTATCATTTGTTCTTTTCATCTACGTGCATACTGTTCCTAATAGGAAGGCCAGTGTAATCAAGACCCTGGGCTTCCTTGGTTTCGGCCTTGATTATGTACTTGGAAGGGTATTGGCATGTTGGATTGGGATTTCATGGCAACCACCAAGCCAAACCAGGCAGCACTTGAAATCTTGGGAGTAATCTCCAAGGCTGTATTAGATATAGACTAGTCAATAATGTTACGCAGATTTCATTAACAGTGCTGTACCTTTGTAAATAGACAGAGCTGATTGCTGGTACTGAGGGATTCGAAGGTTCAGGGGTCTTTCCAATACGTGATATATATTCAAGTAGTAGTAGGTAGGTCCTAGGTCGTAAGTATTGAGCACTTACTAGGCAATACTCTACATTGGCTCAGGGGCACCTGGCGAAGATAAGAGCTGTAAGCTCAATATCATCTTATTGTAGGTCAGGTATGGAGAAGGGAACTTGGCGGAGCAGCTAAGACCTCGGCAGCGCTTGGCCTGGCCAGCTTACCAACTCCAGTCACGTACAAGTTAGAATTATATGAAAGTTGGTATGCTATCATCTGACAAGGCTCTTTTTCTTTCTGCTTATATTGGAAGATAATGCTCTAACAAACTTACTAGAGCTTTTCTTTCGCTCCAAAGCGGAATCTCTATATCTATTTCTATGCCATGACTTGATTTCGACTGCGTTAGGACATGCTATTTCTGAGGAACATAAGTTCACTATCGCAAAGTGATATTTACCATGGTTTGTTTCAAATCTGTAAAACAGAAGTCTTCTTATTGAAGCAGTAAATATGTTTGTTGTTTGGTAGTCAAGATCATAACTACGACAAACATGGTCAGAGAGACAAGGAAAGCCAGTAAGTTATGTGATATATACGAGCATAAATAGTGTAAGTAATACGCTAGCGTGTGAGAATTCCATAGGACTTTGGCTGTGATGTTATCACCACCAAGACCTAGTATGGGCAAATAATAACTGCCAGGACTAAATCCTCCTCCTCAAGTGGAATGGCGGCTCTCGCTCAGAAATCGAAGAACAGCCACAACTTGCCACTTATCTCACTATTAAATTAATATTCCTTGGCATGAATCAATGTTGACTATTGGCTGCTCGATCCTGCGCCGCTAGGCGGGTGTGTTGATGTACGATATACGATTTTGATCGTGTGTACGGCTTGGCAGGCGGAATCTGGGAACCCAGGATTCCAAGTGTTTGGCGCCAAGGGTAATATTCTTGAGTTTTCGGTCTCCCTCTAGCTAAGTGGTTCCGGGCTTCTGTTGTAACCATATGCACACTGGGCATCCTTGGATCTTATCAATTAATATTGACGGTGGCTAATTAGCAAAGTCAGTCATTCTGGGACTTGACGCCGCAATTGTTCTGGCATCTGTTTGTCGCACGCACCGTGAAGAAAAAACTTACAAGACATTGTTGCCATCTTCTTAACTCCATAAAATCCTAGTGTTTTTGAGCGCATGCTTGTACATTCATGTCGTCTCTCTGCTGCGAATAGTCACTGCATGGTGAATAAATAATAGTTACAATTTCATATGATGGTTGAGCTAGCGCAGCGACCCACTGATAGCCAAGTGTCAGAAAGTTGATACAGAGTCGACACAAAAAGGTCACCAGTCGCGTCTTATTAGGCAAATCCAATATCCCAATAGTAGTATGCTGGTTCTGTCCACACATGCGATTCGGCAACCTGGTAACTGGGTTCATCAGCCAAGCTAGACTCCTCAATAAGAATGGCTATGATAGTAGATCCAGAAATCTGAAATATAGCAGTTGAAAATAGGAGTTGCCAACTCAGTTTGTGTTGCAAAGACAATTCTTGTTGAGAAGAAATGTTAGACCGAGACGTTAGATATTTCCCAACTAGACATGTACCTCCAGAGAAAAGTTCTTGAATACTGAACTTCAAAAGATATCAGGCCTATTGTGAGATCAGCTCTAAGTCATAGTACCCCTTTCCTCTTTGTGTCTCCTATATTCGACTTTCATTGATACGCTCAGGCTTTCTGATTTCCTCCATAATCATAAAGGCAAGAATATTCTGAAGAAAATACATCACAATCGTGTGTTTCCAAGTGAGAAAATATCTGGTATCAAAATCATAGAGTTCAGAGAATGATAGCCAGCGTTTCAAAAGGCCTTGCAGCGAGGCAGTTTGAGTTCAGTACAGAAAATTCTTGGCCAGCTGTGAATTTTCCCTGCGCAAATGTTAACCTAGAAATATTTTTTCTTGTACTAGACTACAGACTGAGAGAGTCCACGAGCTCAAATCCAAAAGGAATTGGTTAAGTTATCTCTGAAATATATTCTTTGAGTCTATAACCACATAAAAAAAACGTCTGATTATTATAAGATTATGCAAGCGTGACAGGAGCATGGAAATAGGAATATATATTTCTACTTCTCCATGGATAAAAAGGGGCTTATGAGCGGTGATGTCGTCGATCTCAAATTTTACACTTTAGTTTATGATGATTTTTGGTAACAGTTATATGGTCCTTTCCAAATTAAAACTATTAAAAGGACTACACAACACTAAATCTAACTCATTAGCACTCGTCCACAACGTTGAGGTATGAAATGATAAAAACAACCTACCCAAGGCTTCGGAATTCCCATCTCTAATCCTTCAATATTTAGAAAACAGTTGATCACAGAGAGTTATCTCGTCTGTTAGATGCTACCAATTCCATCCCTGGATCCTCTCCTAGACTCAATATTGTGAATCCAGGATCTCGTAAATTAAAAGCTAGCCGATACGTGCTTCTTCAAAAGTTAAGATTGAAATTCATGTCGTGATAAGTCTGTGAAGCTACTGTAATCAATGGGACTCTGTAAAACCAATTGAGTAGCATTTTCGGGCAAGATAATAATATCATACCGTTCCCAAAATCAGGGTCCAGACTGTCACGCATGCATCACTGTTGCTGTAATATCTTTAAAGTTCGTGTCAAATTTACAGATTCTTTTATTTACCCCTAAATTGAGATATCACCCAACGTAGACAGGAAATCATCTTCTTAGTGTCATATCCGCGACAGATCTAGCAGGTAGAATGTTGACGGCGTTTTCATTAAAGACAGAGGGCTCAATGTTCGGGGCTCTAGGATTTTAGAGAGGTCCAAAATCAAGTTACAGAAGCGCAGAACCTGGAAGAAGACGCAATTATCAGATAAAGCTGTCCTCTCATGGCAAAACATAGTCTCCATCAGACACAGAACACAAGGGTGAATAGCAGAGGAATATATGTCACGTGATAACACACAGTCGAGACGTAACTCCAGAGTTGCAATACAGTACACAAGGGCTCTGTAATAGGTAAGATAGTGTAGCGCAAACCTTTAGAAGCTTTGTGTTAGACTCAATGCAGTATTGTATTAGACTAGGTGACCTAGTTCAACCGTTGCAAGTAAGCTCAGCTCTTTAAAATACTTAACACCCATCTGGCTTAGATTTCATGGGTCCACCAGGCTCGCATCCCCCCACAGCGAGACTACTATCAGTATGATACAACAGAGTTATTCCACATTGTTGATTTTGTCAAACGGTATTAAAACGATCAAGTTGCACGATTAAGGTGCACTCTAAGTAAAACCGCTCAAATCCAGGAACGTGTTACGCCCGTACGGCACGGTACTCGGATAGAAATTGGTCCCATGTACCCGTCCGTGCCGCCATATTCTGCCGACGGCGTATTGTTTCTTGCGCTAAAGTGCGTAGAAACTAGGAAGGGCATGGCATTTACTATTTATTAGTGGATGCATCTATGGCGAAGCACGTGTTTTAGAAGATACATACAACCCAGTAAGGTGAGTTACTCACTCACTAACAAAACAATTCCGGACATTCCCCAAACCAAGATCCGGGACGTGCGGGTGTTTGTATGTGCTCCACCTCAACTCAAGCTTTCTATCCGTCTTCATGGGACAACTTTCCCACCGTGCCGCTACGCTTTGACATATAGGATCACGCGGCTGCGGCTCAGTATCCTTTGATCCTTGAAAAAAGTATCCGTACACCAACATACATACATATATAGAGATAGAAAGATAGAAAGATAGATGTTTGGATCGAAGTACACATATACATATAAAAGGTTATAAGGAGAAGGATAAATCACCTCTGCTATCTCTCCATACCAAAATACTAAAATACCCATCAAAACAACAATATTCCCTCAAGCACGCATAAGATGTCTGCTCCCCAAACCCTCTTGATCACCGGCGCCACTGGAAAGCAAGGGTAAATAACAAATTCCATATTTTTCCAATTTCTCTTTCGGAAAATGCGATACACCTTTTGCAACACAAAATATGGTACTAACGCTTTAATTTTACAGTGGTGCAGTCATCCGTGCCCTTCTAGAATCAAAGGCAAGCGGCCAGAATGATTTCAATATCTTTGCAGTTACTCGATCCACAAAGTCACGAAGCGCCCAAGCCCTTGCATCTCATTCGAACATTACTGTGATCGAGGGTGATCTTGACCAACCAGCCGCGATTTTCGAGAAAATCGGCCCTGTCTGGGGCGTTTACAGCGTCCAGATAGCTTCACCGGGCACGGATACCGAGGAAAAGCAAGGCAAAGGCCTCGTCGACGCGGCAATTGTTAATGGTGTTAGTCACTTTGTCTACTCGTGCGTACTTCTTCAAATCACCTTGGTGAACTTGTTGTGTACATGGATTCTAAGTTAACTTTCGCACAGGTCGGGTGATCGAGGAGGACCAGTCAAGTCCCCTGAAGACCCCACAGACGTAGGCAATTTCATTGCGAAATACAATATCGAGAAATATCTCAAAAAAGCGGTGATAACCAGCAAGTCAGAAATGACCTACACGATCCTCCGGCCGGTCACGTTTTTTGAAAACCTTACCACGGATAGACATGGCCTCGGGTTCGCTCGAATGTGGGAGCAAATCGGAACGAAGAAACTGCAGATGGTGTCTACAAAAGACATTGGCTGGTTTGCTGCCCAGGCATTCATGTATCCAGATCCGTACCGCAACATGGCTCTGTCGATCGCAGGCGACGAACTGACACAGCCAGAGGCAGCTGTCATCTTCCGAGAGGTTGTTGGGAAGGACATGCCCCTTGCTCCTTGTCTGGTGGGATCCGCGCTCAAATTCATCATCAAAGAGTTGGGCCCAATGTTTAAGTGGTTTGAAGAAGCCGGATACGGCGCAGATGTTAAGGAGTGTAGACAAATGAATCCGGGCATGCAGGATTTTCGTGCCTGGCTTATTGAGAGCAGCGATTTTTCAAAGAAATAGAGGAGACAACAGAAGACATGGATAGACTGTCCTATTAAATCCTACGCACATATGAACTTACTGGCTCATATGTTTTGTGATGATCAGTATCGTATTTTCTCATGTAGCTTTCTCTACCCTCCGATAATCCTACAGTATGGCACCATGTAGTTTCCGAATGTACTGTATAAAACTTCAAGAGTTGGAGACTTCCATATCAGTTCTCGAGTCTAAACTCATCTAGAGCAGGCTTTTCAATTGCACTAGCCGAAGAAATTGGTCAAATTCTGAGGCATAACCAGTGAAAAGCCAACAACCGTAGAAAAGTTCAACCTATACAAATCTATCCAGAACAAATATCTCACGGGCAGTGGCATTTGATCTGTAAGAGCAGCGAATTGTTTTGTGTCCCATTATTTCTACCTCACAATCCTAAAAATCCGTTACTCGGCCATTGTAGCTCCAGTCACTTTTCTCCCCCCATCTCAACGGCTCATTCTTCGGTCCTCCCACTTCCCCCGTCTTCGGATTCGTGTCACCCTCAAACTCCGGCTTCGCCCCTCTCCTTACATCTGGATGTAGTTCTGTTCCTTTCCCTTGTGCCTCTATTCTCGCCTCTAATATCCCGTCTGCATCTTGTCCCTCTGCTTGCACAGCTGAAGCATCTGTTGTGGTGCCCTGGACTTGTGAAGCGGGCGATTGGTTTACTTGTAGTCGTGAGCTGGATGGAGTCCTAGGAGTCGAGAATGCCCCTGTAGAAGTCTTTTGGAGACGCTCGAACTCCTCTTGTTCTTTTGTTGGTAGACGGGGTGGTGAGGGACCGGTTGCGAAAGCTGGGCGGAGGGTAGAGGTGGTGAATGTGCGGGAGTATTGAGCTACTCGGCGAGCAAGGATACGTGACATTTTGATGTGATCTTTTTGCAATTGTGAGGAATGGCGAGTACTATTTGTTGATGTGGGAAGGAGTTGTGACAAGTGGTGAAGGTATATTGAGGTGATCTATTGTTGACACTGGGGCGAAAGTTGCCGAGCCGAAAGTCTTTCAGGGGTTGATTATTCTGCCACTTAGTGTGGAAAAAGACGGGTGGTAATAGCATACTTTGGCCCGCAAAAGGAGTGGCGATATCATGGGTTTGGCAGACGTTAGGACTGAAAGCGGTAAGAAAAATGTCAGTGCTCCATGATCGGCGATAAAGTTTTGGAGGGGCACATAAGCACCAGATACTCTGGTTGACTCACTCTTGAACACACTTCTTTCTCACTTCTCCTTCCCCAATTGCCTATTCAAATTTATATCTACCCATCCGCAAACATGGAAGGACTCAAGAATACCTTCGCACAGTGCAAGAAAGACGGCAGAGTACGTCACTTCCGCAATTGCACTTTCTCCTACGTACAGTACATTTATTAATAGAATCATAGGCTGCCTTGGTGACTTATGTTACTGCGGGATTCCCAACTACTGCAGAGACTGTTGATGTTCTCTTGGGCATGGAAGCAGGCGGTGCTGGTTAGTTTTACTGCACCAATTAGAGAAATATACTGATTCACTGCCAGATGTGATTGAACTCGGACTGCCCTTCACAGATCCCATTGGAGATGGCCCTACAATTCAGAAATCGAATACAGTTGGTACTTCCTTGTTACTTTTGGCAGCATACGCTTAAAATTTCAATAGCAAGCACTGCTAAATGGTGTAACGGTCACTTCTGTTTTACAAATGGTACGAGATGCTCGAAAGAAGGGACTGAGGGCACCCGTGTTGTTCATGGGCTACTACAATCCCATTCTGAGATATGGTGAGGAGCAATTGATCAAGGACTGTAAAGAGGCAGGTGTAAATGGCTTTATTGTCGTCGATTTACCACCCGAGGAGGCTGTTTCGTTCCGCAACCATTGTGCCAAACAAGGGTGAGTCAGACTCATAAATATTACCCAAGGCAATACTAATATCATGATATAGGTTATCATACGTACCTCTCATAGCGCCCTCGACTACCGAATCACGTATGAAGCTTCTCTGTAAACTCGCCGATTCTTTTCTATATGTTGTTTCGCGTATGGGAGTTACTGGTGCAACAGGGGCCATGAACGCTGGTTTACCAGATTTGCTGAAGCGAGTCAAGGAATACTCAGGAGACAAGCCAGCTGCTGTCGGGTTTGGTGTTAGCACTCGAGATCACTTTTTGAGTGTGGCCCAAATCGCAGATGGTGTGGTTATTGGTAGCCAGATTGTTAACACTTTGATGAATGCACCAGCAGGAGAGGGAGCTAAGGCTGTTGAGGAATATTGTGCAGAGGTATGCGGACGGAGAAATGTTCCGAATGGTGGGCTCACAAGAGAAGTTGGAATAGTGGAGACTTTGAATAATGCCGCGGAGCCTACTGGTGTCAGCGTTGACGGTGTTATTCATGAAAGTTCAGGACCCAACCTGGTCGACCAAATCGAGGCCATGAACACAGGAGAGAATCCAGCCAAGGTCACCACACAATTTGGCCAGTTCGGAGGTCAATATGTACCCGAAGCACTGATGGACTGCCTGTCTGAGCTAGAAGAAGGGTTCAACAAGATCAAAGATGACCCGGAGTTCTGGGCAGAATATAGAACATACTATCCATGGATGGGACGGCCTGGGCAGCTTCATCTTGCAGAACGCTTGACTGAGCATGCTGGCGGAGCCAATATCTGGTTAAAGCGAGAAGATTTGAATCATACTGGAAGTCACAAGATCAACAATGCCTTAGGCCAAGTACTTCTTGCACGACGACTTGGTAAGACAGAAATCATCGCTGAGACTGGAGCTGGTCAGCACGGTGTCGCAACCGCCACTGTCTGCGCCAAGTTTGGCATGAAGTGTACTATCTATATGGGAGCTGTAAGCACCTTCTTCCCATCCCTCCCAGATTTCCACTAACTCTAGAGCAGGAAGATGTAAGAAGACAAGCTCTCAACGTATTCCGCATCAAGCTCCTGGGTGCTCAAGTTATTGCCGTTGAAGCAGGAACTAGAACCCTCCGCGATGCTGTTAACGAAGCCATGCGCTCCTGGGTAGTCGATCTTGACACCACCCACTACGTAATTGGATCCGCAATTGGTCCCCATCCTTTCCCGACTATAGTCCGCACTTTCCAGTCCATCATCGGTAATGAGACGAAAGCTCAAATGCAAGAGAAGCGCGGTAAACTCCCCGATGCAGTTGTTGCTTGTGTAGGAGGTGGAAGCAATGCCACAGGCATGTTCTACCCCTTTTCCAAAGATCCCAGTGTCAAACTCCTTGGTGTTGAAGCTGGAGGTGATGGAATCGATACTAACCGGCATGCTGCTACGCTATCGGGAGGAACCAAAGGCGTCTTCCACGGTGTGCACACCTACGTTCTCCAGGATCAACATGGGCAAATTTCCGACACACATTCCGTATCCGCAGGCCTTGATTACCCTGGTGTCGGTCCTGAACTTGCATCTTGGAAAGACAGCGAACGTGCGAAATTCATTGCTGCTTCTGACGCAGAAGCATTTTTGGGCTTTAAGATGATATCCGAGATGGAAGGTATCATCCCAGCATTGGAGACTGCGCATGCGGTGTTTGGTGCTGTGGAGTTGGCAAAGACCATGAAGAAGGGTGAAGATATTGTCATTTGTCTGAGTGGTCGTGGTGACAAAGATGTGCAGAGTGTAGCTGAGGAGTTGCCTAAGCTGGGGCCTATGATTGGATGGGATTTGAGATTTTAAACTTTTAATTCTGCGAGGGTGAAGAAAATCTGGGGTCATAAATTATATGTATAGAGCCTCGGGGGTGTTAACATGCCGAGACTGGTAAACTTTAAAACAATCAAAAGTGTATACTCAATAGTTACACAAACGTAGTCTGACTTTATGCATCATCGTATTTCGGATCAACAGCCCATAGTCCGCTCCGCTCCGCGCTTATCAGTTAAGTACTCAAGCACCCAAAAGCTGCGAATATTTCCAGATTGAGCAGGTTTGTCACGCTACTGTTATTCTGCTCTACCACATGCCCAAGTGACGTGAAGAAAAGCTCGTATATGCTGGGTGCCAACTGCATACGCACATCAGAAGTTACCTCTTCTTTCGTTGGTTGGTATACTGGAACATCTTCTTCCAGCATTTTCCTATTTGGTATCCTGGAAGATACTTGATTAGCAAGGGTAATGAGACCCTAGGAATTATGTTTTATATGTCGATGTATTTACTCTGGGTTTAGAAAAAAGACTTGAGATGTTCAGCGATATCAACAGTCTCAAAGGATATCTTACTAAATCTTAGATATCAATTGACCATGAGTATCTAGGTAAGCTTCCAGCACTTAATACTCAAAGACGTCCAAATAGAGCTAGCATTGCCGAATCGGGTATGCACGGCTAAAATGCCGAGTTCCCGGAAGCTTACAGTAACAACATCAAGGATTAAAGATGGGGAACCCATCATGCTGATCTTGTACATCTTAACATTTCAGCGGGGTTTGCTGTGGGCGAATACGAAGTTCGGCGAGAGGTGGAAGGTATATTCTGGAGCTTGCTGGGTAAGCTTATGGGTTGACAATGACGAGGTAGTCACCTGTGTGACGATGAATACGAGAAGAGGACATTTTGACTTCAAAATAGAAGCTGCTTTCTCTTATATATAGAGGCTTGGAGCCCTCGAGTTTAAATTGCATCACAGATAAGCATAGCTTCTATCAAGCTCTGAGCTCTAGACCTTGATTCCATATTAGCAATAGTGACAGACCTCATTTGTCTCTTCCAACAACAATCATGTATCACTCCTCCCTCGCTTTTTTGGCTCTGTCCCTCGCGACACTTACTTCCGCAGCCAGTTCGGCATGTCCCTTTAACTACCCATCCACTCTAAACACTACAACCTCCCACAATGGACTAGTGTTCACCATCATCTCCAACAACCCAGTCACCAACAACCGTGCCGTGCAGCTCCGACCCAACATCTTCTTCGAAGGGGGCTACTTCACTGCCATCGACGACTCATCTCCTGTCCTTCTCGGCAACCTCAAAAACGGAGGTCTATATTCCCAAGCACGTAATATCTTCAACCAACTCAACGATCTCGGTCCCACTGGCTATCTCAACCTCCGTACTGAAGTCGACGGAACTTCCCAATGGAGTGTTGGTTTCGCTAATGCTACACTCTGGCCCGGCTCAGTGGAGGAACAGTGGAAGTTAGATGCGCCAACGAGTGATGGGACGTATTCGCTTTTCCATGAGGAACCGCTTGAGGTGGCCAACGGGTTCCTGTTGTGTGAGGCAGATATTGATCTCAGTAATGGTCCGTGGTTTCAGTTGTTTTATCAGACTTACAAAACTAGCCCCACTGAGTTTAAGGGGTGTGAAAGCGTTGGGGTTAGGACCAGTGTTGGAGCTAGCATTTTTAATGGAGAGTGTGATATCGGAGGTGTTATCGCTGATGCATAGGGTTGGAAGTTGTTAATGTATGGTGGATAACGGATAATGGAGGATGCTGATATCTCTATAATTGGAACTTAATATCATTGGATCGCGTCTAAAACACAAATTAAATTGCATTGATCATAGCAACATCAAGCCATAGATTCCACGCTGCTGACTGCTTTTTCTTCTTCTTCTTCTTCTTCTTCTTCTTCTTCTCTGGAAAGTATTGGAACTGACAGCTCTTCAATGAACAATTCGGATCTCCATAAGAGAGTAGCCAAAGGCCAACATAACCGAACTGGACTATCCCAGGGATTCTTAGCAGGTGACCTCACTTAAACCATAAAACATTACATTTTGAGGAAACGCATTATTAATTCGAGAACAAGTAAGAAAGGTAGTATATCTGAAAAGTCATTTTGAAGAAGAAAAGGCAACATAGTGTCTTTCACTTTTTAGGACTGTCTAGTAAACGATGATTTCCTCCTAATACATAACCCATCCATGAATTGTGAGCCCGAGCTCCAGTATAACCCAATATTCACGACAAATCTATAAACATTTGCATTAAAAATCTCTAAGCTGTTTCACAACTAATATAGCATTCTTAGGTCAGTTTTGAGTCTATTAAATATTTCCGTCAGCTCCAACCTCTTGAGGCCTTGCCAGCTTCGAGGTTCTAAGTTCATTTAATTGAAGCCAGGATTGAGAAGATCGAGTTAGAAGAATAATTACGTAACTTATTAAACTGATATATGTCTATTTTCCCATGTTGTGCGTTGGATTTGAGTTTTTGGTAGTTACTCTCCCCACCCTGCTTTCAAACTATTCTGCATACACCTCCGTACTAGTCTTGAGCAAGTTAGTAACATCAATTAGGCAAAGCATAAGAGACTTACAAGAATATGATATACAACTACGTATAGCTTATCAATATCGTGGCTCTTTTTATGCTCCCAAATTCCACTCTCAAGTTTCTCTAAGCTAAACACATGAATAGCAAACAAAACATAATGTTCAACATCACCCCAACGATATGTATCCTTTGATTCGGCTCCATGGCAGAGTAGTAAAGCATTTTCCTTCGTTGGGTCTATTGCCATCTGTAATATGTTCTCCTGGCTTGGTCCAGGGTGTTTGCTTTGACTTACGAGTCGGAGCAGCAAATCTTGATTGAAAATTCTCCAGGCCCATCTGAGTTTTATGCTTCGAAGAAAACCACGAAGGTGTACTTTTCCTCCATTGTCGAAACCTAGTGCCTGGACTAGTTTTTCCGCCGTGATATGATCGCCCGTAGTTGTGGTTATCATTCTTGTCAATCTGAGAAGTTCAATCATTAACAAAACGGTTCAACATCACATCAATTTTTCAAACTTACTTGAGGTCGAAGTATAAGTTCAAGTCCAGTGTGCTAGAGATATCGAGAACAATATTCTCAACTCTCCATATTAGCAACGGCCTAATGTCTTTCGAGATGGCTTCTCGTGTTGTTAGCATTTCATGATGATATTATGACTCAATCCAACCACTGCAATTCGAACATTTCCGTAAGCAAACGAGAATATTGTCAGGTTATCTTCTTTATGGCTGTTTTGGCAAGTAATTGCTGGGGTTAATAATTGCGTAACAGTGTCCTACATTGGTGATTTATGTAATGTGTTGGTGTTACCAGTTCTGTAGAAATGGTTGTACGAGGATTAATATTAGCGGAGATGAAATTGACTTAATAATGCAGAGCTGTAACAGCTTTGATCAACGAAGTATTTTCCTTACGTGGTATTAATCTTAGCTTAGGGTCCATATACAAAGCTGGTTTCAACATGTTGCGCGAAGCTCCGTCGCGCTTGCACATCTGCCTTGGGACAAAATTAATGAATAGCTAGCAAATATTCATTATTCGCCTACCTCAAGTCTAAGCAGATTACATCATAATTCACAAATGCTAATGTTATATTGGCTATATATACAAGACTCTGACATAACAGATATTTCATTCCGAAAAACACGCTATGCTAAACTATTAAGCAACTTCCCAACCACGACGTATATAATTTCCTTTTCATCAAACATTCACCCCACAGTAACTGCCTCTACCACATGCTCTTTCAAATGCCCATTGACGTTCTCAATCATCTTATCTGCGACACTCTGAATCTCCTGCTCCTCATTTCTCTCCTCTTCTATCACTGGCGGCTCTAGCTCCATCTTTTCCTTTGTTTTAATCGGCTTAACCCACCAACTCTTTCCCCCAATGCCCTTCAGATCACCAAAGCTCCCTTCACCGCCTCGTTCAAAGCTCTCTTCTACCACGACATTGTCATGATGTCTCGTCCCATTTAACAATGACTCGCCCCATTCCTTCTCTGCTTCAATTTCCCACTGCTCCAAGGCTACAGGTCTCAACTTTTTAGTTTCTTTAGCGGAGCGACTAGCACCCAACTCGTCCCCATCTACCCATCTTACACTTAGGACCATAAAACTCAACCCATCGTGTTGACCTCTGTAGCCCTCGCGTTTGGCGCCCCATTCGCGACTTCGCATTCCAAAACGAGTCACGGAGGAATATTTTTCTAATTTCGGAAGGATCAAGACTGTAACATGTAAATCTCGGTCTTTGGGGATCTCAATCGGTCCGTTCTTAGGTGGCTCCACAAGATAGTCCTCAGGCGGAACGGTAGGGCCATCATTAAGTTCCAACCCAAGCAAACTGACATCAACATCATCAGCCCAGCATCCACGGAACCATCCATGGTGAATACATGCTGCGATGATATCAGAGTCATCGGTATATACGTCTGTTCCCCACACTGCTCTACGGGCCGTGATTTCTCGTCTGCTTTGATCCATGAGATGGATACGTGGAACACGGATAGTGAAGGTGCAGTTTTCAGAACCCTCAAAGAGGGGGAGTGGCTGCGGTGTGCTGGCAAATCCGAGTCTTGCTCGCGGGGAGTTCATTGTTTTGCCTACAGGGCTTAAATCAGATTGGTAATATGAGTGACCCAGATGGTTACGCGGAAGATGGGCCACGGAATCGAGAACTGCTTTGGAGCGGATTGTGATTTTGGGCATTGGAATAGGGATATTCTTAGGAGGGTCCGGTTTTGAGGGAGTAGCTTGGTGGTGGTGATGATGTCGGACAGCATGATGATGATGGGCGGAGACAGCTTTAGCATTGGCATCTGGTGGTGAAGTTACTGGGGCGCCTCTGACAATCTTGAATGGACTGTGATTAGGCTGCAGTGGGGACGTTAAAGTCTCGATTTGATCTACACGATGGTGGTGTTGACTCAATCAGAGTTACGTTAGCATGATGAGAATTATCTGGAAATAGCATGTACTCACTGATGGTGTTGTCCATGGCGGTGATTATGGTGATGTTTGAGACGTTTACCTCTTCCACTACCACTTGGAGTACGACGACCAGTACTGCTGTCGCTTCCAGGTGTTAGTACCAATGTAGAACTCTGTAAACAAAAATACATGGAAACAAAGTTGAAGGGTAGAACTTACTCGTCTCCTTTAACATCTTCATCCTTGAGCTTCCTCCGCCTTCCACCTCGAGACGAGCTACGGGCAATGTTGTAACCGCCGTTCTCAATTGGTGAGTCTTGTCCTGGGAATCCCTCAAGCTCTTCCCGTCTAAATGGTCCAATCGAGAGACCTTGAGCTCCAGTAGTCACGGGACTTCGCCCTTCCATAGCACCGACTCCAGTGCCAATACCTGAGAACATCCTTCCAAATTCATGCTTAATTCCAGGCTAGTAGTCATGTCAGTAATTGTTTGTTTCAATTTGACAATCAATCCGGAGCTCAAGGTGAGATCAAACACATAGAAATTACTTACTTCGCCACCTGGACCTCCAATCTGACCCTGGGCACCCTGAACAGCTTGTGGCAATGGGGACACACGACCTTTACGATTCATCTCATTGACTCCAAGGAATGTTCTCTGAACTTGTTGGTGGATTTG
>Ga0247812_10000926_pt1 | contig 16715 bp, 14 predicted proteins | sample UWRJL149409B1_FD_178011 | JGI IMG/M metagenome (GOLD analysis project Ga0247812, IMG submission 178011) | Plant litter microbial communities from Arlington Agricultural Research Station in Wisconsin, United States - UWRJ-L149-409B-1 | ecosystem: Environmental > Terrestrial > Plant litter >...
TGATAGTATATCCATTGAAGTAGAACCGGGAACAACCATCCTGAACGCCGCAAGGATGATTGGTGGTGACATTGTTCCGCCTGCTATGTGCTATTACTCCAAGCTGGAAGGCAGTGGCGGTAAGTGCCGTACCTGTTTGGTTAAGGTGAGCAAAGGATCTGAAAAAGACCCGCGCCCTATGCCAAAGCTGGTAGCAAGCTGCCGTACCACGGTGATGGACGGCATGGAAGTGCAAAATATTTCATCGCCCGAGGTTATTGAGGCGCGTAAAGGTGTGGTGGAAATGTTATTAATTAACCACCCGCTGGATTGCCCGGTGTGCGACCAGGCCGGTGAATGTCACCTGCAGGATTTAGGCTACGAGCACGGCGCGGCTAAAACCCGTTACGAGTTTGACCGCCGTACGTTTGAAAGAATAGATATTGGCGATAAAATTCAGCTGCATATGACGCGCTGCATCCTTTGCTACCGTTGCGTATTTGTTGCCGACCAAATTACCGATCACCGTATCCACGGTATCTTGAACCGCGGCGATCATTCAGAGATCTCTACTTATATCACCAAAGCTGTTGATAACGATTTTAGCGGTAACGTAATTGATGTTTGCCCGGTAGGCGCATTAACCGATAAAACTTTCCGTTTTAAAAACCGTGTATGGTTTACCAAACCGGTTGAAGCACACCGCGATTGCCACACCGAAGGCTGCGGTGGCAAAGTTACCTTATGGTACAAAGGCGAGGATGTTTTGCGTGTAACTGCACGTAAAGATGAGTACGGCGAGGCAGAAGAATTTATCTGTAATACCTGCCGTTTTGATAAAAAGAAAACAGCTGATTGGGTGATAGAAGGCCCGCGTAAAGTATCACATAAATCTGTTATCAGCTCTAACCACTACGATACGCTTAAACCATTGCCGGTTGTAAAAACCAACCTGGTATTGCAGCAAGCAAATAAAGAACAATTTGAAAGGGAGACACGCCTGTAATGGAACTGACTATAGCAGATATTGCCATAAAATTTGGGCTCATCATTATTATATTTTTGATAAGCCTGGTAGTAGCCATGTATTCTACTTATGCCGAGCGTAAAATAGCGGCATTCTTTCAGGATAGGGTAGGCCCTAACCGTGCCGGCCCATGGGGTATTTTACAACCACTGGCCGATGGTGGCAAGATGTTTTTAAAAGAAGAGATCATCCCAACCAACGCTACACCGTTTTTATTCATTGTTGGCCCTTCGCTGGCCATATTAACTGCTTGTATTGGTTCGGCAGTTATCCCATGGGGTCAAAATTTAACCATTGGAGATAAGGTTATCCCACTGCAGGTTACAGATATTAATGTAGGCATCCTGTACATCTTTGGTGTAGTATCACTGGGTGTATACGGTGTAATGATAGGCGGCTGGGCATCAAACAACAAGTATTCTTTGTTAGGCGCTATCCGTGCAGCATCGCAGAATATTAGCTACGAAATTTCTATGGGCTTAAGCATTATAGCCCTGTTAATGGTTACCGGTACCTTAAGCCTGGGCGAAATTGCACAGCAGCAGCACGGTTTTTGGGCCGATGGCTGGTTCTCCTGGAATGTATTTAAGCAGCCGTTAGGCTTCCTGCTGTTCTTGGTTTGTGCTTTTGCGGAAACCAACCGTACACCGTTCGATTTGCCTGAGTGCGAAACCGAACTGGTAGGTGGTTACCATACCGAATACTCATCAATGAAGTTAGGTTTCTACCTGTTTGCCGAGTATATCAACATGTTTATATCATCGGCAGTAATGGCTACGCTTTACTTTGGTGGTTATAACTATCCGTTTATGGATTGGATAGCTGCAAATGCAGGCCCTAATATTTCTGTAATACTGGGTACGGCATTAATGTTTGGCAAAGTATTCATGTTCATCTTCTTCTTTATGTGGGTACGCTGGACGATTCCGCGTTTCCGTTACGATCAGCTGATGGACCTGGGCTGGAAAATTTTAATTCCTTTAGCCATCGCTAATATTATTATCACCGGTGTTGTTATTACTTTTTTATAAAATAGAAGAGGTTTAAAAGATCAAATGGAATCATTAAGTAATAAAAAGAAGCAGCTGGTTGTAAAACCGCTTACCCTTTTAGAGAAGGCATACCTGCCTGCTATTGTAAAAGGATTGGGTATTACCATGAGTCACTTTTTTAAAAAGCCGGTTACAATACAATACCCCGAGCAAAAACGTGAGTTTTCTGAAAACTTCCGCGGCATGCACTCGCTTAAACGCGATGAGAACGGTAAAGAACGTTGCACCGCATGCGGCCTATGTGCATTATCGTGCCCTGCAGAAGCCATCACCATGACGGCCGGCGAGCGCCAGAAAGACGAAGAGCACTTATACCGCGAAGAGAAATACGCTGCCGTTTATGAAATTAACATGCTGCGTTGCATTTTTTGCGGTCTTTGCGAGGAAGCCTGCCCTAAAGAGGCAATCTATTTAGATGGCGATATTGTACCGTCTGATTACCTGCGTAAGGATTTTATTTACGGTAAAGATAAATTAGTAGAGGCACCTTTAAATCAATAACAGAAGTTTTATACCTTTGCCCAACTTTTAAAAGCAAGGTATTTTGTAAAATATAAACAATGAGTACATTTTACTTCATCGCGTTTTTATCCATATTTTTCTCTATACTGGTTATTACTGCAAAAAACCCGGTGCATAGTATCTTGTACCTTATACTTACCTTTTTTACATTCACCATTCACTATATATTACTCAACGCCCAGTTTTTGGCCATTGTAAATTTCATTGTTTACATGGGTGCTATACTGGTACTGTTTTTATATACGCTGATGCTGATCAATCTGAATAAAGAATCGGAACCGGTTAAACCATTTATGGTGAAACTTGCGGCTGTAGTTGGCGGCGGTATTTTGCTGGTGGCGCTGGTGTCGTCATTAAAGCTGCTGGGCACATCAGACCCTGTGGTATTGAAAGATCCTAACTTGGGCCTTGTAAAAAACTTAGGTAAAGTATTATTTAACGAGTTCCTGCTGCCGTTTGAGGTATCGTCGGTATTGCTGTTATCGGCAATGGTTGGCGCAGTACTGCTGGCAACAAAAGACCCTAAAGAACCCAAAGCAACCATCTGATGGAAAGTTTAACCAATACCATTCAATCGGTGCCGCTTAATCATTACATACTGTTGAGCGCTATCTTATTTTCTATCGGTGTAACGGGCGTATTACTGCGCCGCAATGCGATAGTGATATTTATGTCGGTTGAGCTGATGCTTAACTCGGTTAACCTGTTGCTTACCGCATTTTCAGTGTACCGCGGCGATGCAGCCGGGCAGGTTTTTGTATTTTTTATTATGGCACTGGCCGCTGCAGAAGTAGCAGTAGGTTTGGCTATAATAGTAATGATATACCGCAACACCAACTCTATAGATATTAACGTATTGAACAGGTTGAAATGGTAATTTGATTTCAGATTTCGGATTTTCGATTTCGGATTTAAAAAGTAACAAAACGCGTCATTGCGAGGAACGAAGCAATCTCCCGATAACATATCGGATGCTGCTGAATATCGGCCCAAGCAATACGTATTACAATAGAACGCACAACGGATACAAATGGATAAATACATCTGGCTTATTCCCATATTACCTTTAGCCGGTTTTGTTATAAACGGACTGGGGCGTAATACCCTGTCGAAAAATATTATTGGCGCTATAGGCAGCCTGCTGGTGCTGGTAGCATTCGGAATAAGTGTGGCTACATTTTTCCAGATCAAAGCAACAGGGGCACCTATCAACGTAATGCTGTTTGATTGGATAAGCGTTGGCAGATTTCATATCCCGTTTGCTTTTCTGGTAGATCAGCTGAGCTCTATTATGCTGCTCATCATTACCGGCGTAGGCTTTTTAATCCACTTATACTCTATCGGTTACATGCACGATGATGCAGGCTTCGGTAAGTTCTTTGCTTACCTAAACCTGTTTGTATTCTTTATGCTGCTGCTGGTAATGGGTAGCAACTACGTTATTATGTTTATCGGCTGGGAAGGCGTGGGTTTATGCTCATACCTGCTTATCGGTTTCTGGTACACCAACCCAAGTTATGCCGATGCCGCTAAGAAAGCATTCATCATGAACCGCATTGGCGATCTTGGTTTCTTGTTAGGGATATTCCTGCTCATCAGCAATTTTAACAGTGTTGCATACGGCGAGATCTTCCCTAAAGTGGCTACAATGGCACCGGGACAAACGCCATTTATTATCATCACGATATTACTGTTTATAGGCGCGGTTGGTAAATCGGCACAATTGCCATTATTTACCTGGCTGCCCGATGCGATGGCCGGCCCAACCCCGGTATCAGCATTGATCCATGCGGCAACCATGGTTACTGCTGGTATCTATATGATAGCCCGCTCTAACATCTTATTTACCATGGCACCGCAAACCATGGAGGTAATTGCCATTGTTGGTTTAGCTACAGCATTTTTTGCGGCATTAATTGCCTTAACACAAACTGATATTAAAAAGGTACTTGCTTACTCTACCGTATCGCAATTAGGTTATATGTTTTTGGGTTTAGGCGTTGGCGCTTATACGGGCTCGTTCTTCCATGTGTTAACACATGCTTTCTTTAAGGCTTTATTGTTCCTGGGTGCAGGTTCTGTAATCCACGCCATGAGCGGTGAGCAGGATATGCGCAAAATGGGCGGCCTGAAGGGTAAGATCAAGATCACGTTTATTACCATGCTGGTTGGTACTATTGCTATTGCAGGTATCCCGCCATTTTCGGGATTCTTTTCTAAAGACGAAATTTTAGCAGCAGCTTTTGCACACAGCACTACTTTTTATGTAGTGGGTGTTATTACTGCCATGCTTACCTCTTTCTATATGTTCAGGATGATGTATCTAACCTTTTGGAGTAAATTCCGCGGAACGCACGAGCAGGAACATCATTTACATGAGTCGCCGCCAAGCATGACTATCCCGCTTATTGTGCTGGCTATATTATCGGCAGTTGCCGGTATGATAGGTGTACCAGCCGTAATGGGCGGCCACCACGAACTGGGCGCTTACCTTGCGCCTGTGTTTGAAGCATCGCATAAAATTTTAGGTGAGCACGAACTGAGCCACAGCACCGAATGGCTGCTGATGGGGATATCTGTTGGTGTTGCATTTTTAGCAATGGGCTACGCATATTATAAATATGTAAGCAGCGCACATGTACCTGTTGCCGATGACCAGGAACGCCCTGCATTGTCAAACCTGTCATACCATAAGTTTTATATAGATGAGTTGTATGATACAATTATCCGCAAGCCGCTGGATGCTATATCGGTGTTCTTTTACAAAGTGGTTGAGCTTAGCGGTATTGATGCATTTGTAAATGGCCTTGGCAAGGGCACAATAGAAGCAAGTAAAGGCCTGCGCCTGTTGCAAACAGGTAATGTAGGTTTCTACATATTTATGATGGTGATAGGTATTATTGCCATTTTGGTGTACAGTTTCATTAAAATATAAAACGATAGCGTTTTACCCTATAAAATGACGGTTAGTATTTTACTTTTTTTACCGATAGTTGCAGCGCTTGTTGTATTGCTGTTTAAGAACGATGCTGCAAAGCATGCTGCATTGGCATTTGCCGGTATTGAGCTGGCAATAGCGCTTTATTTTTTAAGCGGCTTTGTGCCCAATGCATCCGTGCAGTATGCTGTAGACATATTGTGGATCCCGCAGTTTAGCATTTACTTTAATGCCGGTATCGATGGTATCAGCATGGTAATGGTATTGCTTACAACAGTGCTTGTGCCGCTTATTATTTTAACAACTTATCAGCACCGGTATAAAAATGCCAATGCATTTTACGCGTTGATTTTATTTATGCAGGCTGGTTTACTTACTGTATTTACAGCCTTAGATGGTTTCCTTTTCTATGTAGGCTGGGAAGCAGCGCTGATCCCTATCTATTTTATTTGCGCATTATGGGGCGGCGAAAACCGCATCCGCATCACCATTAAATTCTTTATCTACACATTTGCCGGCTCTTTATTCATGTTAATTGGTATTATATACTTGTACCTGCAAACGCCGGAGAAGGTTTATGATGTACACCGGTTTTATCAGTTGAGCCTTGATGCAAGCCATCAAACCTGGGTATTCTGGGCATTCTTTTTAGCGTTTGCTATAAAAATGCCTTTGTTCCCGTTCCATACCTGGCAGCCGGATACATATACCGAAGCACCAACAGCAGGTACTATGCTGCTATCGGGCATTATGTTAAAGATGGGTATCTACGGTGTTATCCGCTGGCTAATACCTAACGCACCGCTTGGTTTTGCACAATGGCAAAATGTGGCCATGGTGTTATCGGTAATTGGTATTGTATATGCATCGCTTATAGCCTTTAAACAAACAGATGGTAAGCGCTTAATTGCTTATTCATCTATTGCGCACGTAGGCCTTATTGCTGCCGGTATTTTTACATGGACAGAGGTGGGTATCCAGGGCGCCATGATCCAGATGCTTTGCCATGGTATTAACGTAATTGGTATGTTCTTTATCTGGGATATCATCAGCCGCCGTTTAAACACTCGGGATCTTACCCAGATGGGTGGTATCGCCAAGGTGGCGCCGCAGTTTTCCATCGCCTTTTTAATAATTTTATTGGGTACAGTTGCCTTACCCCTTACTAACGGTTTTGTTGGCGAGTTTTTACTGCTGCGTAGTGTATTTACCTACAGTATATGGTTTGCTGCAGTTGCGGGTTTAACCATCATCTTCGGAGCGGTGTATATGCTTAGGATGTACAAAAGCGTAATGCAAGGCGAAACCAACGCACTTACTGCTGTTTTTGCCGATATAAGTGGTTCAGAAAAATTGGCCTTAGGCATTATCTGTATCCTTGTTATTGTAATTGGTGTTTACCCGCAACCAATACTTCATATTTCAGAAGCTGCTGTTCACAATTTAGTAAAAATGGTAGGCAATAAGTTAATCAATGCTAAATTTTAAAACACAGATATAAATAAGAAATGAATACTTTAATCATCATATCTGTTTTGCCTATTGTGCTTTTGTACATGGGGCTATATAAAGCTCAAAAAGCCCTGTTGCCTGTTACCATTATTGGTATGCTGGTAGCTTTAGTAGCAGCAGTAATGCAATGGGATAATAGCGCTCAGCCAATCTATCATGGCATGTTGCTGTTCAATAACTTCTCTATCGCTTTTTCGGTTGTAAGCATTATCTCTACTATACTTATCCTGATGCTTTCTAAAGGTTACTTTGAAAGGATCAGCAGCCACATTGCCGAGTACTATGCCATCATATTATTCTCGCTGGCCGGTATCATTGTAATGGTAAGCTACCATAACTTAACCATGCTGTTCATCGGTATCGAGATCATGTCGGTTAGTTTATACATTCTGGCCGGGATCCGTAAGAACGATTTCGCATCCAACGAGTCTGCGTTAAAATACTTTCTGATGGGAGCTTTTTCTACGGGCTTCCTGTTGTTTGGTATCACACTTATTTATGGTTCATCCGGCTCTTTCGACCTGGATGTTATCCGCGATTACGTGGTTACCCACCCCCGCAATATCGATCCGCTATTTTATGCAGGTATCTTATTGATCATCGTAGGCCTTTGCTTTAAAGTTGGCGCCGCCCCTTTCCACTTCTGGACTCCGGATGTATACGAAGGCGCCCCATCGCTTATCACTGCCTACATGTCAACTGTGGTTAAGGCAGCGGGCTTTGCTGCATTCCTGCGTTTGTTCTCGGTAAGCTTTAGTACAGTGGCAACGTTTTGGTCGCCGGTATTGCTGGTAATTTGTATCATTACTTTGTTCGTCGGTAACATTACCGCCTTATATCAGCAGAGCTTTAAACGCATGCTGGCGTTCTCCAGTATTTCACATGCAGGCTACCTGCTGTTTGCTATCGTAGCTTTAGGCGCATCATCAGCTAACTCGGTATTTGTGTATGCTACGGCTTATTCTATTGCCTCTATCATTGCATTCGGTGCATTGGTATTGGTAAGGCAGCAAACCGGCAGCGATAACGTGGAAGGCTTTAACGGCCTTGCCCGTAAGAACCCTTTCCTGGCATTTGTACTTACAGTAAGCATGCTTTCTTTAGCGGGTATCCCGTTAACTGCAGGCTTTATTGGCAAATTCTACATGTTTTCAGGCGCGCTGCTGATGTCTAAATACGTAATGGTAATTGTTGCAGTAGTAAATGCTATTATCAGTATCTTCTACTACTTTAGGGTTATTATTGCTATGTATTTCCGCGGTGCAGAGCGTGCTGAAGTAGTTATCCCGGCATACTATAAATTTGTTTTGGGTTTCTCAGCTGTGGTTACCATTGTAATAGGAGTTTTTCCGGCTTTAATTTCACGCCTTATTTAATAAAAAGGGAATAAAGCAATTCCATTAAATATTTGTAGTTTTACAGATATAGTTCATGGAAAACTTTTGGGAATACCTGCAAAATTTAACCGACGCGCAATCTATCATAAGCAGTGGCGGTTTTTACCTTTTGCTTATCGTGGTGTTTGCTGAAACGGGTTTGTTCTTCGGTTTCTTTTTACCCGGAGATTACCTATTGTTTCTGGCAGGCATTTTAAGTGCGGCCGGAATTATACACGTGCCCATTTACACCCTTGTACTTTCACTTGTTGCAGCAGGTATTTTAGGTAATTATGCAGGCTACTGGTTTGGGTACCGAACCGGGCCGGTATTGTTCAGTAAGAACGACTCGTTGTTTTTTAAGAAGCGTTATGTAACCGTTGCCGAAGAGTTTTATAACAAATACGGGGGCATGGCGCTCATTTTAGGCAGATTTTTCCCTATAGTTAGAACATTTGCGCCTATATTTGCAGGTGTAGTTAAAGTAGATATTAAAAAATTCACTTTATACAACATTGTAGGGAGTGTAGCCTGGGTAAATACGCTAACACTTGCAGGATATTTTTTAGGCCGCAGGTTTCCGCAACTAAAAGATTACCTGCAGTATATAGTAATTGGTTTGATAGTAATAACAACCGTACCGCTCATTATTGCTTACGTGCGTAAAAAGATCGTAAAAGCAGGCAACGAGCCACAGAATAAATAACATAACACACATAAATGAGTACACAACACCCTTGGCATCAGGTTTCTCCCGGCGAAAATATGCCGGAAATTGTAAATGCTATTATAGAAATCCCTAAAGGCTCTAAAGCTAAGTATGAAATTGACAAAGATTCGGGCCTGTTAAAACTGGATCGTGTTCTATTTTCATCAGTAATGTACCCGGCCAACTACGGCTTTATTCCACAAACTTATTGCGACGATAAAGATCCTTTGGATATTTTAGTGCTTTGCTCTATAGATGTTTTCCCGATGTCTATCATCGAAGCTAAAGTTGTAGGTGTAATGCACATGGTTGATAACGGCGAGCAGGATGATAAGATCATTGCGGTAGCAAAGAACGACATGTCGGTAAATTACATTAACGATTTAAATGAGCTGCCACCACACGCTATGACTGAGATTGTACGCTTTTTTAAAGATTACAAGAAATTGGAAGGCAAAAACGTTACCATCGAACATTTGTTAGGTGTACGTTACGCGCACAAAGTAATAGCAGAAAGTTTGGAGCTGTACAAGACTACTTTTCCTGATCACCAATAAATAATTAATGGACCCCGGGCATTACGAAATAAACGTTCTATATATTTTCTTAACCATATTTTTGGTTTTGCTCAACGGCTTTTTTGTTGCCGCAGAGTTTGCCATGGTAAGAGTGCGGGGTTCGCAAATAGAAATTAAAGCCAAAAGCGGCAGCGGCGTAGCCAAAGTTGCCCGCGGCATTCTGCATAATTTAGATGGTTACCTGGCTGCTACGCAGCTGGGTATTACCATTGCTTCACTGGGTTTGGGTGTTGTTGGTGAAGAGGTAGTAACCAATATCGTACTCAACGGCTTTTTAAAGTTGGGTATTACATTATCGGCGGGCTTTATTACTGCCAGCCATATTGTTGCGTTTTCTACTATCACTATACTGCATATTGTATTTGGCGAACTAGCTCCCAAATCATTGGCCATTCAAAAATCGGTACGTACAACGCTTGCCGTTTCTGTTCCGCTGCGGTTTTTCTTTGTGGTGTTCAGGCCGTTTATATGGGTACTTAATGGCTTTGCCAATTTCATCCTGAAACTGTTGGGTATTACCACACTGGAAGGCGGCGAGGCGCATCATAGTTCCGAAGAATTGCAATATTTATTAGATCAGGGTAAAGAAACCGGTGCGCTGGATTCTAACGAGCATGAGCTGATCCAAAATGTGTTTGATTTTAACGAGCGCGTGGTAAAAAACATTATGGTGCCCCGTACCAAAATATCGGGCATTGAGGTGGATACGTCTAAAGAAGAGCTTTTAGAGATCTTGATTACCGAGGGCTACTCCCGCATGCCTGTTTATGATGAGGTGATTGATAAGATCATTGGTATTATGCATGCCAAGGATATATTGCCATTGCTTGCCCGTAATGAAGAAATTGTGCTTCGCGATATTATCCGTAAACCATATTTCATTCCTGAAACCAAAAAGATAAACGATCTGATGGCCGAGCTGCAGCAGAAACGCATCCAGATAGCTATTGTATCTGATGAGTTTGGCGGTACCGCCGGTATGGTTACCCTGGAAGATATTGTTGAAGAACTGGTAGGCGAGATACAGGATGAATACGACGAGGAAAAACCAATTGTAGAAAAAATTAACGACCGCGAATTTGTAGTGAATGCCCTTGCGCCAATTTACGACGTGAACGAACACCTGCCGCATGACCTGCCTGAGGATGGCGACTTTGATACCGTATCTGGCTGGCTGGGCGATATTTTTGGTAAGATCCCGGATGTGGGCGAGCAAAAGGAGTCTAACGGCTACAATATTACAGTGCTGAAAAAATCTGACCAGAACATCGAATCGGTTAAGTTGGAACTGCTGATTAACGAAGAAGATGCGGTAGACCTGCACTGATAATATCTGGTAACCCCATTATATATCGCGTTTATATTAATAGCTTTGTGTTTTAGCTTAACGGTTTCAGCGCATTATGCATCTATTTTATACACCCGATATTACACCCGCACTATCTCAATACTTTTTAAGCGAAGAGGAAAGTAAGCATGCTGTGCGTGTACTGCGCTTAGCCGTTGGTGATGCCGTTACCCTGATAGATGGCAAAGGCGGCTTGTATAAGGCTGAAATTAAAGATGCACATCCTAAGCGAACCATCCTGCACATCAACTCGGTTACAACGGAGTTTAACAAGCGTAACCATTACCTGCACATCGCGATAGCGCCTACCAAAAATTTGGATAGGGTAGAGTGGTTTTTAGAGAAAGCCACCGAGATAGGCATCGATGAGATCTCGCTCATTATCTGCCAGCGCTCAGAACGGAAGGAAGCCAAAGTAGAGCGGCTTAACAAGATCATCACCTCGGCCATTAAGCAATCCATTAAAGCATATCACCCTGTATTAAATGAAGCTGTGCCGTTTGCTCAGTTATTAAAGAAAGATTTCGACGGGCAAAAATTTATAGCGCATTGCGATGAGGGCGAAAAGATAGGCCTGGCGCAATCTCTTAGCAAGCAGGGCCGTTATTTAATACTAATAGGGCCGGAGGGCGATTTTAGTCCGGCTGAAGTAGAGAACGCTTTGCAGAACGGATTTAAAGCCATAACTTTAGGTGAAAGCCGTTTAAGAACCGAAACGGCTGCGCTGGAAGCCTGTTTTGAGGCCAATTTTTTAAACCGTTTATGAAACGACTCGTTTTTATCGCCATAACGTTTGCCTTACTTATAGGAGTAAGCAGCTTTATTGCACCATCTTATAAACTGGCGCGTCTTAAGTACAACGGCGGCGGCGACTGGTATGGCGACCGTACAGCGCTAACCAATCTGATCAAATTTTGTAACGAAAACCTAAAGACCAATTTTCAGCCCGAAGAAGAAACCGTAGAGGTGAGCAGCGAAGAGATCTTTAACTACCCCTTTGTTTTTATGACCGGGCATGGTAACGTTATCTTCAGCGATCAGGAAGCAAAAAACCTGCGGAAGTACCTTACAGGCGGCGGCTTTTTACATATTGATGATAACTATGGGTTCGATCAGTTCATTCGCCCGCAAATGAAAAAGGTTTTCCCCGAGCTGGAATTTGTGGAATTACCGGTCAATTACGCTATCTATCATCAGAAATACAGTTTCCCCAATGGCCTGCCCAAGGTACACGAGCACGATGGCAAACGCCCGCAGGGTTTCGGGTTGATCTATAAAGGCCGGCTGATATGCTTTTATACCTACCAATGCGATTTAGGTAACGGTTGGGAAGACTTGGGCACCTACGCCGGCGATAGCCAGGAAACCAGGCTAAAGGCCTTGCGTATGGGCGCTAATATGATGCAGTATATATTTACCAAATAGTTCTCATACCTATGTACAACATAAAAGTTAACGGCCAATACGATTTTGAGTTGAACAGGCAAGGTGAAGGCTTGCTTGTGAACGATACTGCTGTTAATGCTGATATTAGGCAGTTAAATAGTTTGTTGTACCACATCATTAATAACAATGCATCCTACAATGCCGAAGTGGTGAGTTTTAACAAAGAGGAGAAAACCGCCGAAATAAAGATTAACAATAACGTTTATGCCGTAACTGCTAAAGATCAGTTTGATGTTTTGCTGGAAAAGATGGGGCTAAGTAACCTAAACGCGGCAAAAGTGAGCGAAATAAAAGCGCCGATGCCTGGCCTGGTTCTCAAAATATTTGCAAAAGAAGGCGACGAAGTGAAAAAAGGAGAAAACCTGTTTGTTTTAGAGGCTATGAAAATGGAAAATATAATCAAATCTCCGGCTGATGTGATTATAAAATCAATTAAAATAAAACCTGGCGATAAAGTAGAAAAAGGGCAGATATTAATCGTGTTTTAATCTATTGTTAAGGTATTAATTAAGTATTTTTAACAGAAAAGCAACAAAAGGTGTAAATTTTTATGCCTTTTGTTGCTTTTCTGTTTTTTTATTGTGAACTTACTTAATAATCCACTTAATCTATATAGCATGAAGAAAATTCTACTCTCATTCCTGCTGTTATTTACATCTATAACATTTGCTTTTAGCCAAAACAATGTTGTTACCGGTAAAGTAACAGACCAGAAGGACGGCTCATCGTTACCGGGAGTAACTGTGTCCGTTAAAGGATCCCCAACTATTGGCGTGCAAACCGATGTTAACGGGAAGTACAGCCTCTCTGTACCGGCGACTGCTAAAACATTAGTGTTTAAATACATTGGTTTTAAAGAGCTTGAAATTGCAATTACCGGTAGTGTTTTAAACGTTATTATGGAAACCGATTCCAAACAGCTTACCGAGGTTTTGGTAGTAGGTTACGGTACCCAGAAAAGGCAGAATGTAACCGGGTCTATCTCTTCTATCTCGGCAAAGGAAATTGAGAGTACGCCTGTTACCTCGCTTGAGCAGGCAATACAAGGTAAATCTGCAGGTGTATTTGTACAGGCAGATAACGGCAAGCTTGGCCAGGGCATCCAGATAAGGGTACGCGGTTCATCATCTGTATCGGCAGGTACGCAGCCATTGTATATATTAGATGGTATCCCTATTACTACTGATAACTTATCGAGCACCAGCGCGGCAACCAACCCAATTGCCGATATCAACTTTAACGATATCGAATCTATACAGATTTTAAAGGATGCATCAGCATCGGCCATATATGGTGCACGTGCATCAAACGGTGTTGTGGTTATCACCACCAAAAAAGGCAAAATGGGTGCAACCAAAATAAACTTCACCGCGCAGTACGGTAACAGCAAACCATCCAGGCACCGCAAATTTTTAAATGCCCAGCAGTTTGTTGATTATACCAAGCGTGCGGGCGTAGGTGCTGCAAAACAAGATGCAGCAGCAGGTTTTTACGGCGACCCGGCAGATCCGCAATCGCTGGCTGACGCCTTGGCCGATTATGAATCGTTTATTGAAAGCGACCTTACCTATTACGCGGCAGACAGCGAAGGCTGGAAAACCGGCGCGGTAAATACCGACTGGGAGAAACTGGCTTTTCAGGATGCGCCACAGCAACAGTATGATCTGAACCTATCCGGCGGCAGTGAGAAAACTACTTATTACATTGGCGGGCAGTATCTCGATCAGAAAGGCATTGTGGTTGGTAACAGCTTCAAACGTTATTCGGGTAGGATAAACCTGGATAATAAAGTTACATCGAAGCTTAATATTGGTATGAACCTGAATTTTACCAATACCATTAATAACCGTGTATCAAACGATAACGCTTTCAGCACACCGCTGCAAATTGTAGCGCTTTCGCCAATTACACCGCTTATAGACCCGCGTACCAATTTATTAAGCGGCAGCCTGCCGGGCGAAGCGGAGGATTTTCCGTTATACTATAACCCCTTGTTATCTGTAGATAATGCGCGTTACAAGGCAACCGTTTTCCGTACCATTGGTAATATTTATGGCAACCTGGAGATTGCTAAAGGCTTAGCCTTCCGTACAGAGTTTGGAGTAGACCAGCTAAACCAAGTGGAAGACAGCTACTACGGAACCCTTACTTTCCGTAATACAAGTACCAAAAATGGTTTTGGCCAAAACTCAAACACCCAGGTGTTAAACTTTAATACCAATAATTATTTTAGTTATAAACACGTTTTTGGCACCAACAACGCGCTTGATGTTACCCTGGGCACAAGCTACCAGCGTTCCAGAACAACAGGGAACGATGTGCAGGGACAAGAGCTGCCGTCAGATGCGTTTAAAAATCTAAATGCAGCCGCAGCTATTATTTCCGGCTCTTCTCTTAATGGCGAGTACAGCTTTTTATCTTACTTTTTAAGAGCAAACTATGCTTATAAAGGTAAGTATCTTATATCCGGCAGCGCACGTACCGACGGTTCTTCGCGTTTTGGAAGAAACAACCGCTATGGTTTCTTCCCGGCAGGCTCTTTAGGCTGGGTGGTTTCCGAAGAAGACTTTTTAAAGAACAATACTACGGTGAGTAATTTAAAATTGCGTGTAAGCTACGGTTTAACAGGCAATGCCGAAATTGGCAACTACTCTTACCTGGGCTTATTCTCTCCGGCAAATTACAACGGTATAGGCGGGCAGGCGTTTACACAACTGGCCAACCCCAATTTAAAATGGGAGTCTACAGCACAATTTGATGTAGGTGTTGACTTTGGTTTCTTTAATAACCGCCTGTCTGGTAGTGTTGATTATTATAAAAAGAATACTAAAGACCTGTTACTTTCTGTAAACCTGCCGGGTACAACAGGCTTATCTTCACAAACCCAAAACCTGGGTAAACTATATAACAAAGGTTTTGAGCTGGAGTTATCGGGTGATATTTTTGTTGGTAAATTCAGATGGACCAGCAGTATCAACGGATCATACAATAAAAACATTGTAACGGATATCCAGGGCCAGGTGTTAGGCACCAATGATATAAACCGGGTAATTGAAGGCCAGCCGATAGGGGTGTTCTTCGGCCCCGAATATGCAGGTGTTGACCCTAACAATGGCGATGCGTTATATTATCTGAATACCAAGGACGCCAACGGCAATTACGACCGCACCAAAACAAACGACTACAACCAGGCCCAAAGTGTAGCATTGGGTAATCCTACGCCTAAATACCTGGCGGGTTTTACGAATACATTTGGCTATAAGGGTATCGACCTGTCGTTTACCATGCAGGGTGCATTCGGCAACAAAATTTACAATGGCGGCGGGCAGTACATGAGCGCTAACGGAAGTAATGGTTACGATAACCAAACCGTTGACCAGCTGAACTACTGGGATCATGTGGGCCAGGTTACAGATGTACCAGAGCCGCGCATGTATTATGGTAATGGTATAGGCGCATCAAGCAGGTATTTATCAAGCGGCTCTTATGTGCGTTTAAAAACGGTGAGCTTGGGTTATACTCTGCCAAAATCGGTTAGTCAGAAACTGAGGGTCGAAAAGGTAAGGGTGTTTACAAACGCTTACAACCTGTTTCTGATCACCAAGTATAAAGGCTGGGATCCGGAGGTTAACTCCGATTATCAATCGGGCAATATAAACCTGGGGGTCGATTTTTATTCGGCGCCGCAGCCTCGTACCATAACATTTGGTATTAACGTTAGCTTATAATTTTAAAACTAAAGCAATGAAAAATAATAAATATATATATACGATGGCTGTTACCGCTTTGCTGAGCTTTAGCGCGTGCAATAAACAGCTTGATATTAAGCCCACCCAATCGATAGACCAAAACCTGGCTATTCTTACCAGTAAGGACGTGCAAAGTACGCTTGTTGGAGCTTATAACCGCCTGGGTAATGCAAACCTGTACGGAGGAAGGATTTTTGTTGAAGCAGACCTGCTCTCTACCCAAACCATTATAAACTGGAATGGTACCTATGCCGATATGACGCAGTTTGTAAACCAGCAGATAATTAATAATAACGGTTTTGTGGAAGATCTGTGGCTTTCTGCCTATGTTGCTATTAACCAAACCAACAACGTACTGGCCAACCTGGATAAAGCAACCGACGAAGATGAACGCAACCGTTGGGAGGGTGAAGCTAAATTTATACGCGGGCTCATTTATTTTGACCTGGTAAGATTATTCGGCAAATCATGGAACGACG
>Ga0247812_10000931_pt1 | contig 16689 bp, 17 predicted proteins | sample UWRJL149409B1_FD_178011 | JGI IMG/M metagenome (GOLD analysis project Ga0247812, IMG submission 178011) | Plant litter microbial communities from Arlington Agricultural Research Station in Wisconsin, United States - UWRJ-L149-409B-1 | ecosystem: Environmental > Terrestrial > Plant litter >...
TAGACGTGCCCATGAAATGGAGCAGATCTTTGCCCTTGCACTTGAAGCGCGAGGTCCCGTCGGGCATGACACCTTTACCTTGTGTTGCTCTGATTTTTCCGCATAGATTCGTCTTTCCTGACTTACAGAACTTGCATTCCTTGCACTCCGGTGTACTTTATCGAGCACCATCATCAGCCAACTTTTCTCTTTACTAGTGGATGGGCAATGGGACGAAGAGGACTTACTAGAGCGCTACGACGTGATCTCCAACCTTCACAGATGTCACTCCTTCGCCCACCGACTCTACGATACCAGCACCCTCGTGTCCGAGCACAATTGGGAAGGCTCCCTCGGGATCCTTGCCGGACAGTGTGTAGGCATCGGTGTGGCAGACTCCGGTATAGTAGATTTCAATTCGCACCTCTCCTGCCTTTGGTGGTGCTACTTCGATGGTTTCAATGCTGAGTTCTTTGCCGGCTTCCCATGCTACTGCGGCCTTGAACTCGGTTAGATGACTGCTATTCCACTTCGTCTTCCGGTACTGACCTTGCAGGTAATTGTCTAGATTGGCAAACGTTAGCAATTGCATGAGAGAATTTTGAGGATGCGGGGGTGGGGGGAACTGACCTTTCCGACAGTAGACGCCATTGTTGCGTAGCTGTTTTCCTTATTTTTCCTTAGTTATGGGAGGTTATGAATGAATGGCCTTGCGGTGTATGTTGCTGTCTTCTTTATTAAATTATGTAGCTGTAACGAAAGGTGTATCTGGATGGTAGGGAATATATTGTGTTTATAATGTATGGATGGATGGATGGGTCTGCAGCCCCTCCTTGGTTGTTTTTGTATATGACGGGTCCAATCCGAACTCGGACGAAACTCGGGGAGTTGGCAGCGGGCAAAGGAGCAAAGGAGCACAGCAAGCAGAGGAGGGGCAACAACTCCCCCCACCCCTCCTTTGCCTTGGCCCCCGAATCATCGTCGATAGAAATCGGCAATTGGATATTATTCCCTCTTTAGGCGGCGGGTATTCCCTCTCTATGCCATATCTGCTGCGTGAGAGTGGAGATGGTGTTGAGGAGCGAGAGGAGATCGGATGGTAGGTCTACAAAGGGATCGATCCTCTGGCTTTTCTGACTTTTCTGGCTCTTCTGTCTCCTCCAAAGAGGAGAGCTTCCTTATAACCTTACTGTGCTCATCTATTATCGCTCCGATACGATAGGGCTTTCTTCCAATCGTTGAGTTGAGCTAGTGGAGATGTCTCGACAATCATTCACCACCACACACATCTCTGGCCTCTGATCTTCGATCTCTGAGCTCCCGAATAGCGTATCTGACCTCCAGGCTAGTGGCTATCTGTCATTTATGCTCAACATCCCATCCGTGGGCCATTCGTATTGACTTTCACTGCATGAGGCTGTAGGCTCAGGTAAGTCATATTCAGAAACTTTGAAGCTAGCTCTACGGGGTTGTCCTCCAAGTCTGATGTTCTCAATTGATAGGCTTTCATAAAGCCTGGCTATCTTGCTAAGTCAATGATTGTTACCTTCAAAAAGCACAAATCTGAGTTGTCCAAGCACTAGTTACAATACTGCCATCCGTAGTTATTGTATTCGTGCCAAAGAGAGAGATATATATATGTTATATGTTATTTCGGCTTCCCTTCACTAATCGTGCTCGCCAAGCACTCCGTCGAATAACCCCCTTTCTAAGTGAGAGAACGTTTCGTCAAATTGCATCCACGCGGCCCTACGGAATAAGATGTTCGGATGCTATTTCATGTCACATCAGTGATGAGATAGCTTGAGAATCATTCCTTTCCAGGATAAGCCACTTGGAAATAGTTGTTCTGGTCCAAATCGAAGTCATCGTTTTTCCTATGCGACTTCCAACCAACTTAACAAACAGACCAGCACACACATATATATTTCTTTCCAAAACAGAACCCAGGCAGGGATCAAAAACCGGGTCGTGGGTATATATCCAACGATCCAGATATGAAAGCTTTTCCGCCTAGGCATGCCTCGTCATGGGAAACACGTTCCACACCAGCAATAGTTATACTCTTCATTGCGACATGGACATCCGTGTTCATATACTATTACAGCAATCGCATACTCATCATCGAGCCCTCTCCTTCTCCCAGCAAGAAAAACTCATACCTCCTATGCTACCTATTATCAATCATTTTTTGTAGTACTGATGCTTTCATCTATCTCCAAAACTCCATTTCCCGCGCCGAAAGCACAGAATCTGTCCTCCAAAATCCAAAATTGGAAGATAGGATTAAAACTGTGGTATCACGAATATGCAATACAGCCAGTCTGAGTGTTTTCTCTAGCCTTTGGACGGATATCTTGACCATAGTCGATGAAGTGGCGCATTCGTGGGCAGATGATGCGTGGATAATCAATAAAATTCTTGCTATGTGGTGGACCTTTTTTGGTCTTGCAATTTGGTTCTTTCCGTTGTTCGTGGCGTGGGTTGTTACTGTTACGGACTGGATAGCATTGTGGGATTCGTTTGGAACGGGGAAGGAGGCGTGTGAAGGGGACCAATTTGAAGAAATGGAAGAGGGGAAGTGTTATTTGACTATAGTGAAAGAACTGGAGAGAAAAGAAAAGGACCGGCTTCGGTAAAAAGATTGACATTAGGTACACTTGACGATTTGTGAAGGAAGGCGTAATTAGGGGTGGATATAATGGGATATTGCAATCGAGTTGGGGATCATTAATATATCTACATCCACATTCTCCCAATATCAGCTATCCTTGCTTTTCTGGTACCCACGTAGGAGACAACGTGTGCTAGGGGGAGATACAGTCAGGTGCTTTGCGCAAATTTCTCGCCCCGATAACGCTTAATGCTGAATCCCACCAGTATTTTATTTCATCGCTGGAGCTCTTTGGTAGCTGACAAGTGCTTTCTTTTTTTCAATATTGAAATCTGTTAAGGGCTTTCGCAACAAAATGGCAGCTTTGGATCAAGCTGTGGGAGTGCATGTTGAATGCGAGCATCTTGCTTTTGCATACGGCCTATTAAACATGAATTCACAATATGGTACCATTAGGTAACTATATGCTTTATATGATCAATCCACCCAATCAACTTCAACTTAACATTAGCATGGATTACGCCTTTTGGCCAGCAAACGTTGACCTCTCCTCAGTATCTACTTATTCAGACCTCTTCTTTGTCTTGGGAAGACAGACCCAGCATATAGTCATAATGACAAAACACACAATGCAAACAGGATGTAGTGCCCAGGTGCCAACCTGCTGTGACAAAAGACCGGTCATGAACGGGACAAATGCACCCCCAGAACTACCCACCGACGCTATGAACGAAAACGCCGAAACCTGTTTGTGAGGTACAATTAGACGTACAAATAGCTGCGTGGCAGCCGGATACATTGGCCCAAGTAACAAGCCGGCCAGGGAAACGGCAATCGAATTTCCGATGATGGATGGAACGAACCACACGAGAAGCTGGAGGATGAGTGCACCGGCTGTCAGTCCAAGGACGAAGTTTCGTTCTCCTAAACGACTTCCAATGTGCGATAGTGTGAAGCGGCCTAAAACAAATTTATTAATTACTTTGAAGCCACATGGAAGTATTTGAAAGTGTTTGTAACCTACCAACTGTGATTCCGGCCCAGAATCCTGCTGTAACGTATCCGACTTTCGTTGGATCTCCTCCACGATAGCTCACCAAAAACGATATGACCCAACCCGAGATCGCGACTTCGCATCCCTGATATGCAAAGATAAAAAGCGATCCGAGCAGGATCGTTCTATCCAGAACAAGATTCTTGAAGGATTGCCAGCGCGATGGTTCCACGGTTTCGCGACCCATTGGGCGTGGCATCATGCTACTTTCCTGCTCATAATTCCAGAAGGACCAGCCATTGAACGCCAGATTGATAGCCGAAAGGGCCATGGGAATGATGTAAAAGCGAGACCAATGAACACCATGTGATACGAGTGCGGTGGCAATTAAAGGACCAGTCGTCCCACCAATTCCATAAAAGCCTTGGAAGAATCCGGTAAGAAGCGGACCATGGTCTAAGATTGCAGTGAAAACCTGACCGATAGCGAGAACGATAGCCATTCCCATGCCTGTTAAAAAGAACCTGACTGGTGAGTGCTAATTAACGACGAGGATTAGATCTTTGACTTACCCTAGGACGGTGACCGGAAAAGGTTGCGCGCAAACTATCAGCCCATATCCTATCATCATCACAAACTCTCCAACCATCAGAGCTTTTGCTCGACCAAACCGAACAGTAAGAGCATTTATGAAAAATGCTGCACTGATGAATCCAAGAGCAATTGCAACAAACAGAAGTGACACGACTGCATAACCAATCCCATAGGCACTGTTGCGAAGAAGAGTTAGGTAAATTTCATTTCTCAAACACGGTGCCATACGTTTCAATATAGGGAATCAGTGCTCCGGGAGCAGAATCATTGAGCCCTAGTCCAAAAGATGTAAGATCTAAGGCTATCACCCGGAAGCGATTCTTAGGTGGGTTCCAGAAGCTTTGTGTTTCGTTTTCGTGATTTTCATTGGATAGTGGAGAGGTTCTCTCTATATCGCTTGGAGTAGCAGTAGAGTGGTTGCGTATAGCAGAGTCCAAAGAATCTCCGAGCTGAGATGGCAGTGGTTGGAGCGGGATAGGTAGTGGCTTTCGTGGTGAAGAATTACGGTCCAGAGGCTCAAAGAGCAATCCCAAAGAGGTTGGATCCATGGTAATAACTTTTAGAACAAAGTGAGAACAGATTGAGGATCCTAGGGGTTTATGTGTAGTTTTATATAGTGAGTGATGTAAGCAGCTTCAATTTCGCGAAAGATGGGGTAATTATTAAGCAGTAAATTTTAGCCTGTATAACTTCACATTCTCTACTGGGTAAAGATTTACAGAGCTCTACCAGGAACATTATGTTGCGTACACCACGTTTACAAACACACCTTGCTCTACTGACCCCTTTTTCAAAAGGGGCCAGCCTCGCTTAGCCCACGTGCGAAGGACCCCAACGCGGGACGGGTCAAAAGTAACAATCATAGCATTTGGAGTTTGTAACATTGATGTAATGTATACGCGAGGATTCACAAAACTGCAGCCGGTGCGAGCCGAACCGGCCATATATGGACGAATCTCAAAGGAAACATGTCATATTGTCAGGAGCTCGTTGATGATTTCAACAAAAAATCTGTGACGGTTTTCTGAAATATCCTATAATACGATTCGTACATATTTATAAAAATGTTTCTAGTTGATGTGTATAATATTGAGTCACAGACAAACCTTTAATGCCCAATTGACAGTAAATAACTAGCCTCTATTATATGCCCTAACTTTAAAGGAACGGAGAAGTAATGGATGGGTCTGCAGAAAATCCATGGTCTTTCGAGCCGCAAGAATCTTGCTGTAAACCAACCCGCTTTGTAAGTAGAGTAGATTAAATGCCGAGTACCAATCATTCACCTGCACTCACTTACTTTGATTCTGATCGAACACTTCCTTCCGCAGAACTACCATCGGTCAGTAGTTCGTCCGTATTACCGCCCCCTGCTCCTTTACGTCAAGTTAATAGCAGAATTGTTGTTGATATCCACACCTTAGCTTGTTCCCAGAGTCTTCCGGAGGTTACTATGTAACCAGATCTACTCTTCCCCCGCAATTCCAGGCCAGAAAACAGTCAATCAGCCGGCTTGGCAGCTGCACGGTTCAGCCTCCGATTCGGTTAACCTTAAGTATACCCAACGATTGGGTTCCTGGTGCATCAAGATTTTACACTTGTGCGATTCCCAGACCACTTTCCAGGGTACGTTGCTTTCTTCTATTGCCAGTGGCACCGTATGAGCAGTGAAGGCGTGGCCGAGAACAAGAGAGAAGGAGGGGTGAAGAAAAGATGGGTGAAATCCGATTAGTCCTTACGAGATACAGGCTGGATGCTCGATGCGGTGACCAAATGTGTTTGGAAGGCTTGCAGAAAGAGGCTTGAGAAAACATATATACTGGCTAGGGAAAAGCATCTTGAAACTCTTTCTACATCATTTGATAGGCACCGGAGCATCTCAAGGATATGCTGTGGCGGCCGGACCTGCTTCTTCGGTCTGGTGATTTCTTTTCTCACAGTTTCTTATTTCTGCATAGTGCAGATGCAGAATCTATATTGGTATACTCTCAAATCTCTGGATTTACCCTGTTGCTGTCTATAAGTACATGCCCCCATCGACTCTCTTTTTGTGTTTTGTGTTTTCAAACAAGCCCCAGAAACCTTTGCCCACTTAAAATCCCAGCAACATACATACAAGACGTAATGCAGCTCCCTACAGTTTTTGCTTGCCTTCTATCTCTCGCGCCTACAGCCCTCGCGGCGGTGGGTGGACGCTGCACGCCTGCTGGAGGCGCAAACTCTCGTAGCATCTGTGTTTCCACGTCCGTATGTCGCTCCTACGGTGGCACTTATGTGAACAACAAATGCCCCAACGATCCGGCAGATATCAAGTGTTGCTCAGTAGATAACTGCTTGGACTCGAGTAGTTTCTGTACTTGGACTGGTAAGCTTTCTTTCACTCTTTCATCTAATCTCTTACAATTGCTTTCTTTTGGGAGCCTTACCATCGAAGCCGCTTCTTGTGAAATGGAACTAACTGATGTTGATATCCAGGCGCGAATAATGAGTGTGAGGGTATCCCACAATCAGTATTTGTCGGCGGGAAATGTCCTGGAGGAAATAACTACAAGTGCTGTAACTACGGTGCTTAAGTGGTTGAGCTTATGCAAAAGTACACTACTGGGAATAACCTCGGCAGTGTCTCTGAAGTAGTTGGGTATATGAAATGAAAGAAATAATGCTTCTGTAGCAAGCTATAAAGAATAAAGTATACAAGATAAAGCATAACTGCAGGATTATCTTTATGGTACTAGAAATAGTTTGAAGTTTGTGTCTTTGTGTTAAGGTTCAAATAATCTGATAACAGATGATCTGACGATTCAAATACGTATTCTAAGTAGTTGGGGATAAAGCCAATAAACCTATTCCATCATGACCTTTAATAATAACAGACATTATTTGATAAAGTTCTTCTACAGGGGGGATAGGGAAATTCTTGCCTTGCAGTATTGCATATATTGCAAAGCCATACCCATGTTGCTGTTAGAAACTTTGCAAATGATATATAGATCAAAAGTAACGTGTTTTCATATTGATCTAATAACCCAATTCCTTGTAGTAGAGTGTCTTCTATCTTGGCAAGATATCAAGTTCAATAGATCCCTCTGCGATTCACAGATCAAGTAATTAATCTCTTCGGTTTTTTTCAATACACAAAACCGTGTAGTTCTTTGCATGACTCGTTGTCGTGCTAACTTCAATCTCTCTTTTATCTCAACCGTTTTATTAACCCTATATTGGCTTTCTTAGAATTTCAAGGTGTTGATTTTGTAACCTGTCTGGATTTGGGTTATCTGTTCTAGCGGCATTTCCAATATTGAAGCTCCAATGTTGCTAAAAATGGATACCGAGAGTAGCAAACCATGATAAATGCCCCCCCTCCTCTTCCAATAAGCATTATTATAGGTTTCACACAGAAACTGTTCCAAATTCCTATCATTCAAAATACTATATCTATATCTATATCTATATATATGTTGGTACTATTACCTAATGAATTAGCCCAAGAAGATGCTTATCTGAGTCAAGTGTTTCGTAAAGGAAAGTCGAGCACTAAGACCATGCTCTTGCACCCCTTGTGCCGGACAATATTGTGGAAGTAGATAACTGCGGTTAGTGGGCTTACGGTGTTAGTACTCACGATCACAGTTGACGCAAAACCAAATTTGTTGTGTCGTAGATTTCGACACTATACAAGCCTGGACAACAGAAGATTTGAATCATATACTACTGCTCCAAGTATAGATAATTCGAAGTCCTACTTAGCCTATTTATCATCTAAGCTTAAGTGTCGTGCATGACCGTGGTAGTTTGACGAGCAATGAGATCAAATTTATATCATTTTAGCGCTCATACAATCTGTACACGTATAAAGGTGGGGGAATCATAACGTAATAAAGAGATGCAAGCCCATCAGCTACCTACGGAATAAACCCTCTCCGTCCATACGCCATAGACACCAAAAACGCCCCCAAAATGGCTCATCAATACATAGCAAGAAGAGATTCGCGTCTGTAGCATTTGAGGTTACCACATGCCTCACTGCCAAGTTTGTAGACTTCCTGAAGATGAAATGACTCAGCACGCAAAGGTTGCCCACTATGACCTATAACATGCGCGCCTGAGGCATATTGGTGTCATGCTCTTCTGGTAGGCTTTGCATAGCAGAACGCTGCAGTTCTGCAATGCTCTGGTTATGCTGCAGTTCGCGTATTTGTGCCGCCATGAACTCCGTATTTCGTCGTAGTTCGTCATTCTCCGCCTTTAACCGCTTCACCTCTTCCCGGATATCTCCATCGGTATTGACCCTAGGAGCAGCACGCTTTCGCTTCTGGCCGATCTCGGTCTTATCCTCCTCCTCCGTTATCTCAATATCTGGTTGCGCGACATTATCCGTATGGACTCTCCGTAGGTGCTCGTTCAGATTTTCCTGCCGAGAGAAACCCTTGCCATTGTGGCGCTTGCAATTGACATGTGGACAATTTAGCTGCCGCCTAGGACCACCATGCTTTCCATGGACTTCTCTTTCATGACGAAGAAGACCGCCTGAGTATGTGAATCCTGGTAACTTCTGGCAGCCTTCTGCTGCACACTTGTAAGGTCGGTCATGTTTGTCCCTACATTTTAATCAGTACCTATGCGATATACGCAAAAGAAGTCATACATATGCTTGTTCCATTCGCACTTCCGTCCAAAGTCTCTCTTCTCCTCCTGACATCCTTCAAACGTACATATATAACGTCCATTCTCCCTAACCATTTCTCTTTCTGGCTTTGGAGGTGGTGGCGACCGGTTGCCGGCTTCGGGGTCATTGCTTGTCAGATTATTTGTTATAGTTTCAATCTCCTCCTGATGCTCTGCTGCTACTTCCGAGTCAATATTCTCAAACTTCTGCGTTTGGTATGGATCTTCGGAGATTCCTGCGATTGGGGGAGACGGATATCGGTTTTGTTCATGGCCATGGACCACCTGAATAGCTCACATCAGTATTCTGCTAGACCACGCGCCAAATTAATCTGAGCCATATAAAAAGGATTAACTGACATGCTGGAGAGCTTGAATATCTTGTTCTTGAGTGGTATCTTCATGCATCATGACTGGATACCGAGACTCCTGCATGAAGTTGGTCGATTCGTAGGAGAGCGACATTTCGGCTGTGTTCGCGTAATCACTATGAGGAGAGGAGGTGAAGGAGCGATATGACGATGGGCCGTTATAGGAACGCGGTTGGAATTCGGGACGTTGGGAGTTTATGAGGAAGTTCGAGGTGCCAGAATTCCTAGGCTGAGAGAATGATGTGAGCTAACCGAGTTCGGTAAAGTCCGGGTACACAGCCACATTTAGAGGTGTGGCATCGAGTAGAAGCACCAACTTCAGTGGCCAAAATATCTTACCTGTAATGCTTCACCGAACTGTGTATGCGGTTGAACTTCAGCTGGGCCTGCATTCCCATATATTATATTACGGAAGCCGTCGTGTTGATGAGTGGGCCGTAGACGAGAGGAGTTCGGGGGGGTGCCTGTTATAAATGTTAGTCACATGTTGCCTGAAATATCTCGACTTAGGTAGATACGTTAAATGGTGACTCACTTGCGTATGCCATGTTACGAACAGGCCGAGGCGCAGCTGCCTGGGACTCTTTTTGAGAGTGTCTCTGGAACATATTGTATGCCTCGATCTCTCCCCGTCTGACTGGAGGGTTGCTGGTGCCTTCAAATTCCCCTCCGTGTTCCTTTTTGATAAATGTTGATGCGGTGCCTGTGGGTTGAGAGTTAGCTTTAGGCTGGTGATTGCTATTGATCTACCTCTCGAGCCGACACCCTTTCGCGTTATCTCAAGGAAATGTAGGCTCGCAATTCTGGCCAGGGAAGGAGCCTTGCTGTCGCTGTCATGAGGCAGAATGCGCGAACCCTAACGAGTTGGCTAATTTGGACCAGCCTTTAACAATGAAGTGTGGGACTGATTGTTGTTCGTTGAGCCAAAGAGAAGAGACGACTTCGCCTTCGCCTTCTGTTGAATTTTGTGGGCTGAATTGGCTGCCGTTCTGGAGTGAATGAGCCACACAACTTTTATTCAATCCGAGGTAGAAATATGCAAGCCTGAATCACTTGAGAATCCAAATAGACTAGATCTTGCTACTCGTGCACACAATTTCTGTCGGAGCCTAAATGAAGGATGTGGTTTATCTTTGCTGGAGGAAGGCTTCGCTGGATAGTGACCATAACACTGGTTAACGTGGTCGCAGGTTGTAATTCTGTAGTCGGCTGCTGTCGCACTTCCCAGTTTTGTCGAATCTAACAGAGCAGGGTAGAAGGTGTATTGTTTATTCGCAAACAAAGAATCTCGCTTCATAATATTCCATGCCTTTTTAGCGGAACAGTGTTTTAAATCCTAGACCATCTTAAGTCATGGCCCTTCTAGGGCAAGAAATTGTGTTTATTATGCCCGACTCTTTGCTTGAAGAACCGCTCCACCAGTATTATTCAAAACACCACTTGGGGTTTTTATCTTTCGAGTGTAATTGACGGCTATGTCCTAAAACAGAAATCTCGTGAATATTAGGGAACTTTAGAGCTTACCAAGACCAAACTCATCGCCGTAGTTTGAAGAGATATAGATGTGTGCCGTTTGTTTGCTATGATGCATGTTCCGACTGCTTTGATGATGTTGAGCATATGTATGGTAGGAAGGCTGCGAAGAGCTTCGGGATATGCGATGAGAGGCCATTTTCGCATTTGCGACCTACGCCCCATATTATCAACAACGCAGTTTCACCTCAGTCCACGGTTAGATGGATGTCTTCGGCCTCCTTGATAGTCTAAAACTCGGACAATCTTCGCTAGGGGTGGAGTCGTCTAATCGAGTTACTGCTGTGCCGTCTCGGGAAGCTGTGAGTTGAGTAGGTAAGATTTTCTTAAGGAGACTGAGCTTTTGGGACTCTGCAATAGAAAACTCCGGAATGGATTTGGATAGACATACTGCAATCCTCAGACAGTGTCCGAAAATGTGTATAGACGGAGGCTTTCCGCGAACTACATTTGAAAATTAGTCAACAAGAGACTTAGTACCGAGCCAAGAATGAAGACTGTATATCCTTCAACATGGTCAAGGTCTCCGATGGTCTAAGATGAGACACCAAAGAAATAACCAAGATGGTATACCCCATATTCTACCACTACTTTTTCATAGGATGTAACAGCAATGAGTTCTGAGAAAGAAACCTGAAGCTATTAGGACAGACTTACGTATCAGTCAGCAAAATCTGTCCTGTTTCACAACTTTTCTTCAACAGTATTCCGAACACCTGGATCTAGAAGTCTTAAATTCGCCTTTTTTCCAAGCTGTGTAACCAAGCCTCCAACCAAAGATTTGAGCAGAAACAGTAAAAGAACAGACCGCTTAATATTCGTAAGGAGGTTCTTTCTTCTTGTAATAGCCAGCTACAGCAGCTGCGTCACCTATTCTCGATTCGTCTAAACAATTTAGACGAATCCTGCATCGTAGAGTATCACTCGCCGGGTCGGCCTTACCGCCGTTCTTCGTGGGGTCTCACCCCTTCTTCTGCCTCCCCTCATAGGTCACACCCCCAAAATGCCCCCCATAACCAAGAAGCAATCCAGGCAAGAAACGGTGTGAGATGACCTCCATCAGAATGGAATCCTCGGTACTGGGTGGGTATTTCCCCCAAACAACCAGTCGACCGGCTCGGACCCCAGACAAATGATAAGGGGATTATATGACAATATGCAGCCTTATGGGCCTTGCAGATAGTCGGCGGGAATCTCTCGCATCATGAGCGAATGGGCGGCCAGTCTGGATGTTGTACAGGTCAAGGTTTGAAGGTTTACCCATCGAGTTCTGATGTTCTTGAGGTGTGGTTTGATCAGCAGGATTTTATGTTCGGCAGTCTTGAATCAGGCATCACTTTACGATGCCTGCATGTCGAGGCCGTCAGGCAAAGAAAGTGAGGCAAACGAGGCATCACTTTTGATACCAACTTAGCATTTACATCTGTATATTTCCCCCTAAAATGGCACCGGAAGTTCTCAACTTTTGGTGCCTTATCCATATGTGGTTAAACCTGGAGGGCTGGACAGTCCAATTTAATGCGTGAAACCGCTGCTGATAAATATACTGTCTGTATATCACTTCGATTGCCTTCAGCCCCTTAGCCAGTTTCGCCCACGCTGCAAACACTGCAAACAAATGCAGAAGACCAATCGGATTCTTTCGGGCCGATAAGAATTAGCACTTCCGGAATTCCAGGATCAAAGGATCGTATCCTCAGCTCTTAATTAAGAGCTAATGCAAGATATTGCTGCTTGTCATCGTGCGTCCAAAGCTTTTACACGTGGTGTTGAAAGAGTGAAGCAAAGCAGCAAAGAAACAAACGGCAATCATTTGCTCTCACTGACAATATCACAAAAGAACAGAAACTTAATAATATTATACTATTTAGATACTTTTATCAGTCACTAATTTCAATGGGGTAGACAACCATTCAATGGATATATCTGGACAAATGCACAATGAAATTTGGGGAATAGAAGGACTGGTCTAAAGACTTGCAAACCAAGGACCTTCTTGTCTTATGGGAGACTTTTTCAATCAGTTTGAGGCATCGAGAATCTCTAGTTTCTGTAATAGCAACTTCTTTCAGGGTATAGAAGGGTCTAAGGGTACTCAACGGCTCTCACAACTCGCACAAAGATACCCTGCAAACGAATCTACTTAGCCATGAAGTAAAATACCTCCTTCATAGAGCTACCGACCTAACGCCTACCCTACCCTGATCTTACATATCCCCCTGCAATAAATCTATATCTCGAATATCTCTCCAATACCTTCGCCCCCACCCCGTCGGTTCTCAACGAGGTCCAAACGCCACCCCTCCCAATCTTTCAGACCCCTCTTAATCTCCTTGACTCTCTCAATGCGTTTCTTAGCTTCTTCCTCTTGGGCCAGTCGGAACGCATCCTCATCAAAGTCCATATCGTCGTCATCGTCTAACAGTCCGCCATCATTGGCATTCACGCCTGTGATAGCATTGAAGCCACTAGCTAGGAAATCGCCTAAACCCTTGCCAGCTTGTGCAACACTTCTCCGCCTGTTAGGAGACATGCCGCCAAGATCAACGTCGGTGAAACCAACACCTGAAGGCTCTTCACCATCAAGTTCTTTCCTACGATCACGCCAGATGCCTTTGCGAAGCTCATGAACTTCCTCCTCAAGGTCGCGAACCTTCTTCTCCAAACGTTGTCGCTCTTCGTTCTCAAGCTCATCCACACCATCATCATCAACACCTTGCGCATCACGTTTCTTAGCCCTCTCTTTCTCCTCCCTTAGTCTAAGATTCTCGTTCTCAATGCCAGCAAGACGAGCTCTGAGATCAGCTGAAGTTTTCTCCGCCTTCTCTAATTCACGCTTCTGGGCCTGAAACCTAGCATCGTGTTCTTTATGAAGAGTGGCTAAGGTCGCCGCCTTTTTTTCTAGGGCATCAACTTTTTTCTGAAGTTCTTGGCTATGGGTTTTCGCATCCTCGGCCTCTCGTTCAAAAGTCCGTAATTTGGTCTCAGCTGAAGTCCGTTCACTCCCTTCCTTAATAGCTTTCTCCGTCGTGCGCTGCAAGTTCTTTTTTAGGTCACCTAATTCACGCTGAGCAGTTGCGGCAGAACGTTCACTTCGTGCTAATTTATCTTCGAGAGCCTCGATTTGTTCACGTTCAACGGATGATCCTGAAGCTACTCGCTCCATTTGTGCCCGTAGATTAGATATCTCGAACTCCATAGATTCAATGGTCGAATCCTTGGCCGCTAAAGCGGCTTCATGATCTGAAGGGGCGGTTCCGGAAATAGATGGTGAAGAGACATGGCGTCGTGTTGATTGTGCTTGAAGTTGAGCATTTTGGCGTTGTAGGGCTGTGATTTCTGTCTTCTAAAATTCGACATTAGAGGTGTTAATTTTAGCAGAGACCTAGAACCTACCAACTTCTCTACCTCTCCAGATGATATGGTAGATGAATTATCTGACGATTTCGTAGCAACCGGGGAATCAGCATCTCGTAGATCCTCGAGCTCATCCTCCGCCTTTTTCCATCTCTTTTCTGAATCGCTAGCCTCTTTCGCTAGCCTCTTTATTTCCTTCTCTAGTTCTTCGATTTTCGTGGCTTGCTTCTGGTATATAGCAGGAGCTGTGTCTCCGTCTGTGGGAAATCCGTAGCCGGGTGAAGGGAGCCCCGATGAAGATTGCCGAAACGATGAGGATCGCATTCTGGATTGTTGAGCAGCTGTTGAGGTCTTTGCGAGTTCTGCAACGGTGTCCTCTGCATCATTACCCCCCTCCTTATCATCAGTCCCATTCGCATCCTCTGCTGATGGCTCAACTTCAGATTCCGGCTTCTCTTCTTCCTTTAGAGCTGGGGAAGGTTCGCTCTTTTCTTCCTTTTTGGCTCCAGCTTTTGCTGTCTTCTTCTTCTTCAATGCTTCGACCTAAAGAACAGCTGTCAGCATCTCCTGTAGACTACTCTGGTTGCTTGACTACAGCAGCGTTAGGAGTTCATATACCCTTTTCTTGGCCGCCGCAAGCTTCTCAGCTTTCGCTTTCTCTTCTGCATCTCCCATTTTTATCTTTGGAAACCTATAATATGAGGAATTGCGTATTTGTCAAGCTTCGTCTCGAATCTACTTAGCGGTAATCTGTCGCAAGTACTGTTATTTCTGGATAGGACAGCTCGTTGCCAAGCTCAAGCTAGGCATGCGGCTAGAACTGTAGCGCCCCCGCGCCCTCGACGCCATGGTCACTTACAGGGGTCTTCAGTTCTTTTCAAGCTTCTCCCCCACGATCAACTCTCCTCACTCATGTGACGGAACAGTAGGATTCCACTCTGTCTGAACCTTCAATTGGCAAAAATGATAGATCTCCAGATCCCAGAAAGCAGGATAGCTTTCCATCTCTCAGATCGCGCACTCACACCACTCATTTCCTCCAGTCCCCAATCCCAACCAGCAACATCCCCCTCCCAACCCGAATCGCAGATGCAGGCTCTCACCACTGTCGCAATAACAGCATATGATTCTGCTTCTCGCCTCGGGTTAGGTTTACCCCAAAGAATAATGATCGAGTCACAAAACCGAGGACCGGTAATTCTACACTCATACTTAAATCCGCCATCTACGCGAAGTTCTACACTGCATGGCAGCGGGAGAGGCATCGTAGAGCAGGCACGCGAGGAGCTTAGACCTTTGAGCAGTGGTGCAGATGCAGAGAGAAGCAGGACGGATGATCAGGAAGATTCTAGGGATGTATTGGCAAACGGGATTCATTACGAGGAAGAGCTCGAGGAAGAAGAGGGGGAGGAGGAGGGATCTTCGTCACAGCGACCACCGCTGTTGATTGCAACTGTCGTTGTGACCAGTGCTGCAGATACAGGTGAGGCTAGGCAAGCAGCAGCAAAACTGGAGAGACTGGGAAGAGAAGTTCAACAAGAATGGACGAAGGAGCAGCTAAAACAGAACGAGGCTGGTGAAGTTGCTGGTGAAGAAGGTGATGGTTGAGCGCTGATCGAAACTCCAATAGAACACTGAAAAGTTTGGGGGCCTCAGAGAAGGGCAGATGGCGCCGGCGTCAATCTTGTGGATGTCAAGGAGAGGTCGTGAGCATGCTGTATCTCACGAAAGAACAGTGTGCTCGTAGAAGTCGACCAGGTATAGGGCAAACACAGATGGATTTGCGCGAAGCAGTAGAAAAATGAACGAAACTTCGTGGCACTGGAAGTGATCTCATCTAGTTTCTGGTTGCCGCTGTGATTCGAATAAAGGCCTAGCTGGGCATACAGTCATCTCATCAAAGTCTACACTGGTCTTGCAACTAAGTAGGTTCTGAATATTTTGGGCACTGCCTTTGTCATATCAACGTTACCCAAAACTTGACCTACTCATTTGCCAACTACCATAGTTGAAGATTCACTCGAGCACAAATTTCAAAACATTCAAGTTGTTTGGTTGATTAAGAACCTGTGAACCACAGGCGGCGATCACAAGAGTGATTAATTAGCAAGGTTTTGAGAAAGGGGTTTTTCTTCTTTCATTCTAGGATCGTTCTACTTCTACAATATCAGATGCATGGAAACCGCATAGGCCCATGATCCAAGTGTATTGTATAGCATATGCTCCTTCTCCACCCAAAAACTTCACATTTAAAGTCGGAAAGAAGGAAGGATATTAAAGTATCTCCCACATAATCCCCCTCCCCAACTTCTTCCCATACAAACACATCAAAACATACAAATTCCCATACTCCATTCTAAGAGCCCCATTTCTCCAAAATCCCCCATACTTAATTTCTCGTTAATCTTCTTCCACCTCAGGGTTCTTCCGCATCTTTTTTTCCTTCTTCTCTCGAAAACAACCGCCAGCAGAGTAACATGGCCGTCTCACCAACCTCCCGCAAACACAGCAGCCGTGTGGCCCGCCGCAAGCAAAAGCCCTACTCGCGACCAGAGTTCATGCCCACGCCCTCACCCAGTCCA
>Ga0247812_10000932_pt1 | contig 16688 bp, 7 predicted proteins | sample UWRJL149409B1_FD_178011 | JGI IMG/M metagenome (GOLD analysis project Ga0247812, IMG submission 178011) | Plant litter microbial communities from Arlington Agricultural Research Station in Wisconsin, United States - UWRJ-L149-409B-1 | ecosystem: Environmental > Terrestrial > Plant litter >...
AGCTACGACAGCCTCAATACTGGGTTATTGATGCTCTTGATGAGTGTGCGAACTATGCTGCACTTTTCCCTTTCCTCAATAAGATCGAGGAGCAATTTCCCCTGCGTATTTTCCTTACTAGTCGACCCTCGCTTACCGTTGAAAGGCTATTTCAACGCGAAAATGTAGCAAAGATCGCGAGTTCCATAACCCTGGAGGCGTCTTTGGGAGATATCAAACTGTTCCTCGAGGAGCATGCTTCTTATCTGTTGGCTGAAAGTGAAGAGGAACGACAACAGTTGGTGCAGCTTGTTCTAGACAAGTCGAATGGTAACTTCCTGTGGACTGCTCTGGTTGTAAAGGAGCTTGAGGATGCAATTAGCAAAGAACAAGTTCGTGAGATACTCACCTCAGTCCCAAAGGAGATTGGAAACCTCTATAGTCAAATCTTGCGCAACGTAATGGCTACACCGAAATATGGCGTCATCTCAAAAGCAATTTTGAGGTGGACGCTTTGTGCATCACGCCCATTACTCGTCGAAGAGCTGAAGGAAGCTCTAAAATTAGACGTTGGCGAGACCCTGAGTCAACTCGACAAAACAATAGGTTCAATTTGCGGAAACTTAGTCTCCGTTGATACGGAATCCAGAGTCAAAATCGCCCATCAGACGGTGCGAGAATTCTTATTCCAAGAAGAGGCAACCCATGAATTCGCGATGGATAGAGCTGAGGAACATGCTCGGATAGCTGATATATGCCTTGAATATCTCTGTGGGGATGAATTGAGACCACCAAGGGTTCGGCGCGGGACCCACGCTCGTGCGAGTAAGAACCAACGGTCAGTATTCGCAGCATATGCTGTTGTACATTTCTCGGAGCACATTGCTCGAGCGACCTCCTCAGACACCTCTCGATTAACAAGCTTGAACAATTTCTTTATGAGCAACTCTCTCGCTTGGATCGAAGCTATTGCAACGACTCGGGACTTGTCCCCCATCATAAAAACTGCCAAGAACATCAAAGCCTATCTAGAACGGCGAGGCAAATACAAAGCCCCAATAGGCATCGAATTCTCGAACGTCTCGGAATGGACAGATGATCTTATTCATCTAGTTGCTCAATTTGGAATGGCTTTATTAGCAAGTCCTCATGCTATTTACCACCTCATTCAACCTATTTGCCCTAGCCAGTCGATAATCTTTCGGACCTTTAAAAGTCATTCTCGAGGTTTACAAGTTATACATCTTTCTCAAAAGACCTGGGATGATAGACTCTGTTGTATTGTGAAACCTGATACACAGATCCTCTCAGTAAGTTCTCGCGATAATCGATTTGCTCTTGGTACATCTAATGGCCGGGTGTATATCTACCAAGAATCAACCTTTCAAGAGACACTACAGTTGATCCATGGGGAACCTGTTCGACGCCTTGCATTCACAGCGAGAAGTACCTGTCTTTCCGCTGCTGGTAGGCGGAAGATCAGCTTTTGGAATTGTTTCACTGGCAAAATGCTCTGGTCCATTGCTACTAAAGATGAGATATTGGCGCTTGCCTTCAACGAAGATGACACTCAACTGTATGCAGCTACGAGAGCTAACTATGTCATGTTGTTGGATATCCAGAAAGGGGAGAGAGTAAGTGCCTTTAGAATTTTTGACTGGGACGAGGATGAAAAAGGAGAGCATTCCTTTAGGCGTCCTCCGATGCACATCGATATTTCCGTAGGACTTGGACTTTTAGGGGTGACCTACCGACTGAGGCCAGTAACGTTTTGGGATTTGGAGACCAATGAATTTGCGGGGCAGTTTCATCGATCGCGTGCCGTATACCCAGAGCCTTTCATATCTGCTTTCATTTTCAATCCCAATCCAGAGATCACTCTTGCAGCTGCTACCTATCAGGACGGGAAAACTATTACGTTCGACCCAGAAGACTTGAAAGCGCAATCGGGGGCGGATACCGATGCTACGATACTCGCTGCTTCACCCGATGGGACAGTATTGGCAACGGGGAGCGGAGACGGAATCATCACGTTGTATGACTTTGAGACTATGAAGATGCTCAGGCAAATCCATTTAATCCAGCAAGATATCAGAGCTATTACCTTTAACAGCACCGGAACGCGGTTCTTCGACATCAGAGGAGATTATTGCAACATATGGGAGCCATCTGTACTGATCCAGGGCATCACATCAGAGGACTCCTCCAGTACAGGCTGCAGCGATAAGGAATTACCAGCGCCAGGCATCAGCTCTGCCAGCACCTATGACGTCGATTTAGTTATAGTAGCAGTGACTGCTCATAGTGGCAGTGATTACGTATTTTGCGGACGCGAGAACGGTACCGTTGCTGCTTATTCCACTAAATCGGGTTTGGTAGCCCAGGAACTCTTCAAGCACGATGATAACGTTGCGGTCGACTTCCTTGCATGGAATCAGCATGAGAATGTTCTCGCTAGTGCAAATCGATCAGGACGAGTTGTCATTAGAAAACTCGTGAACTTGGGATCAGATCTTTTCGAAATCAATGAGCCTATCTTGGATGAGATGTCTCCTTCTGTTATCCACCAGCTACTTCTGAGTCCCAATGGCAAGAGACTTTTGGTTTCTACGGAAGATCTCGCTACTCTTTGGGACCTCACGAATGGGACCATTGTAGAAACGCATCCTGCAGAGCTGCCCCTTCAACTGACCCAGAAGTGGGTTAGTCACCCAGAAATTGAGAGACTTTTTCTTTTTATCGGCGGAAATATCCAGGTATTCGATTGGAATACACTCAAAGAGTTATCGGTGAAGCCTAGTGGAATTAACGTCGGGTCAGCTTTTTGGGATATATCCAATATCATCTTGCACAGTGGAGGTAGAAATGTGCTGGCCGTGCTCACTAGCCCCACAGGCTCTGATTTGCCTCCTTCGATTGGTCTTTTGCCTTCCACAGTTCTCTTGCCTGACCATAATCGCACACCAACGCTCATGTGCCAGAGGAGCCTGGCTAAAGATCTGAAAGCCATAGTTGGTGCTTATAAATCATGGCTCATCTTTCTTAACCATAATGGATGGATTTGCTCCATTAATATGGATACTGCGCTCAACAACAAATTTTATATAAAACATTGCTTTGTACCTCTTCAGTGGCAGATCGGGATTGGAACTGCTTCCATGGCAATTACGCCGAAGGGAAGTGTGGTCATAGGCGTCAATGACGAGATTGTGATATTTCATAATGTTTTGGAGTTTGAGGAGAAGGTCCCACTTAGTGAGTGGGTTTCTATAAAATAGTGGTTCATTTCAGTTGCACGGTGAAACTTGAAAGTCATCACCATGTGATTAGCATAGTGCCATAACTTCGCACAAGTTTTATATCATTTCAAAGATATGTCTGTAATATATAATGACTGGGGGATTTCACTATTGGATAGAATGGAGTTTGAGTACGTTATTTGATGGAAAATATAATATATTTTCTATCAAGTATCTGTTCGGGATTATAGTCTGAGAACATCTAAGGACTTATTATCCAAAAAATGAGCATTGGTTGCAAAGAATCACAAATACTCATTTGCGTACTAAAATTATGCCATTTATATCCGAAATAGTCCAAGGAAAAAGACGCTCACACCTCCAAACCAAACAACACCTCATATAAAGAATTCTTCAAGATATTCAATCCGCTTCTCAACTTCTCTTCCGTAATTACCATAGCAACACACATTCTAATCCTCCTCTGGTTCGGAAAAACTAACAGTCCATCTCTCAAGCAAACCGCACATATAGCACGCACAGTGTCCTGCCCGCCAACTAACTCCTCATTAAGCCAGACTCCCAAGTCTGCACCCACAGCTGTCACATAGGAGATGAACTCCCAAATGCCACGGCCGTGTTTATTTCGATCGGCTTTCCAACCCTCTGTGACATCCAAAAACACACGCTCAACAAGCAAAGCTTTCGCAACCAATCCCTCCTCATCGATGACTTGCAGAGCAGCAATCGTAGCTGCTATAGCTATAGGTGACATTCCATATGTTGACATTATCTCCTTCGTCCCAACAAGATCCATGCACTCGCTCCGTCCAAGGACATATGTTGCCGGGTAGACACCGCCCGTTATGGACTTGCCAAATGTGACCAAATCTGGCTTAGGCAGTGGTTCTTGCGTCTGGGGGTCTCTCTCAAGGTAGTCAGAGCAAAGAAATCGACCTGTTTTGCCGCAGCCCATGCGCACCTCGTCGGCGATGAAAAGTATGTTATATTTATGGCAAAGAGCGCGAACTCCCTCGGCATAAGCAATTTCGAGGTCCTTGGAACTAAATAGGGAAACTTTCATAAGAGACGGTTTTCCCCCATAGTGACTCTTCTTTCCTTTCCTTTTTGGATCGTGTGGGAAGGGGAAGGGGGGATGTGCCCAGAGTGAGTCTAGAAATACTAAGACATAATGGCATATGACTGTTCAAGAAAAAGAGATGCGAAAGGGAAAAGGTTTGAATGCTTACGGTAAATGGCCACGTATACATTCTAATACGACTGCTGCTATGCGAGCATGATGAGTTTCTATGCAACTTCTCATTATTTCTAGGTCTCCGTAGGTTAACAACTCCCTTGTGCACGGATTATAGTTGATGAGATGCGGGTCCTGGATGCCATACCCTAAAATTAATCCGTCAATAACTGGTTATAGTTGAAGCCCAGATTTATCTATTTCCAAAACTTCTCAATCATGCAAAAAAAAAATTATAGGGAAACAGCAATGTATAGAAGAGGTCAGTCTTTTGAGGATGAACCCACATACCAGCGCGCGCGGGTCCCGGATTTTGCAAACTCCACATCGAGGTTGAAAGGCCATGATAACAACCCGCCACACCCAGTATTAGGAGGTCCTGAGGATCAATCCCACGCTTGGCGATGCCCCATTTGCGAGCGATCTTGCAAGCAGAATCTACAGCGTCAGTACCTGAGACCATAGAGATTATTTTGTTGTAGCCGAAACGCTTGCACATCATTTCGGCGAAGCTGGGCCATAATGCTGTATGGGTGGCTGCATTTACTAGCGATACTAGGGGAATGGGTTAGATTTTATTTTGACTAGTGAGTTTGGGAGTGGCTGTTTTTAGAGATGAAGATGGTAGCTGTTTAGAGTGTTATTGAGCTTAACGAAAAACGCGGTACCCTGGTGGAGCTATGATGAGCAGAGAGTTGTCAGTTACCATCTCAAAAAAAAGCAAAAACTACAGTTTGCTCCACATATACAGGTCAGCAGTCTAACCTTGACCTTACCTGCTCAATAACAGCTTCAATAATCTTCGGGTGTGAATGCCCTTGATTGACAGCTCCGAACATACACACAAAATCTAGATACTCCTTTCCATCCACATCCTAAATTTGCCCTCAATATTAGCTCTAGTGTCTTAATCACGTTCGGAGAGCTGGAGGAAAACAAGGATTAACTTTTGATAGATACCCATATTTTAACGCCTTTGCCTCTACTTATGAATGCTGGTAGGGGATCTAATCCACCGGCCGAGTACTGGTTTTCTAATTCGAGAAGTTCTTTAGATCTGGATGATATGTAGCGATATTCCATTTTGAAATGCAATAGGGAGGTTCAGTAATTTTCAACGGTGTCGTAGAGTTCAATAATTGATAATTTGAAACAGGGCGGCTGGTAATGGAAACCTAATCAAAACAAACCGATACTGATAAATATTACACAAAATAGACCATCGCACTTTGTCAAACATGAGATGACAAAATAAGACAGGTACGCAATGTAATAAAGCTCTGCGGCTCCTTTTCCCCTCTTCTTCCACGGATTTTGGTGCCGTGCCTCGAAGATTTCTGCATGACGGCAATAATGTATTAAGGTACCATCGCAGCTATATACCAGGTTCATTACTGGCTTATGAACTTCGGGACCTTTACGAAGTGGCCATACATAGTGCGAGATTCTGGTTTGGGAAAGTAAGGGCACTGGAGTGCTTTTTAAAGCCTTTGAGGGGGTTACACAAGAAAATTCCGGGGTAGTTAAATCTCCCGATGCAGAAATATGGCGCATGATTGCTTGACTATACAGCAACGTAAAACAACTTCACATGAGAGATATGTTATTTATGCTTCTCACATAGATGGACAACGTGGATAATATTATAACCAATTTTAAAGCTTTCCTGCTTTTCTTAACTCGACAACTTTTTCAAAATGAATCTTTTCGAGCCAGCTCTGGCCAAGGCCGCATTTTCAGTGCTGATTGTTCTGAAATAAATAAATGAGGGAAAATTCCCATGCTTTAACTTACGTATCGCCGATGGGGTATACTTAGATTAGGTTCCAGGGTTCAAATTCTTTTTTACGGTGCAGAGATTGGAGCGCATACCAAGCTGGGGTAGAGTCCTTGTAATCCAGCGTCTCAGCACCTCCAAATGCACCATCGATATGACTATATGTACAATTTCAAAATCCATGTGCGCCTCCCGGGTTTGACACTTCCCTCTTTGGGCAAGGCATGTACACAGTCATGACTTACTGTTGCGTGGCAGTTTTCAATTTATTATACCGCCCAGCACCCCCTTTCCTCATTCTCACACTCTTTTGCTCGGCCCTTCGGTCTGACTTTATCATAATTGACACTCATAGAGTTCTTCGGTATGTAATTTCTGCATTAATTATATACATATAAATACGCAGATTAGATATGGAGCCCGTAGGCTAGATGCATCGAGATATGGGACAGCGTGGAGGCATATGGAGTGTGAAGCACCTCTTATCCCTCTTACGTCACTCAAAATCAAACAACACTATAACAAAATCACATTTGATTATTCCTGATAATTTAAAGCCAGCATACATGAACTCCATTAAATAACCATGGCAATCCCAAAATTCTGGGTAAATGCTCGCCTCTACATGTGTTTATCTACAATTATGCCATTTCTAATACTAATATCTAATCTGTTTCTCTTGAAAAGTACTAAATGACATTTATCAAGTCTATATTATCCTTGAGAAAGACAAAGGTCCCAACGTGCCATTTTGCCCATCTATGATCGGCTGGGCAATTATGCTAATATGGTGGGCTCGCGAAAGGTGGCATGTGCTAGTATATAATCGGAGCATCTCGTCTAAGTGTGTGTCTTAACTATATAAAGTTCCTCCTTTTATATGCGCTACTTTAAATAAGAAGGTCATCTACTCGTGGCAGCTGGCGGAAAAGGCGCAAGAGACATAAAAGCCAGTTTTGAATTTTCTCCTAGACCAGGCTTTGAATATCAACATAATCCGGATTCAAGAGAAACCAGAGGGGAGTTCTCACTCCGCATACGAGTCGATGTCAAAGTATTTCCATATTACTTGTTTTCTTATACATTGGTTTGGCTATTTTCATAATGGTGTTCTTCCGATAGATGTTGTAAGTAATATTATATGTCATCTTTAGGTTACTGTCGGAAGGAATGAACCTGTGAATTTTGCCTTGATTAACTTAATTGAAAGCTGCTCTAAATGGGTTCAAAATAAAAAGAAATACGTAGCAGTAATTAGTTAGTAGATAAAGTATATTTAAAGGCTAAGTTACTTTTTAGACATAAAGGCAACCCTTGCGGATAGTAGCAATGATAGGGCTAACAATCTTGGGAATGGATACGTGATTTGAAAGTGAATCCGTGTTTTTTGGTGTCTCTATCTAGGTGTTGGAAAAGGGGCCCCTCCCCTTTCCCTCAGGGTAAGCGAATACGATTTACGAAGTGCCTCGGCAATAATTTAGCGGTTTATGAAGCTCAACGTTAGCGCCAACCCCTCTCAACGTACAGTAACACTTCCGTACCTGAGATATACAAAAAGATGTCCAAAATCATAAGTGTGCTCGTCGGAACCACATTATCACTCGCAGCTGCCTATACACTTGCTCAATACTTTACTTTTGTTCCTGATTTTGACATCTGGGTTGTTTCTCTAATCGTCTTACTCAATTTGTTGCAATGCCTACCGAATCAAGCTTCCCCAAGCTCGATATCCCCAAAGTAGATCTTTGGGGACTTTTGTTTGAGCGGAAGGATAGACCTTATCCTGATAACAAAGGTATGATATTATCTCTTGGATCTTCTGCTCGTGCACCACGGTAGCTGATATAAGCAAATAGTAATTTATACGGATCCCGATTCTTTGCGATCTTATACCTATGCTCAGATCCGCGACACCGCCATTGAATTTGGAAAAGGTCTGAAGTCTATTTGGGACTGGAAGAAAGGCGATGTGCTAGCACTATACACGCCCAATTGCATAGACACTCCGGCGATAACATGGGGAACGCATTGGGCTGGCGGAATTCTATCTCCTGCCAACCCAGGTTATACTGTTGACGAATTGGCTTTCCAGCTTAAGGATTCAGGGGCCAAAGCTATCGTAACACAGAAAGAGTTTTTGAAGCAAGCTTTAGAAGCAGCAGAGAAGGTTGGCATTGCAGGAAACCGCGTCATATTAATGGGCGATGAAAGAGACGAGACGCTCAAGACCAAACACTTTACACATATCAGGAATATATCTGGCTCTAGTAGGTACCGGAGATCAAAGATAGATCCTCAGAAAGATTTGGCATTTCTTGTATATAGCAGTGGCACAACAGGTCATCCAAAAGGCGTGATGCTCTCCCATGAGAATATTGTTGCGAATGTCCTTCAGACCAAGGTTGGTGAGGGGGGAAAGTTGAGTTGGGAGGGGGGAGTGTACGGTCAAGGAGACAAAATTCTCGCCTTTCTACCGTTCTTCCACATTTATGTAAGACACTCACATCTGGCATCCTCGAAGAAGGAACTTCTCTCCCGAAGATGTAAAGGCTGACTGAAATAGGGATTAACATGTTTGATCCATACAGCTATATACTCCGGTCTCGAGCTAATCGTAATGCCCAAATTTGACCTAGAGAAATTTTGCACACACATTCAGACGCACAAAATAACCTTCGCCTACATTGTCCCACCCGTCGTTCTCTTGCTAGGCAAATCTCCCGTTATCGATAAATTCGACCTCTCATCCTTAAGAATGCTAAACTCTGGCGCCGCACCCCTAACAAAAGACCTAGTTGATACTGTCTACAAAAGACTCAAGATACCCATAAAGCAAGGCTATGGACTAAGTGAAACAAGCCCTACAACACATATGCAAGCATGGGAAGATTGGAATGTCTACGTCGGATCAGTAGGAAAGCTGCTGCCTAATCTAACTGCTAAATACATCAATGCGGAAGAAAAAGAAGTCCCGGCCGGTCAAACAGGCGAATTATGGATCAAAGGTCCTAATATATTCAAAGGCTATCTTAACAATCCAGTTGGGACTAAAAATGCATTAACTGATGATGGATATTTCAAAACTGGTGATGTCGGTCACCAAGATTCAAAAGGCAATTTCTATATCACAGATCGCGTGAAGGAGTTAATCAAGTATAAAGGATTCCAGGTTCCGCCCGCTGAATTGGAGGGGTTGTTGTTGGGAAATGATGAGGTGGATGACGTAGCTGTTATTGGAATTTACGAAGAGGATCAAGCCACTGAGGTATATTTGAGCCCAAACTTTTTGACCCCCCAGTTCTAGCTCGGTAATTTTGATGCTGATATTGAGAACAGGTACCACGAGCATATGTAGTCCCTAAGAAAGGTGTGGAAGCTTCTCCAGAAACAGAAAAACGCATTGTCGCCTGGATCGCTGGAAAGGTTGCAAGTCACAAACGGATTAGAGGTGGAGTGCGCTTCGTGGATGAAATCCCCAAAAGTGCAAGTGGCAAAATTTTGAGACGTGTATTGAAGGAGCAAGCATTGGCTGAAAAGAAGAAGGCTAAGTTGTAGATATGGATAGACATAGATATATAAGAGCTTCAATGATAGTTCTATCAAAAGAACTGTCCTAAATTATCTTCTACACATTATCTCAAGTGGTTAGATCTTTTGTTAAAGTTTTCCATTTCTTGTGGGAAGATTGCACAATTCCACTCGATTCTAAATGCTCGTGGGAATCTTTTGGAGCACAATCGGTAAGGAATGCTAGTGTCATATCTACTATGCATCTACTCATCAAAATTTAAAACTGGTTTGATAGTGAACTGAAGTTTTAGGTTGCTCACTTTTATGTGAATATAAGACTTGATAGGCTAGAAGAGTTTGGCACAAAAATTTTGCTTGAGAAGTTGCACTATTCAGAAATTGCTGTGCGGTATATATTAGGTCACGAGATTATCACGCACATGGTCTACAGTACGGAACAAGGTTTTAGAGGCAGATCCAGATTGTTAATTCATGAATAGTCCATCCTGTATGGCTGGCACACCATACGTAAACGGAACATCCCATAACCCAAAATCAGTTGCCTCTCGTTGACAATAACTATGAAGGTGGATACCTAATAATCATGCTCTTCGGACCGCACAATCCATATGAACTACGCCTTGGACTGGGTGGCGAATTCAACCAACAAGATGTGCCACCTAATTATACCATCTTGTATCGAGTGGTTGTTGAAATCGACAAGATGTGCCACTAACCCATCATGTAGGAACCTTGAGAACATTACAGATTTCCAAAGACGCGCTTACAAAATCTGTAATCGGCTGGAGTCGCCGTCCCTGTTATATCGGTATAGCCATGTATAACCAGGGAGAAGACTACAAGATTCAGTACTTAAGAGGGTTAGCACACAACTGTAGTAATGACTGGGGCCGCGTAATTACCTTACCTAGTAACCACCCAATTCTGCACGTCGCTTCGTACAGTATTGGGCTGAACAAAATAGAAATAAACCCAATACCCGTGGGCTCTCTTGTCTTTATCGCACTAAAACCAAATACTTAAGCATCCCATGGACAGTCTCATGAATGAGAGAAGTGTTGATTTGAGGCAGTGATATTGTGACACGAACCCTCAAAAAATAATTTTCACATCTCATCCATACTATGCGGGCAATCAAAGGTACATTAGTGTCTAGTCGTTGGGTTTTGTGTGTGCACTGATCAAATCTAGTGCACAGTCATCCTCAGGACTGTCTCAGCGAGATAACAAATATGCCAATGGTAAATATCAGTTTTTTGGACTGCGTTCGTGAAAAGGTTTGCAGTATCTAAACCGTAATTTGTATATGGCTTTACGAAGTCGCTGGCGGGGCATTGCAGGTTGCATGGCACATGCACAGAGATCATCTGGCATACCTATTCCCTACTCGGAAGGCACCAGTGTTACCAAATGCCCTGTTGCCGGCTTGCATCGAACCTGTCGCCTATATTTCCATGTCTGTCTCTTCTCTTGATGCTAGTGGGCTAGAGATTTTTCAGGTGTTTGAGCACCTTCTGGCAAGACGTGACCATACCATCTCTTGCACTGCTATTCACAGTGTTCACAACCATTACGGTAGGGAATCGCAGGGTCTTACGATAACCTTAGATCTTCTTGGGCCGAGTCCCCTTTAAAAAGTTAGCGTTTAATGGCAAGAAGTGAGGTGTTGTCTTTGGGCACTGTCTGTGTTACAAGAACTATTTTAGGCTTCTGAGACAGCTGGTTGACTTCTAACCTCAATGGGACTCGTTTGCATAAAATAAAACACTTACAAATGCTGGCTTCGGAGCATAACATGGCTCGCCAAACCATGCTAACTATCACGCTTATCTCCTTCAGAAAAGATCTCCATAATGGCGGTTAACAGCTCCCCAGCCTCTGCCTTGTTTCATCTTCAAAGAACCTATTCTGACTACATGTAACAGTAAAGATGAACATTGCAAGCATCAGCTGCTGTCTTCCAGATACTCAGGCAGGCCCCGTGTATCCTTCTTCCTCCACACCAACACCAAAGAGAACCTCCAGACGTGGGGCCTTTTAAAGTCGTACCCAGGACAAAAGGCGATTTATGTTTTCAGTATAAAGCAACAGATGTAGAGCAGTAGGATTCAGCTTTCCGATTAAATTTCTTCATTACGTTACCTTCAGTACATAAGTTACAGTAAACGCATACTTATGTAATACCACTGAAAATGATAGTGTTTGTACAGAAGTCGAAAATACTGGCCAACATAATGGCACGATAGTGGTGTCGGGGGAACAGATGATTGAAGCTCCGACGAACTTAATCTAGCCGCGCTACACCTTATATAGCGATACAGAGGTTGTGCTCGTTTGCAAGCTACAACCTAAAGTTTGGTCGCAAATCAACCAAAAAATTCGCCAGCAACGAGTGTTTCCCATGGCTTGCCAGTTTCCCAGACGCGCTCCATTAGTTTGCGAGCTTTGCGAACTTGGGTCATACCGGATCGTTCAACAACTTTGATCCTTTCCAAAATGTCGGCACGTTGCCTCTCATCTTCAGTTTCACAGCCAGCAGTGAACATTGGAAATAGTAGACATGCCTCTGCACTGCTTCCTCGCCTGACCTTGTAAAGAGCACCGAATATCTCCCTAACAGCTGTTTGTACATCTCTATGCTTAGAAGTTTTGCCGAAAATTCGTCTGTGTAGATGGACAAGTCCAGCCCAATGGAATGCTTCATTTGTAGCGGCCATCTCCAGACTATCCCATTGATAGGCGGCTTCCCCAGCAGATTGCATATGTGTGCAAGGTTTTGCAGGGTGCAAACGAGACGATGCTAGATCAATCTCCAATTTTTGAGCTCGGGCTACTACATCTTCCGATGGCTCCCACTCTGCTCGAATAGTATGATCAGGGCCAATCCTTGACCCATCACAAATTCTAGATAATTCTGCGATCTTAGCAAGTATATGAACACATCGACTTGTAAACCCTAAGATGCAATCTATCGAAAATTCGTTCTCGGTGTCCGTTTCGTAGTCAAGAATCCATGAGGATAAAGAAGAGTTCACTCGCACACCACTTAAACTCCCGAGAACGTCAAGATACGCGAACCAACTCCAGAGGAATGATGAGACTTTATCACCACGTGAGGCGGTCTGCAATCTTTGGGGTCCACCCCTAGCAGCGATCATTTGACGAGCTGTATCTAGATGATTTTGCCACGGGACTTCAACACCAAAGGATTTTGGAGAGATAATCTCCAAAGAGGCAAGCATAATGGTCGTGGCTAAATTAGCATCGCTTATAATTTCACTTGGTTCGTTTAGAGCACGTCGAAGGTTAGGAAAAATACTAAGATGACAGGAATTAGCGAATTTCTTTTTTGGTTTCAGTTCAGCAAACATTGAGTGATGGAGTCCGAGATTGGGTGTTTTACTCACTCTTGAACCCATAAAGCAATGCGAGTCGCTGGTTCTGGTTGGCCCAGATGCCGAGCGCGATGCGAGGCGGAATATGCTAATAGCAAATTCATCAAGTTATCATCATGAACAGCCATTTGAGGTAGAATGCTCTTGAACGGGTTCGATGAGCAGTTGTGGGGAATTAAGCAACCTGCGGTATGATTAAGAAAGTGATGAAAGTACAGAAGGTTCATCGGGTTCTCAAGTAGTTTGCTAGGTAACGGCTCCAAGATCCTGGGTATACATATCGCAACTGGTTTATTGTAATAGACTCCATCTTCGAAGCTAGTATCATTTTCTGTACCGAAACCAAACTCGACTGGTGAAGCTTCACCACCATTCTTTACGGAGAGATCAAGGTGGTCTCTCACGGATGCAGGAGAGCTTCCAGATATGGCATTTGCATCATCGTTTTTCCCAATATCAAGATCCTTGAATCCTCTGTCTATTCCATAGGTTGTTGTATCTTGGTAGGGGTCGTTGAGTTGCAGGGACCAATCTTGAACACTATGACTACTACCGCCGCTGGAACGATCACTCTGGCAAGGCATTCCGGGTGGACCTGATAAGAGGGAGCTTACAGAGAGCCGCCTAAGATTATCTGGGGAATCGGCATGTAGTGACGGCTTTGAGGAGTAGAGTCTATGACCATCATCGCTATGGCTAGATGCGGGCGTCAAAGGAGTGCTAGTAGAACACGGGGCGGCGATATTTACACTAGAGTCTTGAGACTCAGAGTGGTATAGGGTATATGGTGTCAAGTTCGGAGGTGGCATTGTTGCATCGTAGGATGGACTAGTTGCTTCGTGGCTAGTGTTAGTTGCTTCGTGGCTAGTGTGGAGATATCGTGGGCGCTTGGCTGGTCTCTCGAATTCTCCGCTCGGGGAGATTTCACGGTCCTCTTTTGAATTACCGAAGAATGGCGTTGTTGATCTAGGACTTCCGGGGGCTAGATGACTAGGTTGATTAGGGAAAGTAGGACTTCCAATACTAGAGTTCGCGGGTGAGTTGCTCGAGCCTTCAAGCAATTGAACCTGTAGAGGTCTGGGGAGTGTCGACGACTGTGTTTGCAACGAAGATCCCGGGGTTAGAGATCGATATCTCTCGTAGCTTTGTGCATATTGGTGTTCGGGCTGGGCACTTCTGTAAATGTTACCGAACGTAGGGGAATTGACTGCGTTCATCAGTGCAGGGTCGATCATCGAGTTATCAGTAGTCACTGATTGTGGAGAGGCCAATTCCAGGGATTGAGCAGCTGGTTGCTGGCTGAATTCGGAGGCTCGAGGCAAGCCAGCATGCCCGTTAAAGGTCATGACTGGATGCGAACCAGCCTGTGAAGTCGGAGTGGAAGCAGCGCCTGCGGTGCCCGGTCTATATGTTCCGCTGATCATGCCCGCAGAGAAGTTGATCTGGCCTGCCACTTCTGATCCATCTTTCTTCTTGCCCCGGCCATCCCAATTCAAACGAATGCTATAGTCGCAAGTCTCCCCTTGTCGTTGGCAGTTTTGACAAGTTGGTCTATTCTCATCGCATTTCACCTTCCGAGTCTTGCATGGCCTACAGGTTGATTAGCCTTTTCCAAACAGAAGTGAAGCGTAATCTCGGGAGTAGAGGACGACGATTTGTACTGTACTTACCAGCACCCATTTCGGCTTCTCTTCTTAGGCTCTGGAGCCCCGACTTTTTTTGGGCGTGGCATCGTAAAGATTGAACATGAAGTAAGTGCTACGCACTGGTGAAGGGAAGGTTTGAAAGGGTTGACGCATTCATAGATCAAGCGTGCGCCTTTTCCACAAGGGTGCGTAGTTGTATAACCTGTGAACCTTTTAACTTCATGCCCAATTCATGTCGAGAAATGCTACGAGTCCCTTCGAGAGTGGATATGCTGACATTAGACCACAGACTGAGTAGAAAGAGAACAGTAGGAGATCAAGGAGACGGGAAGATGTCAATGCAATAACAGTGAAAAGAGTCAAACGGAGACTCTGGGATAAAGGTCGAGGCTGCGCTAAGATCACCGTGCGAGCCTGGTGTGGCAAGCAATCTTGAGATAAGGCCAACCCCGGCTTTCGAAAAGGCCGGGGCTACGCTACTAACCTCCTTTGATGCACGTGACTAAAGGAGCAGACCGTAGCGAAAGTAGGTTACGAATGTGATTGGAAGAACAGTCCAATGGATGGCTTAACCATATCCTTGGGTTTGACCAGTCTCTACCCCGACCTGCGAGTTTAGTGAGCTGTTCCGTTCCACTAGATGGTTAGACTAGGTTAACCCCATACGCCAAAAATACATAGTGAGGGTATCGTTGATTTTTATTCAAGTTACAGGTTACATCACTTCTATATTCAGGATCTTGATGTCCTCCTCCGGCTTTTCCTTATATACCCGGGTGTTCTCGATCTTGTGGATGACATCCAATCCTTGAATCGCCCTGCCAAATATCGTATGCTTATTGTCCAGCCATGGCTAGGTAGCGAATATTAGCTTGCTATGTACCCTAAGGGACGTGGTAGAAAGTGAAAGATCATTCAGAGATACACTATAATGCAATGGCTCGTATAACTATCATGCATGCCGCTGGGAAACACGGACCCGAGGTGCTCACCATATATGAGTTGGAAGGAGAATTTACTTACGGTTTTTTCAGTTGTAATGAAGAATTGACTTCCATTGGTATTTGGTCCAGCATTGGCCATGCTCAGCGTGTATGGTTTGTCATGTTTCAGAGTGCTGAATTCATCCTCGAACTCTCGTCCCCAGATACTCTCACCACCTGTGCCATCTCCTAGAGGATCACCACACTGGATCATGAATTTACGTATGACTCGGTGGAAGATGGTATTGTTGTAATACCCTTGCTTTGAGTGTGTAACAAAATTCTCCACGGATTTAGGTGCAGCATCCGGGAAAAGACGAACATGTATATCTCCATAGGTTGTATGAATAATGGCTGCTGTTCCAGTTTCTGCCGCCCTTGCTTCTACCGTCTTCTTTGCATTCAAATTCGTAGGCTTTTCATTTTGAATATCGCGTTCTGATTTGGAAATATCTTCATCGTTTGTGAACATATAAAACCGCACCTTTCCAACTCCAGTAGTAAAGATAATTGGGTCCCGTACTTCAGATTCTTGCAGGAGTGGATTGTTCGATGCCGCCATGGCTACTGTCGTGATACCTTTCTTTTGAGGTTGTCCTTGGTAAATTGCTATACTAAGAGGCCTGAAATTTTCCTCCTTGCCGTAAACCTTCACTACTCGATTAGTGTAAGTATTTAACACCTTAGTACCGAACATGGAGCCATAAATTATGAAATGTCCCGTCTCGTCGAATATCACGTTGACCTTATTTCGTAGCGCTGGGTTTTCAATTTCACGTTCCGTAGCTAATCGACGCCCAAACTCGACATCTTCTAATTTTTGCAAAGCAGTTCCAGCTTGCTGCATTTCCTCGATGGTTTGTATCGATTCGTCATATGTTCG
>Ga0247812_10000934_pt1 | contig 16676 bp, 13 predicted proteins | sample UWRJL149409B1_FD_178011 | JGI IMG/M metagenome (GOLD analysis project Ga0247812, IMG submission 178011) | Plant litter microbial communities from Arlington Agricultural Research Station in Wisconsin, United States - UWRJ-L149-409B-1 | ecosystem: Environmental > Terrestrial > Plant litter >...
AAATCCTATAGCACAATACATAGATGCATCTAAAGTCTTGAAAACTCGAAATGAGTGATCTGAACTCGAGTTATGCCGCCCAAACCCCACCATCACACGCGATCGCCCCGCCAGACGTTGACTCCCCACTAACAGGCGGGTCAAATCCAGTCAGTCCCAGAGACAGAAAGATCTCACAACCTGCTGGCCTCAATGCGCGATCTTGTGTGACTTGCAGGCGGAGAAAAGTCAAATGCGATAAGTGTGTCCCTTGTTCAAATTGCACGAAAGCCCACACGGAATGTATTTTCCCTGCGCCAGGACGTGCCCCGCGACGGCCCAGGGAGGGCGCGAAACCTGTGAGCGAACGCGAGGCACTATTGTTAAAACGACTACGGAGGTTGGAGGGTGTCGTCGAGGAACTTAGCGGGCAGACAAGCAGCGAATACTTTCCTCGACATGTCGAGTCGGGGAATGAGCCTCATAATACAGGTGTCAGGGTGGTTGGAATGGATGAAGGAAGTAAAACGACCACCATATCGGGGCAGCAAAAATCTACAACGAGACTAGATGGGGCATTGGGTGCGCTGACTCTTGATGAGGGGAGAAGTCAATATGTTGCGCATCCTTTTTGGGCAGCTATAACTGAAGTATGTATTATGGTTGTATGAAACTGATGTTCACTAAATCAATTTAGGAAGTCGAAGAGATGCGCGAAATTCTGGGAGATGGAGACTTTCCATCAGATGATGAGCACTCGAGTTCACATCCATCACCTCAAACTGTAGTCAACGACACAAGTCATCAAAGTTTTATAATGGGGTATAGCTCAAGTAACGTTAATCTGAAGCGTCTTCACCCGCTTCCTTCGCAGATCCCTTTCTACTGGCAAAAATATATTGAGAACGTTGACCCTCTCGTAAAGATTACACATACCCCAACTATGAACAAGGTGATCCGAGAGGTACAGAGCAAACTGGATTCTTTAAGCGCGGGTACAGAAGCTTTGATGTTCTCTATATATTTCGCTACGATAATCTCTATGGACTCTGAGGATGTGAGTAATTTAGCTCTAGTTGAATTGCAGCTCGACTGACATATCCAAGGTGCGAAACGATCTGGGCCAGGACAAAGACCAGCTTCTTAAACAGTACAGATTCGGTATAGAACAAGCACTCGCTCGAGCAAATTTTCTGAACACGAATGAGATTGTGACAGTTCAGGCCTTGGTGATCTTCTTGATTTGTGTTCGACGATTGGACGACACACGCTTTGTCTGGTCCATGACCGCTCTAGCGCTTCGCATTGCTCAATCCCTTGGACTACATCGGGATGGGACTAAATTTGGACTCTCCCCTTTCGACACAGAAATGCGTAGACGGCTGTGGTGGTCACTATGTGTCTTAGATGTTCGTGCCGCAGAAGATCATGCCTCAGAACCATCTATTATCGACCACACCTTTGATACAGAGTTACCATTGAACATAGATGATTGCGAACTTGACCCAGAAGCGACCGAGGCCCCCGTGCCAAAGTCTGAACTTTCGGAAATGACATTTTGCTTAATTCGTTTCGAGATCTGCACTCTCGTCAAGAAGCTGAATCTATTTTCCGACAGCAAAATTTCTTGCCCGAAAATAAGACCGCAATTGGCGGTTGAAGATAAGGAGCGCATGATCCAAGAATTCGCAGTTCGCCTCGAGGAGAACTACCTCAAATACAGCCAAGAGTAATTATAAGATTTCATTTTAGTTACCGTGATTTTCAGTTTTGTATTCCAACCCACAATTTCTACTTGTTAAGACAAATTAATTCTCTACTGACTGAAGGTATCCATAGTGGAGGGCCAGCTATACACTGGGTGGCAGCGACTATCGGTCGCTTGATTACAGCGAGGATGAGACTAATGATATACCAGGCTTGGAGTCGACCAGGAGAACCCAATGCCCTGTCTCAACCTCTCAGAGATTCTCTTTTCATGTCTAGTATAGAGATTTTGGAGTATACACATATTCTCAAATCAGAGCCTTCCACAAAGCAATGGCGTTGGCTGTTTCATACATATACTCAATGGTATTGCATTGCCTACTTACTAGGGGAGCTAGCCATACGGGATACCTCGATAACTGTCGATCGTGCGTGGCGCACCATCGATCGTGAGATTCAGGATTGGAGTAGTGTCCTCTCCAAAACGAATCCAGGAATGCTTGTTAGTAAAATTCCATCAGTTCCCTCAAGACCTCCGTCAGGTGAAAGACAACAAGAAACCGATAGCTAACCTTTGCTTAGTGGAAACCAATGCTCATATTAATGGCGAGAGCAAGACGTAGGCGCGAGGAAAATGCATCCAAACCAGCGGCGCCCAGGGTTCTTGGGATGGACGTTCCCGTTCCACCCCCTACCGGTCGCAAAGCACCGCCTAGCGAGGAGGAATTACGAGCGCGCGAAATATTTCTAGCACAGATGAACCAAGCGGTGCGACCACCCAACGACATGCAATTTACCAATGCTAGCACTACATCCTGTATCGGGGCTGAAATGCCTGGTGCACAAAATGTAGAAATGTTTTCAGCACCCATGATGGAACCCATGCCGGAAATGCCGTGGTTGATGGGAGGCGATGCGCTCACGGACCTAGATGTACAAGGCGACGTAAACTGGGATGGATGGCAAGATCTCGTACGAGACTTTCAGATGGATACCGACAACATCCCAGCTGGAGATGCAAGTAGTGTTCCCCTGGGAGCCATGCAAACTTGGTGGTAAAGCACAAGGAGTCATATGGAAATCAAAGGTTGTATTTCTACACGGGGGGAGGAGGGAGCATTGGGATGGACAAATCGGAGTCTTTGGGCTGTATTTATTTTTGACGTTATTAAATAACTCCGCTTCTAATGCTTATCATGCCGAAATCTACAGTACAGTACCACATCTTTCTACGAATAAACGATTACCAAAATCTGTATTTTCCCCCCCTTTGCTGTATTCTTGGTCAATCTCTCTCTCTCTCTCTTTTCTTCTTAGTAACAAAACAGTTAAAAGAAAACAATAAAGAAAGTAACATATCATAAATACATAAACAAAATAGATTCGTGGACAACACCCCAAACCCAACCACTCATCATCTATCAACCAAGTAACAAATTCTACCTATCTACCTACCCTACCTAACCTACATTCATATATTCACTCTTTCCCCTACACAAAAGTCAAGCCCTCTTTCTTTCTCCCAATTCCTCCACAGAACCCACAACCACACTACTAAGCTACACTACACTACAACTTAGTTTTTCATATGACTAGATACTAGGTAGCTTGGACGGTACGGAGTAATTTTTCTATATCCACATTTTCTGAACTGGTAGCACCCCTTTCCTCCTCTGCCGCAATTTTCCCTGCACCACCCAACCCACCCAGTAGCTGAGGGGTGGGGGCTGCTGGGGTCGGGTGGTGTTGGGAAGGAATAATGGGAAGAGGGGGGTTTTTTGTTGCAAGTTTAGCGTATATTTGAATCTGAACTGGTTGGGAGGGTGGGTAGGGAGAGCGGGGAGGGTTTCAACTCCGTAAAAAGTTTTTTTTTCTTTACTTATTTGCTTATTTATTCACCTACTTATATATACATATAATTATCTAGCAAATGAAATGGGGTGATATATTTACTTTTGGTCTTTCTTTTTTCTTCTTAGGAAAAGGAATCGTTGGGTATTGGTATTGGTATTGTTCACTGAGGTGTTATTGACGTTTTGGTTTTAGTCTATGGGTTTAGGTAGCCTGCTATGACATTAAATAAGGCACTAATGTTCACATGGTTTATCAAAGATCGCGGACATGGGATCGAACAGTAGCCACGTGATGGCTGAGATACAGTCGTTGTCACATCCAAAAGGCTTTGGTTCATGAGATTAGTGTAACTTGAAAACCGTTTTCATATTGCAGGTGTAGAAGCTAGAGCAAAATCATTTACATTCAGCCAAATTCTTCATTCCGGCCTCTGAATAAGTCTTGAGATAACACCATTGTCCGGTAAACCACAACAGCCCAGCCAAACATCCTCCCTCCAGTGAGAGAAGTTTCGACCTGCGTAAGAAGAGAAGTCTCATATATCCCAATATCCCGCTATGCCGTTTCCTGTTCGCGCCGGCCCCAAACGATTGAAGGGTATCTAACACGCCGTCTTAAAAAGCAAATTGTATTCGTCGTAAAAAAGAGTCATGAGACTGGTAAGGACTAAACACGTAAGGTCGAAGTATGTACAGCTATTACACATGTTCAAGGCCAAACAGTCGTCCCCCAAAAATAAATTCATTCATCACGGGTAATAGAAAGATGAGATGGATCACTAGTTGCCAGGGATCATGCAGGCGGAGGTCTGGCATTGGCCTGGGTGTTTGCGTGAGTCGAGGGGTTGGGGAATGAGACCAGCACGGGTCAAGTTCTGGAAGTGCCATTCGGGTGCGCTCTCGGTCTTCCACGACCAGAAGACCCATCCGGTGTGTGCCTCAAAGGCATCAAGTTGAGCCTCCATGTAGTATTCCAAATTGGTCTTGTCAACCTGTAACAGCCCGTCGACTGTGCCTTGGTATTTGGTTTGACAATCACCGTTCCAGCTGCTGCCTGGGAATGTGCCATCGTATCGTGCACCTTTGCCGAAACCATTCAGCCACTTGGCGCAATCCGTCTGCGCACCTGTGAACTCTCCTACAATCGTCCATTTGTCTGTGCTGGCGAGTTTTGGTCCGTATGCACATGCTGTTTGAACGTGAGTGCAAGGCTTTTGGGCAACCTCAGCAGGCGAGAAGATCTGGTAGATGTGAGTGTCGAGAATGACGTTGTTGAGACCACTATCGGTATTTGCAAAACCATTCCAGTATTGCGGGCCGAGGAATGCATCGTGCATCACAACAGCAATATCGTAACTGGAATCTCGGACAGTTCCCCATCCGTCATAGTAGAATTGCTTGATCGTTCCCACGTCAACCCCCCAGTTTGCTGGCTCATTGAGCAATTGAATGGATGTGACAACATCTGATTGACTTGCATAGCGCTCAGCCAATGCACGAATTGCATTGATGGTTTGCTTCAAGCTGTCACCTTTCCCCCACCCAATGTTTCCGTACTGTCCAGAATTATCAAAGCCGTTCTGGCTGAGAGGTGCACCATGTAAGTCCAACATGACCTTCAAGCCAGCGGCTCGCGCCCATTGAATTGCCTGGTCGAGGAATGGCAGCTGTCCTTGAACATATGGATCTTCTGGTAGAGGAGCCAGAGCCCAGTAGCCGACTGGGATTCTGACATGGTTGAGACCAAACTTGGCCATTTCCGTAAAGTCTGCTTGCGTTACCCAGCTGCTCCAATGAGCATTGAGGCGGTTCTGTGCAGCAGCTTTCCCCAGATTGCGAGTGAAGGTATATTCGTCCACCGCAGAACCACCTTCAAATAGCGATGGAGTGATCCAAGGTTCTAGCACTAGCCATCCTCCCAGATTCACACCACGAACTTTGCTGCCATTGTAGTCGAAATTCAGGCCTCGGTGCTTGAGACTTGTGGAAAGTTAGCAAAGGTAGGCAAGATCTAGCAGCTATAATGTCAAAGGGTAATAATACAAAATAAAATAAAACTCACGGATTGGCACTCACTGCCGACAGACAGGCGGTAGCAAGGGCAAGCGCTTTAATGAATACCATTGTGGTTATTGTAGGTAAGACTTATTCGAGTAGGTATATAACAAGAATTGTCGACATCGACATGAATTAGGAAGTACAAATCGGGATGAGAACTAACGAGATGTATGTATACTGGGGCAGACAGAGAAAGAGCAAAACAGCAACAGTATGGGGGGAAGGTGGGAAGGAGCTACCTTTTATCCACCGCCGAGGGGATTATATGGTATATGGTATGGTTACCAAAGCCAAGCAACCAGAACATCGCATCTTGACTTTGACAGGAAGGGTGAATGATGAATGGGCGGCAGTAACATGCAGCGATTGATTTGTTATGGCTCCACTATGGGTCATCACATCGCAAGGAGAAAGAAGTGGGCAACGCGATGCTGATCGTATGGCTAACGGGAATGTTCCGGGCGTCTTGTTCTTGTTGCTCCCTGCGTTCGTCTAATACTTACTTACCGTATGTAACATAAAAGAGGGAAAGTCCCTTTTTAATTGTACCGTACAGTTCAGAGGTACTTGACTTATTGGCATGTAGTTAGTTTCTTGTCTTCCCATAACCGAAGACGGCCGGTGAGGGACATTCCACAGCTTTGCTTCTGGTAGTACTTTTGTTTTGTTTTGTTTTGTTCTGGGTTTTATGGTTTGGCTGGGGCTGGGGCTTGGGCTCGGAGTAGTCCCATGCTGCTCTCGGCAGTTTGGTGGTTGAATTGTGTGTGTGTGTATGTGGTATGTGTTTTTATTTAGTTTGCCAACGTCAACGTTGTATTTTGTTGTGTGATAATGTCGAGGGTTGCGGTGATATGGCTGTGGGACCCCCTGGCCCCTTGGGAGGAAGTCCGTCCGGTTAAGGTTGGGCGTTGTGAAGCGTTGTGAGGCACATGAGAGGCGTATGAGAGGCGTGCGAGGCGGTGATGATGTGCATCCCATCCGTCGTTGAATCTTCTTCTTCTTCTTATTACCCGTACAGTCGACAGACAGGAACTGGTATTGCTGGCTTGCGTCTGCCAAGCAGGCTGCACACTCCTCTCCCCGGTGGGAGGGCGCTTGCTTCTGATGGAGATCGTCCAATCACCCGTACAGATCCCCTGACAGCAGGAAGAGCAAGATGTGTTGTAAATTAATTAGTATTATTGTAAATTGTATGTTGTGTGTTAAGTAAGTATGGTTGCTTGGGGACGGGGCCATGGACCAGGGTTGTTTGCCGAGCTCGTCCGTACTTTAATTCGTACTTAACTGACGTTTTACTACGACTACTGTTATACTGTTATACTGTTATACTGTTATACTGTTATACTGTTATACTGTTATAGTAGTCTGATAGTATAATGGTGGGAGGGGAGAAGAGATGCTCATGGTTGGTTGGTTGGTGATATGCATTTACGCCGTAATGTACTGTATAGTATATAGTACTGTACCAACTGCAAGCACTACCGGTACAACGTTGTACAGTCTGTCTCGTACTAATCCTAATCCTAATCCTACTACAATGTATACTACGCTCCTACTGTATTAACTACCTGACTATGTTAGGCTCTGCTGGATCATACAGGTAATATTACTCAAGTACATTATATATATATATATATACTTATGTGAAACTCCCCTCGATGACTTGACTTCGTGTATCACCCAGGACCAGGACTATCGTTATTTCCCTCCCCGCTATAGATAGCTCCAACGTAACTTGCAGTAGTGCTGGTAGCTGACTTGCAATTGCCAACGGCATATTGTTTGACCGAGGTCGGTCTGTCTGTGGTGTCTATGGAGACTCCATGACTCCATACTGGACTGGACTACTGTACCCACACAACAGCTACTGCACATATATCTCATCATGTTGACGGGCCATCTGCTGATGTGTGACCGTGACCGTTATCCTTACCAGGCCCCATCTGCGTAGGGCTACCGTCGAATTGATTACCAGGGACACCATCGCCTGACGATCGATTCCAGCAATTCTACTGTAGTCTTCCGGCGTCCTGTCGTCGGAGACATGAATATGCGGGGAAACGCGAAGATCGCTGGTATGCTGTTGTGCATGTGCGTGTGCGTGTGCTCAAGCTGCTGCTTCATGCTAGCTGATCAAGCGGAACCAGAGCCCCAGAGCAAAATATCCTTTTTGCGGGGAAAGTGGATGTGATGTGCAGATTGGATCTTCCAGCAGCAGCTTTTTTCTTTTCCCTTGCCTGGAATTCATTTCTACTACCCATTCGAAAGATATTATTATTTTATAGGGAGAGTGAGTGAGAAGAGAGAGAGAGACTAAAGAATAATCCGAGAGTCGTGAAAGTTCGCGCTACTCCTGGGACCTGGGAGATATGATATTAGTTAGAACGACCAGGTATTGATAGGTACCGTTGCGAGTCAATTGGGGAAGAACGATACATCCCCGGTACCTAACTGGTAGTACAGTACAGTACGTGGTACCATACAGTATTACATGAAAAGTCACATCCATCCTAGTGATCAGAGTGAGTGAGTTTGGCGAGTCGGCAGTAACGTCTGACAAGGTGCCGCACGAGTCGAAGGATCAATCTCACATGACGAGCAGACGAGTAAGAAAGAACGAACACCAGCCATTGTGGAAAACATACATCATCTTCACCGCCCATCAAAAACCCAGCTAACCCCGAATGGGACTTTTGTATCTACAGGCTCACGAGGCTCACGCTCCTTCACAGTTCACACGGTTCAACGATGCGGTGCAGAGGAGGACCGAAGTACGCCCTTTTTGGCTGACGGACGGGTAAATGTAGACCGAACGAGGAGGAGTAGTGCACATCGTACATATAGTACTTGCTAACTATCATTCTTGCGTAACCAGGAGCTTGTTGGTCTGGCCTATCCGGTTTGCCAGTATCAACCTCTCATGTTCCAACCCCGTACGTAACCGTCATCTTGCGCTTCCAGTCGAGCCTATGGAGAATGATGTCGAAGGACAAAGTACACCAGAAATCCTGAAAACTTAGTCATGCACTACAGTTACTATTCCATGCCTCACCGTCATCTTTCGTCATTTCCAGGATGAAATGGTATGCCTTGGCTCAAATCATCTCCCTTTTTCAGCCATCGATATGGTGACAAGAGTCACACAACACAGACTGGCTTGACTGGCTACAATATATCGTCTGCTGGCTCGGTACAGGGTACAGCAGCCGAACATCGGTACATAGAACAAAGGTATCTGCAACAACCCATCCCCATCTTAATAAGCCGATGCAATACTGTAATACTAGTAATGCAATTCTTGGCCCTGTTCAAGTCCCGTGCGATGTTGAGTCTGCTTGTTGTTGAAGCGTCCTTGCTTTTTCTCGCTCCAGCCTCAGCTGCTGGTCGGCCTGTACGCGGCGCTGCATCTCCCCCGGATCTAGAAATGGCATTGGGGCTGCGTGAGATGAGAACTCAATCGCTGAGTGCTTACATCAGAGAGGAGGATGGCATCGACCAGGTGTGGTGTGTTTGGACTTACTCTTCACCCTGGGTTTCCCCATACTCTTGGCTATGGATATCTCATTACGTGAAGCAGGAGCTTGGGTATACGACTGTCGAGCTGGCCCATGATTGTGTTGCGTGGGGGGACGAACAGCTCCATGAAAGAGCTCTCTCTTCGGCACTGATGCCATACCGTATTGTATGTGCTGTACTATATCGACTCGATGTTCCCCACCAAAGTAGATGATGTTGCGTACAGTAAGTAGGTAGTCGAAGAAGAAGGAAAGTTAGGATATCGCGCCCTTATGCTATATCAGCACATATAACACATATAAAGTTAAACAATACTGTTCGCGCGTGTTCTCTATAGGATGGAGGACGGAGGACGGCGTATGGAGAATGTTGTTCGGTAGTCTGGATGTATCAATCTCCAGCCTCGTTCTGTTCCCCAAGGGTTGCACCTCGCCTAATTTGGACAAACTCGCGGGCCTCGATTTCTCCCAAACCTGACCTTCGTACATCCACCCCCAAAGAAACTGCGAAGTCGGACCACCGCCTGAACACCAAACACGTTTTGTTACCCGGGCTGATTTGAGGTCCCAGCAAAAGCAACCGAGCCGCCAATCCCTTGCTTCAGCCGCATGGAAGCTATTCATTCCATGGGTGGTGGGGGCTCCCCAACCGGCCGACCTGGCACAGGAGGCAGCTACAAACGCAAACGAAGCGGCAATGAGTTCGAAAGTAGCCCAGGCAGTGCGCCGGAAGGTGAAGAAGATGACCATGATAGACGGAGACTGCCAGGCGTGAAGAGGGCCTGCAATGAGTGTCGCCAGCAGAAGGTGAGTCACTATAAGAAGAAAAATTCGAGATTCGACGATGAGGCTACATTAGGTGCGATCTGAGATTAGAACTGACGCTAGTCAATTGTAGTTACGCTGCGATGTTATCCAAGATCCATTCAAGACTTGCTCGCGGTGCAATCGGCTGAAGCTAGAATGTAAAATTGAGTCAAACTTCAAGCGGGTGGGAAAGAGAAGCAAGCATGCCGAGATGGAAAAGCAAATCGAACGTCTGCGACGAAACCTACAACGAGCCCAAGCTCAAGGATACATGATAGAAGATGAGGAGGAAATGGAGTCACCAATTACCAGCGGGATGTATTCGACGAGGAACACCCAATCCTACATGGGATCAGATGAAGCCGTATCCTCACTGCTGCATCTCAAGCAAAGCGGATCGTACAGCATGCCGAGATTTGTGAAAGAGATTGAAAATGTTGGATTGACCGAAGATCAGGTAAATGGCCTCTTTGGACAATTTTGGGCTTTCTACCACCAATATCTGCCCTTCTTGGATCCTATGCAAACCCCAGACCAATATTATCAACAGCATCCATTGCTGTTTTGGTCTATAGTTTCTGTTGCAGCTCGTCGATATACTCTAGATCCCGGGCTCTTAAACGCACTTACTGGACCACTCACAAGATTGTTGTGGACTACTGTTGGGGAAGTTCCTAGTAATCATTTTGTTGTGAAGGCGTTATGCTTGTTATGTGTCTGGCCATTACCAACGAGCACGACCACAACGGATCCCACACATATACTCAGCGGTGTCATGATGAAAACAGCGACTGGAATTGGACTTCACAGACCTAACCATACACAAGACTTTTCGCGCGTATCTGTTGATCTGAACAAGGAGCAGTTACACGATAGAGTGACGACCTGGGCCGTATGTAATATTGTAGCGCAAACTATAGGTACGGGTTATGGCCAACCTGCTTCTACTCTCTACGATTGGACACTTGCAATCAGACCTGGGGACAACGGGCCTTTTACACTCTCGCCTGAGCTTGAAGCTAGACTCCAAATAGAAAGGTTCTGCGACAAAGTCTCGAAAGAGATGTACAGTAATGCGAGCGATCCTCGGGGGGTAGCGGGTGATGAGTTGAGAGCGATGCTGACGCGGGTATATCGTCGAGAATACGGAGAACTCCAAGCCTCGATCCTATCAAGACAAGACCTATCACCTATAGTGAATATTCACCTCAAAGCAGCTGGTCTCCATCTGCGCCTCTCGGCCTTTTTTGACTCAAGTACAACAGTTGGGTACATGGACGATTTGATGGGGTTATGGCGCGCCGCTACATCTTTTCTTGACTTCGTCTTTGATTTGGATTCTAACGACAATAACATGAGTGGTCCTGGAGTCCTAAAGTATGCAACTGGATATATCCTTCAGATGATTGTTGCCGCTTGTTTTACATTGCTCAAGTTATTAAGTTCATTCTTTGCGAAGGAGATTGAATTTGAGAAGGGAAGATTGCTCTTTCACCGCACAATACAAGGCATCAGAAGCATGAGCATCATTAATAACGACCTCCCGTGGAGACTCGCTGAGCTCATGGTCCAGATGTGGAATGGTGCACGTGTAGAATCACGTAGTCAGCAACATAATTTGCAGTCAATCGGCAATGGAAATAGGGCCAGCAACGGGCTCGATGCATTGCCAAGTATAGATGACAGTTTGCAATTAAAAGTACGTTGTAGGATGAGTATGAGTCTAGTATTCGACTCCATCTGGAGGTGGCGTGAGGAGTTTCAGGCCCAAGGGCGAGGAAATATTGATGGTCAGTTCTTCATACCTCTAAATCGTCGGTTTTTAACACAATTAGCAAAAATCAACAATCCCACAAACCCAGAATCGGCCAATGATTCCTCAGCCTCCTCGACACATCTAGACTCAACACTCATGCCACCCTCTCACCAAATAAATAGCCAACTTCTTGCTGCAGCTGGAGCTGTTACACCTAACCATAGCTTGTCTAACAACAGTATGCTAGCTAGTGGTGTTGGCTACACGGAAAGTAACTACGAAGTCTTCGATCCTTTGAACTGGATGCTAGATGGCCTAGTAGACTTTCCATATTCATACGCAGCCGTACAAGGATTGGAAGCTAACGGTATGGGCTGAATATCGGTTGAGCTCCCAGCTACAATGATTCATATAACGGGTAAAACAGGCCACAGACTGATCGTAATGTTTCTCAAAGGAGTTTTTCAATTAACAGACATGTTGCTCGGATGGCAGAGCACTATACTAATGATATATGGCGCAATACGCGTAACTAGTGTTCGTGTTTCCCTTGTTGGCTATATATAAGACTGATTTATGCTACGAGTTATTATGCTTCCTGTTAACGGAGTTTAGCACTGCCTCGGGGGGAGGTCACATAGGTCAGGCATGGCATGGGCACAAAAGGCTTCTTGTAAGCTAGAGCTTACGGAGAACGATAATAATGAACACAAAGATTCCCAAAATTTCGGTGTTTTTCCAATGCTAGTGTCCTCAAAGTGAGCGAAAGCATCTCTCGTAGTGCATATATTTTACCCTCTGGCTACAAACCTTTTGTTTCATATGTCAAATCTGAGGACGTAGAATCGGTAAGGGAAGCCCCCTATTTCAATAAATTCCCCTTCATCAAATGCTCAACTGTGTTGTTTAAGCACAATCATTTTTCACAATGAATAATATAAGAGAGACCATCCCTCCCTCCCACTCCCTGACTGTCTGCTATATATATCTCTCTCTCTACCTAGATGTAAAGACATATGGCTCCCATCCACACACAGCCAGCTTTCACTTGCATGAAACAAACTCCATGGCGATTTTCTTATCTGTTATACGTTTACTTATACTCATCCTTATTCATACATACATACATACAGATTCTTTAGTCCACAAAGGAGAATGAAGTCAATCAGCCAGTATGGAGAATCACGCTTGGTGGTGTTTCTAATATGGTAGCAAATGTTGACTTGATTCTTCCGGCCCCCAGACAGATAGACATCTGGATATACCGAGAGAGTCACGCAGGTAATTCTCCATATAACGTGCAAGTGTCTTAATTCTCTCAACTTTGTCTAGGGTCTGGCTAAGCACTAGTATAATGATAATAGGAGAAAGAGACAAAAGAGTCCTTACAATATATAGTGTTAGCTAATATATACGTGAAGAGGAAAGGAGCAGCTGCTCGTGTCTCGTACCAGTTAGCGAGTGAGTGAATCTTTCGTGGCGAGTAAGTATGGCACCATACAATACCGTTTCAGATGGGTCGATGTGTGGATGTGCGTGTGTGTTGCGCTTTCGATAGTAAAATAAGTTGTTTGTCCAGGATATCGAGCATTTCAAGTATTCGGGTCTTTCAAGTCTATATACAATCTCTTAACATCAACAGTACACGATTCATACACTACATATTTATGAGCATATACGTGTATAGAATGTAAAGAAGGAAAAGAAGGACAAGATATTTGGGGATGTTATAAGCGATATCCTCTGTGTACGATTCGATATATATATATAGATATAGATATTTAAATATAGCTAATCATGCTCGTACTTGACCCTTTTAAGAAAACTATTTTCATAAATAGAAAATATAGAGTCATGAGGGTTGAAGGTGTTCGGTTTTTCTTTTCTTTTTTCTTGCTAAGGTTTAGTTCTATAATAATATCTCATTACTCAGAAGAGGAACATTACTATTGGTAGTAGTAATTAGATAAATAGACTGATACACCTTTAGAAACGGGTTTCAAATGATAGTATAGATGGGTTTTCTTTCTACTCATTTTGGCGCCTTTGTTTGGTCCTTATATATATATAGGGAGGTCTAACTAAGCAGATAAAACCCTATGATAAGAGTACAAAAACGGGGTTCATATGAGCTTGATCGATTGGTTGTGATAAATACGTGCAACTTCAAAGGGAATGAAGGAAAAGGCGTGTAGGGCGTGTGGTGTTTCGAGATTTTGGGGAATCACTGCAGTGTCAATTCTTTGATACGGTTGATAATATCTGAATTGGATTGGCGCCTTTCCTTGGAGCAACGTCTGATATAAGTATGTTTATGTCTATGTAATACTGTAGAAGGGAGCTATTTACCTACGTCGCATGACAGAGGTTCAGAAGAGACAAGAGCGATTATGTTGTCTCTGTCTGTGAAGTGTAGAACACCGTAACAAAAAAGACTATATTGAAGATTGTCGCGATTGAAAGGAACATATTAGAATATATGATATTCTTCTCTTTTTCTTTTCCTTCTCCATTTGTTGATCTTTGTATTCGTTTTCTCTTGTACTGATGGTACGTTGAGGGCTAGCTTTCTAAGAAAGCATATTTCTTAAGCTGAGGGGCGTGTTTGAAATGCATTCATGTAAATAAGGTCACACCGAGTGAATGTGGAGGTTGTCTCTGTCAAATATGCAATTTCTCACTATATATATATATACATATTCATTCTTACGATTTGACATCGGAATTGTCAGAGCAGCATTATATTTGGACATTTAAAAAAACAACTGTGAACCTCCCCTATCTATATCTAAGAAGTGAGAACACGGAAGCCGGTCAAAATAGCAGTTTTCCCTCCTCAGATACAGGTTCCTCAACTCATCATCAGCCCACAAATGACATATCTGGCAATGATTCCAGTGGTTCGGGGAGAAATTCTGGAAGCATGGTTATTTCTTTACACAGATTTTGACATCTAGTGTATAGTCTTTCACTTGAAGTAGCGAACATCACGCTATTTCAGTTCGACTCTTGAGACTCCTCCTCGCCCTTTTGTTTTTTGCAGTGTGTGCAGTCAATGGTATTGTGATCGTTATGCTAATATCCACCTTATTTGTTTTACTAACTGGTCGATTAGGAATGTTAAAGTATCAAGAAGCTTTAACCCTTGTATTGCCAGACTAAAGCTTTATTGATCACTATAGCTATTAGTAAAAGTGATTCCAAGATCTCCGTGCGTTGGTTTACTGCTCTTCGCGACCAGATGATATATACTCGAGGCCGTAATTATGTTTTTGGGTCACGCCAGCACTAATCCTCCTGCACATATACGTGTCAAAGAAATTATTGCAAAAAAGAGGGGCTTTGTCAGCTCTTGCAATCATGATTCTGGAGTATGTAGACACACGCTATTGAAAACCAGCTCATAGCTTCATAGCCTCGAGCCAGCGTCCTTTTCACCTAAACCACATTCCTCTTCAGTATGCTTTTGTAATATGCCAGATAAGAGCAGAAGAGTCACTATTTGTATAAATGTTGCACAGTTCAAATGCCATTATCTCAGCTTTATATGTATTTGACCATTTCTTGCTTTTCTAGTTCAAAATCAGTGTGATTATGGCCAAGCTAGCCATCTCTTACGTCTAGTGGCTTAGAGAGTAGCTGAGCATATTTAATCACGAATAACGGTGCACTTTTTCGGATATTCTTCATAGGGACGTGTTAACCATGTTATATCGATATATCAGATCACTGCATTATTTCTTTCTGGTCAAATGGTACTCGGTGGGTGATACGAGGGTGATGTTTGACATGTGGTGAGTGTTTCTCGCTTAACTATACTGTCTATCTAGGAATGGTTAAAAGAAAACTCCTACGCAGCTCACCGTGATTAAGTAGGATAAAAGAAACAGCCTGAAGGACATATTATATGGAACTGAATGCTCTTGTGCTGTAATATAGTGAACATGTATAAGTATAAGTATACCAGCTCTTTTTTTATGTTGTATCAGATATGCGAAACCCACGCTTTGCCCTGTCAATCAGGCTGTTAACAACCAGCTTCACGATAGTCTATCAATGTGAAATATTCCTGCCATTTAAGATAACTCTGCTTCCTTTGATTACAAAGTGAGTAGTATTCGCCAGGAGAAGAGATACTGTGAGCTTCCGCCGCCAAAGTGAACCCCTACTAGCAGGCGAACCAGCTTTACTTCGCACAATCAACGAGGCTACGACATGGAATTGGGAGCCTCAAGGTTAGGCAAAGTCAAATCCCCATACATCTGCATGGTAATGTTATACGCCGGAGGACCCTACGATTGAGCTTAATCCAATCTCAAAATGCAGAGGGACGTGTGCCACCGAAGCGCGTTGGGAGCACGACACTCGTACTTCCACGTGGGTACCTGACACGCTGCCATAGCCTATAAGAGTATGCAGCCGCCCTATTTCGACATTATGTTTTCTATTGTCTGTATCATGGCATGGTGTATAAGGATTCAAGTTTGATGGTTTCGGATGCTATAAGGGGGTTGTTTTTTGAGCCGATCATTCTAACAAGTAGGCAGTAACATTTGCCGGGAGCAATATATGACTGCGAATAGCAGTTATACACCGCGTCAGCTCGAACTAACTCACATATTTTCAATAAGAAGCCGCTGCAGCGGCGCTACTTACCAATACAACATGTTCATGAGTTGAGAAACTTGGGTGCTTCTGGAACAAAATTGGAATCATATTTTGCCACTTCATTCTGTTAAATATATCGCTGCTTTATTCTGTTCGGTTCGCTCTTTCATTTGTGAGATTAGGTTGCTGCTTTCAATCTGATCAAGTTCAATCATATATGCAGGAGGTTTTCAGCTTTCTCGGTGAGCGACTTTGGAGTCTGAAACTCCGAGCGACACTTATTGGTTGATTGATTGATTAAATCAGGGCTGATGGTCATTGTGTGCTACTTCCTCTGATTGATAATGTTCATTTGGCTGATCTTTGGTAATGAGCAAGTTTAGTTGTCGGGAA
>Ga0247812_10000935_pt1 | contig 16673 bp, 15 predicted proteins | sample UWRJL149409B1_FD_178011 | JGI IMG/M metagenome (GOLD analysis project Ga0247812, IMG submission 178011) | Plant litter microbial communities from Arlington Agricultural Research Station in Wisconsin, United States - UWRJ-L149-409B-1 | ecosystem: Environmental > Terrestrial > Plant litter >...
CCAGCCAGGGTTCGAACCAACTGCGCGGGCTGGCCGCGCTGGGGGGCCGAGAAAAATCTTCAATCTTCCGGTGACCATTACAACAACCACTATGATTGCTCCGTCGCAGTAACTGGCCAACGCCAGAAAGTCAGTGGCGCCTGCAGGGCAGATTGTTTAAGGAAAAACATGAGACAGATTACTGAATTTGCACCCTCGTCAGCAATGTGGCCGGATAGAGGATAGTTATTGATGGAGAGCAACCATGTTGTAATAGAGTTTGGTACCAAGATGTCATCGGAGTTCCCCAGATACATTTGAACTACGACGCAGTTGGTGTGTTGTGGTACGGAGTACAGTTCGGACTGTTGTGTACTCGCCGAGGAGTCGCCGGCCCGAGAATCGGAAGTGTCGACATGCAATACCCGAAAAGGAGGCTGGGTAGGTTGGCCGTGTCTGAGCCTAGTCGCAAGGCTGGAGCGTAGCTCCAAGGCTGTGACAGTTGCGCGTAGAAGGGAGGTATGATTGTGGGCGGGAATATCATACTCCTTCGGACCATTGCACAATGATGGAGCCGGGACCTTACTGTCAGGTGTATTTGGTTTCGTGTCAACCTTTAGTCTAATTCTGTTGGCTCATTGCGGTTCATGATAGATAACCTACCTATATGGTCGAAGTAAAGAGCCGAGGATAAAGACGCGATGACCCTGAGCCTAGCGTCTCGCGCCTTTTCACCCTGAAGTGCAACCATCAGTTCCACGCGCCAACTCTTGATCTGTCGCACTCACATTGTTACAATTTTTCATATACCAAATTCTCTCTCAACCCCGCCAACTCTTAATATGCCGCCACCAAGATCTCGTCCTCAGCCGGAGGACTCGAGGTCTGAGGCATCGAGCACCAAAGAAAAAGTTCACCCAACCACCGTCTCTACAGTCAATGGCAAACGACGAGCTGGGGCCAATGCCACAGCTGGTAGCTCTCTGCGCGATGTGATAACAGCCGGCCAGAATGTTGCAGCCTCTGGTTCCGCTGCTACGAATTCAGAAGCAACTCCTGGGGTAAGCATTTAACAGCATCCAACAGTTGTTCGACGCTGATTAGCTATGCAAAAGATTCAGTGGTCAACCCTCGACCCTTCAATTTTGCACGGCTATCGATACGATTATCGTCTCAATACACCAAGCGGGTTCAACAAATCTACTAATCATATGGTTCTCTCCCAGTCTCCAATCGGCAGGATGTCACCTACAATGGCACGTCATAAACAGCAGCGTCGGCAGAGCAAAGAACAGCTAGCAAATGCTGTCAGAAAGCATTTCAACAGCATGGGAATAAGTGAGAATGATACGGTTGTCGACTTTTTATATAAAGTTCGCTGGCAGGGTAAGTGGCTGAGCTTTCTCCGTGCTCTAACAATTCCAAATCGATACTAACGAAAGTGATAGATAAAAACTTCCGCATGCGTTTCTCTCCCCTTAGACAGCATGGCCGATGAAATAGGAAGCACTTTCGTATACTGTAGGCAAGGCATTAACTACCACGGAATTTGGGTTATATAATACGTCCCTACTTCGGATTCGTAGCCATTAGGAGTTTAGGAGAAGGAACAAATACCCGGCATCGCAGCATCCAGCATTGTTAATATGGAGTCCTTGGATAGGTTCCGTTTCTTGAAGATATATAATTGGAAGGAGGCTTTGAAAATATAGTCACTAATTCCAGAGTTCCTCGAAATTTAGTTTGAGATGAATAGAGTTCTCGTACTCCAAAAAGTGTGAACTTGGACGGCCAAATTTAAGTGAAAACTTGTTCTCGTTTAGTATGAGATCTTAGTTGATTTTTACCTCTTTCAATTCCATGATTATAATTTGGGACCTTCATATTCAGTAATCAGATATATAAGATGTAGGGCATTGAAGCATGTACCGCACTTTCTAGATGACAGGAAGATAGGATTGCAGAACTGAAGAATAACTTTCACCCCTTAACTCTGAACCTTCCCTTTCCCTGACATTTTCCTTACTAACTTGAATTTATCATTAGTCCCAAACAATGCTAGGTAAGTTCATGAACTATGTAGAGGAAAGACTCTGTATGGTATAGCAAATATACCGCTCGTAGATTTATAGCCAGACTATTTGAGGGTGCTTTCAACAGAAACTGTGCTTGTCCATATTTTTTTACCTTTCCGTCCATGTTTTGTCCTAAGCTGCAGAATGGTTCTCGATGTTTCCAGTTTCTACTACGAAATTCATAAAAGTGGAGATCAATGTTTGACCTTACCCAATCAACACGGAGCCGCATGGCATCCCCAAAAAAAAGTTAAGCATCAACTCATGGCAATGCTACATTGTACTTTCCAGAAAGACAGCAATCTTTGGTAAATATCACATCACCACTAACACCCAATATTTGGCCTGCGCAGATGCGTAACAATAAGACAACAAGATGAAAGCTGGGACAACAGGTCTTTTTACCAGGGCAGCTACGGCTCGGATTGTATGCCCTGCTCAAGCAAACCGACAGCAACACTTCAAAGATGATCTCTATAACGGGTCACAAACTCGAAAGCTCACATCATCATCCCAAAATGCTCTGCGGCGGCCAGATTCTTTAAGAATTAAGCTGTCTCCTGTCAATTCCATCCAACAAAGAGTAAGCAATCACATTACTACTTTTCAACTCTACTAATATTTGGCTAGGCTTTTCATGCCACTCCGACCCTCCTTGAAACTAAGGATCCATACAAAGTGTTGGGTGTGGGCAAAGGTGCATCAGCATCAGAGGTCAAGAAGGCATATTATGGAATGGCGAAGAAGTTTCATCCAGACACCAATAAAGATCCCACGGCAAAGGACAAGTTTGCAGAGGCACAGTCTGCATACGAACTCCTCACAGATCCACAGAAGAAAGCAGCATGGGATCAGTTCGGTGCTGCGGCTTTTGACCAAGGTGCCGGGCAGGGCCCAGGACCCGGAGCAGGAGGACCTGGAGGCCCGTTCTCTGGAGGAAATCCGTTCGCTGGGGCAGGTGGATTTGGTGGTGCAGGATTTGGAAATGGGGGGTTCAACTTTGATGACCTATTCAAAGATTTTGTTGGTGGGGCAGGACGAAGATCAAGGGGCGGTGGTGGGAACCAATATCAGGAAGAAATTTTGGTTGGGGACAGTATAGAAGTGCAAACTTCTATTACATTCAAGGAAGCTGCGAAGGGAGTCACTAAGACCATCAATATTAACCCTCTCGTCACATGTAAGACATGTTCTGGGAAAGGACTGAAGACTGGTACCAAACGATCGGAGTGCAAGTCCTGTGGGGGAACCGGAACCCGAGTACACTTTATGAGCGGCGGTTTCCAGATGGGATCTACCTGTGGTGCTTGTGGTGGCCAGGGAGTTACGATACCAAAGGGAGGCGAATGTCGTACGTGCGATGGACACGGAGTTGTGAGAGAACGTAAAACCGTCAATGTTGACATTCCTGGCGGCATAGAAGACGGCTTGCGCATGTGTCTTTCTCAAGAAGGCGACGCTGCTGCAACTGGCACTGCTGCAAATCCTAATGCACGATCTATTCCAGGAGATTTGTATGTTCGTGTGAGGGTTGGGACAGATCCAAAGTTCAGCCGATCCGGATCAGATATCTTATACACCGCCTCTATACCTCTAACTACGGCGTTACTAGGTGGTTCAGTCACCATTCCCACTTTAGATTCAGAGGTCAACGTCAAGGTCGCCACGGGAACTTCAACCGGAGACAAACTCACACTCTCAGGACTTGGAATGAAGAAATTACAAGACAGGCGAGGAAGAGTAGGAGATTTGAAGGTCGAGTTCAAGGTCCAGATGCCCAAGTATCTGAGTGCCAATCAACGAACTATCGCGGAAATGCTTGCTGATGAGCTGGGTGACAAGACTGCAAAGAGGATCATGAACGTTGGGCGTCAATCGTAAGCTAGCTTCTGTTATTACAAAGATGTACGCTGACAATTATGCTCTAGTTCAAATACAGCAGAAGAACATAAGAATGATGGGATTCTTAAATCTGTCTGGAACAAATTAACCGATCATTCCCGATCCAATACCACTTCAGACAACCTAAAGGACGATTCGAAAGACAAAGATAGTGGCGCTACAGCACCTACCGATGGAGACAAAAAGGTATGAGCAATGACCGAAGAAAAGCGATGTATAGTACCGACGGTGAGATATTGCTGGAACCATTCTATTGCATAAGCGGGCTGTTAAGATTAGAGGCAAGGAGCCATGGCGTCTGCATTTTCTCGTGGGATTGGGTAATATATAGAAAAACTCCCCACACATACCTAGCATGTATATTTAGTTTTAGACATATTGGAAAACGAGGGAGAGATGTTTGTCACACTCAGCTCAACACATAATGAATTAGTTTCTTACCTTAAAAATGGTTTCGTTGGTACTGTTCGTCTTGTTGTATTTAGGCCTCCTGTCCTATGTGGATGCAAGAACATGTTTGGGTCGTTGAGTTCCACCTTCACCTGTCCAAATCCAGCTATGCCGAGATGGTCATCATTAAAGCACGAGACGGCGGCTACCACAAGCAACGGGCCGCAATACGATTTACCGAAGCTAATTCTCCAGTACAGGGTCCATGATTCGGCACATTTGGTTCTCTTCCTACCAATTGCGTCGAGAATGAGCTTGTGTTTACCGTGATTGGCTTTGTCCTGCATATAGAGCACCTCACGATGGAACTTAAGTACTAGGTATCTAAGTATTGTTAGTTTGGAGGTTGTTTGGAGTTAGTTTGGAGTTAGTATTTTCTCGGTCCATGTATAGGTGATTATGGGTGTAAAGATTGACGGTGGTTGCAGTGAAGTCTGTTTTGAATTTTAAGTTATGTATGAGCAGCGAAAACGAGAAAGTCAACTGGGCTACAGTAAGCTAGTTCTTATTGACCTAGTTGACGATGGCTCTTTTTCACTAGCTATATGTCTAATAGATAGTCAGGGCGGTTAAACCTCAACGATATATATGTCCCGCCCAGATAAGCCACCTACAGTAAACTTACCGCGAGTACCTAACATCTGCGTCTCTCTTCTTGTGCATAATTCATAATTCATTCGGTGGGTACCGGTACCGAGTAAGCCTGTGGTGATTTGATCCAAGGTACTTACTTGGGAGTGCAGTCCTTACTTACCTACCTACTGTAGCTAGGTATGTAAGCTTATCTGTATGTATGTGTGATTCACCTCCAGCCCAGCAAGCAGAAAGATGCATATCAACCCCAGGGCGCTTACTGTATTATGTCGAACATCTTCCAGAACTTACCCCTATACCCCTATCCTATTTCCCCCTCGACCCCTTCTGATCTAATAAATCCGATCGGGCCTCCCAAACGGCCTAACGACTGTGCTCCGCATTGCAGAGCCGAGACGCTTGTTGGCGAGCACTTCCCTACTGTACGTACTGTACGGTACTGTACCGCCGTAACCTTTTCCTTAGCCTTCTAAACGATCACCGCTTGAGTCCGTGACACAACGTAGTGCCCATCGTGATATCGAATCCGTCCACCTCCCTATATTGCTGCCAAAACACAAATCAGCCCAATCGTAAAGTAAAAAGATGACAATCCTGCGGATGAGCGAGAACACAACTGCCCACCGATAAAAGTGGTGCGCTGTGCAGTGCAACCCCTCCACACCTCCACGTCCAAGTACCTCATATACCATACATACACGTACAGCACAAACCACGTCACAAGGTAATAGCCTTAAAAACACCACGCTACATTTGTCTGCCAAACACATCGAACAATCCTCGGTTTTACCATTTGCACCTGCAGCTACAACTAACCCCAACGGCTTAACCAGGAGCGCCGAGCTCCTGCTCGGAGTAGACGAACATGCAGGCACCGATGATATCGGCGCCTTTGAAGGCTACGAACGAGATAGACTGGATACAGCCGCTGAAAGCATATATCAGACAGACATATGGGGATGATCCGGAACGATATGCAGAAGAATGTGCGACCTTGAATCGTTTGCGACAGGATATGAGGGGCGCAGGGAAGGACAGTGCTGCTGGGAGGGATCTGTTATACCGATACTATGGCCAGCTAGAGTTGTTGGACCTGCGGTTTCCTGTAGATGAGAACCATATCAAGATATCTTTTACCTGGTATGCTCTCTGTCCATAGCCTCGAGAAGGCAGAGCTAACAATCTACAAGGTTTGATGCCTTTACACATAAGCCAACTTCTCAGTACTCTCTGGCATACGAGAAAGCTTCTATAATCTTTAATATATCCGCAGTACTATCCTGCCATGCTGCTTTCCAAACTCGCTCCGAAGACTCCGGCCTAAAGACTGCCTATCACTCTTTCCAAGCATCTGCTGGGATGTTTACTTATATCAATGAGAACTTCCTACATGCACCATCTACCGATCTTAGTCGAGATACTGTCAAAACCCTGATTCAAATAATGCTTGCCCAAGGACAGGAGGTCTTCCTGGAGAAACAAATGGCGGATGGAAAGAAAGTCGGGTTATTAGCAAAACTTGCCAGCCAAGCAGGTTACCTGTACTCCCAAGCTGTGGAGGGCACACAAGAGAACGTGAATAAAGCCATATTTGAAAAAGTGTGGTTACTAGTTGTGCAGGTAAGCTTCAAAGCCTCCCAGCTTCTTGACTGTTGTACATAGCTAGGTCGACATTTGGTTGAGGATGTCAGACATTAAATATATCGCGCAGTTACGCTAACACGATATGCACACAGATCAAGTCAAACTACATGAATTCTTTAGCCCAATACTACCAAGCTCTTGCGGATGATGATGCAAACTCCCACGGCACAGCCATCTCGCGCCTACAAGTTGCAGAAACGTCTGCCAAAGATGCCAACAAGTTAGCTAGTGCATTTCCAGGAACTGTTCCAGCCAACTCAAACCTGACTGCGGAAACTGGGGCAACTTTGACCGATATTACAAAGAGGCATCTCACTAATGTCCAGGAGAAGCTTTCTGAGCTTATTAAAGACAACGATTATATTTACCATCAGACAATTCCTGCCCATGCTAGTCTGGCTGTGATACCAAAGCTTCCAGCCGCGAAAGCTATACCTGTTAGCGAGCTATACGCTGGGCAAGATATACAGCGTATTACGGGACCAGATATCTTCCAGAAGATCGTTCCAATGTCTGTAACTGAATCTGCGAGTTTATATGATGAAGAAAAAGCCAAGCTAGTTCGAGCGGAGACAGAGCGTGTAGAGACTGCAAACAGTGAAATGGCTGCAAGCCTTGATTATCTCAGATTACCAAACGCTTTGCAAGTACTGAAAGGAGGATTTGATCAAGAGTTGACGGCAGACGACGACTTCAGAAGCTGGTGTGATACCTTGGCTAGTCGTGATGCACCTGGCTCAATCTTCAACTATCTGAATGCTAGCAAGGATGCTATTGTCGCAGCTCTGGACAAAAGTAGTAAGCAACTTGATATGGAAGAAAGCGTTTGCGAAAAGATGAGATCCAAATACGAAGGGGAATGGACTCAGCAACCTAGTTCGAGATTAACTTCTACTTTGAGAAACGACATTCGGAATTATCGAGATGCTCTTGAAGAAGCTGCGCATAGTGATAGCCAACTATATTCCAAATTTCGCCAGCACCAGGGAGATTTCGATGAAATGAGCACTGCTAGTGAGACTGGTGAGGTGGACGTGCTATTTCAAAAGGCTTTAATACAGTTTGGTGGTAGCTCTAGGAGTGGAGGTAGTCCTGCTGCGGCACAAGGAAATCTGATCGATGACGACTTTCATGATGGATTAAGCGTTGCAGAGCAAGTTGCTAAGGTGGAAGAAATTCTTAAGAAGTTGAACCTTATAAAACGAGAACGAGCTCAAGTTTTAAAGGATCTAAAGGAGAAGGTAATGTATACATTCACAGTATTGGAGGTAAGCTAACAAATTGAAGGTGCACGAAGACGATATATCGCAAGTTCTGATCCTAAACAAGAAATCAATATCCAACTACGAGACCCAGCTCTTCCAAGCAGAACTCGAGAAGTACAGACCCCATCAAAGTCGTCTTTTATCAGCAAATCACAAACAGGCTTCACTAATGAAAGAGCTCACATCCACCTTCAATACACTTCTGCAAGATAAAAGAGTAAGAGGCGAACAAAGCAAATACGAAAACATCACACGTCAACGCTCTGCTGTTAACGCTAAGTACAAGAAAATACATCAAGAGTTCTTGGATCTTGAGGCCGGTCTTGATAGTGCGAAACAATGGTACAGTGAGATGAAGGACACCGTGGATAGCCTAGATAAAAATGTGGATACTTTCGTGAACAATCGTAGATCAGAAGGTGCACAACTGCTTAGTCACATTGAACAGGAACGAGCTGCCAATGCCAGTGGTCAAGCCGACAGGGAGCGGGAGCGTTTAAGAGGGCTTATGGAGCGGATGTCAATGGACCCGACTACGTCCCCTTCTAAATCTCGATCACACTCTATATCGCAGAATTCTGGCTCCCCCTCAACTCGGTACCCATCTACAAATATTTCTGGCCAATATCAAGTTCCTACTACTTCACCGCCCCAATCATCACACTCAGCCTTTCCACCTGTACCTGTTAACTCTTTCTATCAATCACAACCCCAACAGATCCGGCAAGGATCATACGCTGAAAACTCTGTGTCATTGTCCCAATCATCGTACAACCCAGGAACGTTTCAATCTCGTGGCGGCCTTGCCTCACCACCACCAGATCAAACCCAATTCTCTCAAAATCAGTACCTCCGGCGAGATAGTGCTCAGCCAGCGTCAGCTCCTCCAACACAAACCTCCTTCAATCCAAATCAGTACGGACGGCCACAGCAACCCACATCTCCTCCCCCAAACCAAACCCATTTCGCACAGAACCAATACGGACGACCTAATCAACCAACATCTCCCCCTCCAACGCAAACTCAGTTTGCACAATATGGTCGACAGTCTCAGCAACAGCCAACTCAACAATATATGCCTCATGGTTATATTCCCCCACCTCCTCCCCCCGGACCGCCGCCGCTAGGACCACAACAAACGTTCCAACAACCTGGAACAGCACCTGTATACGGTAACCCTGGTCAGCAGCGAGGTGGGCAGCAACAGCAGCATAATCCTGCAGATCCGTGGGCAGGGCTTAGTGCGTGGAAATAAAACATGATTATGAGACTAGTAAACGCATAGATGGTCGCTTCGGAGCGGTGCAAGGTTTTGGAAAGCAGCGGCAGTTATTGATATGTAGAATAATGTTGGTTCTTAATCAATGCCACATTCTCACGAATTTCAAGCATGACTAGTGAAACGGCTTTCAAGCAACGAGTAACTTTTCCTTCTTTAACCCGTTCTGAACTTAAGTTAGACAATGAAACTGATGTGACATGATACCAGTGCTCTCGCTAGACTATTTCTCAACATTGATCGTGTGTTAAATACTAATTGAACTTCCCCTTTTATCTTTGTTTACACTCGTCAAAACAGATGTTTACAATCGCTTGGCGAAAAAGGAGGCGAGTCGTCTTGTACTGTAGCCGAGCCGAATGTGACAGGGATCTGCTTACCTAGTGTGCCGACAAATTGTAAGCAACTCGTTCTACCTGTAATGACGGCGAGACATTTTTCAGTATCAATGTACCACTACCTCTTTTTATTGAATATCTGCATACCTTTCTTGTACCAACTATAGGTTTAGGTGTACTGTGCCTATAGATATTCACAACAACTCATTTCAGGCTCAGCAATCCCATCCCGAGCACACCTGTTATAAGACATGCTCTACGGAGGTAGCATATCATGGCGGCTTGCTCTTCGAAATACAACTAGAAGTTCTCTCAGGGGAGGCGCAAATTCTACAAATAGATTGTATAGCATATCTCGACAGCGGCAATACACAGGGACGACGAAGCTATCCGCGCGATCCTCGATATCACCTGTCGCCACGTTCAGCAATGCTTCAAACTTCTCGACATCTCCTGCACGGCGGAAGGAAAACAAGGACCCCAAAGATCCAATACCCGAAGAAGCATTGGAAGATGAAAACGTACAAAAGAAGGCAGAGAAGCTGAAGGACGGCGGCGTGGACGAGGTTATTGAAGGCAAAACCAAAGGCTCTGAATCAACACCCCCAGCCAGTGGTGCGTCATCTGGAGGTGCAATTGATGGAAAAGGGAGCAGTGCAGCATCTGGAGGTTCTGGAGACTCAGGTAGCGGAGATGGCGGGAAGAAGGGAAAGAAACAGGTGTCCGTCGATAAAAGCTTACAGAAAACAACGGTTCCGGAAGTCTACCCGCAGGTAATGGGTATCCCAATCCAAGGACGACCTCTAATTCCAGGTTTTTACAAAACTATTACTATGCGCGATGAGAACGTTATTGCGGCCATCAAAGATATGATCAAGAGAGGTCAACCTTATCTTGGGGCGTTTTTGTTCAAGGATGAGGCTGGCGGAGAGAAGGATATAATTGAGAGCGTGGAAGATGTGCATAATATCGGTGTATTTGCACAGATCACAAGTGCATTTGCGGTTGCTGGAGATGAAAAGGCTCTGACAGTGGTCCTCTATCCCCATCGCCGGATCAAGATGACTAGCCTCATCTCACCGATCAAAGCTACTGATACCCCTGATTCAGATGTCATTCCGGACATAATACCAGCGAAACCCACCAAAGAGGATGCCCTACAGGAGAAAAAAGGAGACGTGGTTGCCAGCTTTGAAGAGGTATCTGTTCAACACAAAAATGCAGAGTCCCTGTCTCCTTACGAGCCAGCTTCATTTTTGAGAAAGTATCCGGTCAGTTTTGTCAACGTAGAAAACGTCGCCGATGAAGCCCATGACCCGAAAAGTCCAGTAATCCGGGCACTCACCAATGAAATTGTCAACGTTTTCAAAGAAGTGGCAAACATGAACAGCCTCTTCCGCGAGCAGATATCTACGTTTACTATGAGCCTCTCCGCGTCAAATGTCATGCAAGAACCAGCGAAACTTGCTGACTTTGCAGCTGCTGTCTCAGCAGGTGAGGTCAACGAGTTGCAGGAAGTTCTTGAGACGACCGACATTGAAGAGAGACTCAAGATGGCACTCACGGTTCTTAAGAAAGAGCTAATGAATGCGCAACTGCAATCCAAGATCTCAAAAGATGTGGAAGAGAAGATTCAGAAGCGGCAGCGAGAATACTGGTTGATGGAGCAGATGAAAGGCATAAAACGGGAACTCGGTATTGAATCCGATGGGAAAGACAAATTGGTAGAGAAGTTCAAGGAGAAGGCTGCAAATCTCGCGATGCCAGAAGGTGTCAAGAAAGTATTCGACGAAGAAATAAATAAGCTAGCTCATCTGGAACCAGCAGCGTCTGAGTTCAATGTCACGAGAAACTACTTGGATTGGTTGACACAAATCCCGTGGGGCCAGCGGAGTGCAGAGAATTTCGGTATAAACAATGCCCAGACGGTCCTTGATGAGGATCATCATGGATTGAAAGACGTGAAAGATCGCATATTAGAGTTCATTGCTGTAGGCAAGCTCAGAGGTACTGTTGAGGGCAAGATTCTCTGCTTCGTAGGACCACCAGGTGTTGGAAAAACGAGCATCGGAAAAAGTATTGCAAGGGCTCTCAACCGTCAATACTACAGATTTAGTGTGGGAGGTCTCACAGATGTTGCTGAGATCAAGGGTCACCGAAGAACCTACGTGGGTGCGTTGCCAGGACGTATTATACAAGCATTGAAGAAGTGTCAGACGGAGAACCCTCTAATCTTGATTGATGAGATTGATAAAATAGGAAGGGGTCACCAGGGTGATCCTGCTTCCGCGTTACTGGAATTGCTTGACCCTGAGCAAAACAACTCGTTCTTGGACCACTACCTAGATGTTCCTGTCGACCTATCTAAGGTTCTCTTCGTTTGCACTGCCAACATGACCGACACAATACCACGACCTCTCCTCGATCGCATGGAAATGATTGAACTTTCCGGCTATGTTGCTGATGAAAAAATGGCAATTGCTGAGAGATATCTTGGACCTGCTGCAAAGGAATTAGCAGGTTTAAAAGATGTCGATGTAAACCTCTCCAAGAGTGCTATTGAGGAGTTGATCAAGTCGTATTGCCGAGAATCTGGTGTTCGAAATTTAAAGAAGCAGATCGAAAAGGTCTATAGAAAGTCTGCTCTTAAAATTGTTCAAGATGTCGGTGAAAATGCACTTTCTGAAGAGGAAGCCTTGACAGATAAAGGAAAGACTGCTCTAGAAGAATCTAAGAAGGATGAGACTGATGTGAAGGATACACCAGAGGACATCGAGAAACAGACTACAGAAGTTCCTAGGGTCAGCCTCAAAGTTCCAGATACCGTACACGTTACCATCGATAAAGATAACCTGAAGGACTACGTTGGTCCTCCCGTTTTCACGTCTGATCGCTTGTATGATATAACGCCACCAGGAGTGGCGATGGGACTTGCTTGGACTCAAATGGGCGGAGCCGCTCTATATGTCGAGTCTATCTTGGAGAGTGCCTTAACTCGAAAGTCTCGCCCGGGTTTGACGATTACCGGAAATCTGAAAGCCGTTATGAAGGAGTCGACCTCAATTGCCTATTCGTTCGCGAAGTCAGTAATGGCTAAAAATTATCCACAAAATCAATTCTTCGATAAAGCCAAGTTGCATCTGCATTGTCCAGAAGGTGCAGTACAGAAAGACGGTCCTTCGGCTGGAATAACAATGGCGACTTCGATGTTGTCATTAGCCTTTGACAAGCCTCTCGACCCTACCATCGCTATGACCGGTGAACTCACTGTTACTGGAAAGGTTTTGAGAATTGGAGGTCTGAGAGAAAAGACAGTTGCAGCCCGTCGAGCAGGATCCAAATCAATCATCTTCCCTCACGACAATCTATCCGACTGGCTTGAACTTCCAGAGGTACGTAACAGCAAACTCCCAAGATTAATTTCTACTAACAATTATGACAGAACATAAAGGAAGGCATAACAGGACATCCAGCTAAATGGTATTCCGAAGTCTTCGACCTAGTCTTTCCGAACCTAGACAAGACAGAAGCCAATAACGTATGGAAAGAGCAGCTTTCCAAGAAGAAAGATGAGGATGACGAGGATGACGATTGAGAGGTGTCACGATTTGATAGGGCTAAACATAAACCGGGGAAAGGAAACGGGCATTGCAACGGTGTTCAAATGGGCGAATATTATGAATTCGCTGGTTCTAAATGATGATTCGAGCGCAAACCCCTCCTCTCCACCACGCATTTGGCATTTTGTAGAAAGATAAACGTCATGGGACGATTTGTTAGGCAGCATATATTTAATCTGTAAATAGGTCCGAAGGCATAGATAGATAGCCGGTCGCGACTTGTGTAAGAAGCATGGAGACCCAATCTATGCTCTAGCATACTCTCTTTCCTCATTTGTGACAGAACTTAAGCTTGGTGATGACTATTTAACGGTGGTATTGATGTGGGGTGCATTGCTCGTCAGGTCACTGGGCTTGAAAACTAGACAATCAACTTGCAGCTTTTAGGGCGAATTGATGTTTGGGGTGCGTTTGGTTAGACGCCATTACTTTCAGTCGCCTTGCAGTACCAATTGTCAAAGCAAAGGCACTGTGCTCCTGCGCTAAGTACAGAATCCAAGATGCAGGTGAGATGAGATTGGGAATCTGCGGATCTCAGGCTTTTAAGCCGACGGCTGGTTGCGGTATGCGCAGTACGTGTAACAGTTTCCACCACAGGGAAGTAGCAGATGCTACCGCCTCATTGAGACCCGATGCAGGCCTGACCATATCTGCGGAGCATGTTTGGCATTCATCCAGATGGTGCTTTTTACGAACGAGGGGCCAAATCTGGTAGTTTAGTCAGTCCATGCATAGTAGTGCACAGTAAGCGGTTGAACAGAACACGCACATGGGCATTACTTTGGCACAGAGTCGTGATGAGCGATGAGCGGAGGGACGTAGCGTCGACCAGCTAGCTAGCTGTTCTTCCTTCCACCCAGATGGATACGGGGATTGCCGGTAATACCAACCGTCCTTCGTACGAAGAGTCGGGAGACGAGAGACGGTGAAGGAGTGGTCGTCAGTCGCTTAGCAAAGGGGAAGCGATTCGAGCGTAAACAAAGCAAATCCATGAACCAGGACAGTTGGGAAGACTTGACTTCCTCCACACCAACCCATCATACGTAAAACGTACGGAATATCACGTCCTTGCGGACCTGACCTGAGTGAAAAAAGACATGGCCCCAGTCTGCTTCTATCTCAACAAGCGAGTGATTGGTCTCCCTCGCAATGCACACTGCACTGCAGCTGCACTTCCTTCCCACGTTCCCAATTGCCAAATAGGCCCAACCCCAACCCCACGCAGGCCACTCGGGAAAGTAAGGCAGCCAAAGAGATGGTGTATCATAAGAGAGTGATGATAGATGATAGATGATACCAAGAAACTCCTCCTTGCTCTTCGGTACAAGCAAGTCCGGAATCCGTGTTGTGCTTTTTTTGCTGCCGTCTGTCCTTCTTTGTCCGGGTACGGCGGTGTACAGTACATACATACATAGATACATACACACTCACTGTACAGTACGTACGGATGGAGCTTTTTAATCGAGGACGAACGGTACAGTAGTTGATTACGCTTTCTCCTGCTCCTGCGCCACACACCAGACACACCACTCCCACCGTTCATTCGCCAACGCACCCAAACGGCAGCGGCCCTGACCGCTGCGTCCTGAATCCACCCTAGGCCAAAACAGCTTGACCTCCACCACTGTTGCTATCCCGGAGGTACTACTCCAACTCCACTTCCGTACACTGCACCATCATCGTATCGAATAGTATATTGTTCTGCCTTAGCCCTAGCCTCCGAAGGGACCCTGATCACCTCAGGGCCACCAATTCCACGTCCGCCTTGTGCACAGCAATAATCGCTTCCCTTCCTCATGTGTCCCCAACCAAATGATACGGCTTTACAAGAAGAAGAGAGTGCTCTTGCTCTCCCTACCGCCGGATAGCTGCGTATCTATACGACCTCCGTGTTGCCGCGATCTCAACAACCTCTCTTGACTGTTGACGACGATCTTACCCATCAACGACCCCTTTTCCCCCCCGAGTAGCCCGATTGCGCAGCTTTGCTGTGCTGTCTGCAAGCTGCGTACCCTTCCCACATTCAACAGACTTGTCGGGTTTCGTCCAGTTGCGAGCGAGCTCCCGGGTCCATTCTAATATACAATGGCACAAACAGCATCAGAAAGGCCCCAGGAGAGGGCAGCTTCCACGGACCGGCGGACATCGTGGTCGTGGAGAAAGCTGTTTGGGAAGGATGAAAACAATGCAGTGCTTCCACCTATTGCTGCGCAGGAGGAGGACATGTCAAAGCCAGGGCTGGCTCGCCGTTTGTCGAGAAAGGTCGTGCCAGGATTGCCTCGACCTGGTACCTTCAAGAGACAGCAATCAGAGCTGAGAGATAGGTTAGAGCCTACGAAGCCAAATCCAGAAGAACGCCGGACGGTATCAATGGATAGGAGGCGTACTGCGTCTGTTCGAGATGCCTCGGTAGTTGGTCCTCCTAGATTGAGTGCACCTGAGTTATTGGAAAAGACTGAAGCTATAGATTCGGTCCTGGGCCATTCAACAACAGCCACGACCAATATACAGGACGATGATACTCAAGGATATGTGGAGGTATCAAAGGATGTTTCCAACGTGGATACAGCATCAGTCTCGACCGCAGGCTTTGATGAGATGATTCTAGAAGAGCTTGAGCTTAAGTGGATCTTAAATCTCAGCATGCACTTTAGGGACAAGTCAAGGCGAGAAAAGTTCTTTGTAACTTATGCAGAAACTCCTACTCATTGGAGGCGAGTCACCATCTCATTGGATTATCGCAACGCAGCTCCAGGCTCACTTGAGGAAGAGTTGCAAAAGACCAGGTTCCAGCGTGACAAAAGCGCTCGAATCTATGAAGCCATTCGGGAATCATTACCTGACATCCAGTTCTATGATACGGTCACAAATTTGAAGCTTCAAACGCAGAATGATCGACTGCATGTCCACGTCGTAGAAGATCTCTCGGAAGTAATTTCATATCCGCCAGTAAAAGCTATAGGTCACCTCAAGTGCCGGAGGGTTCGGGAGGATGAGCTTGTTTTTGACTCACATCTTTCCGGCTTTGTCTATAAAGTTCGGGTCGAAAACAAAATCTTCATCAAAAAGGAGATTCCGGGTCCGGACACTGTTGATGAGTTTCTCTACGAGATTAACGCTTTGCATCGCTTATCTGGGTCTCATAGTGTGATCCAATTTGGTGGTGTTGTTCTTGATAACAAAGGTGCACATGTAAAGGGCCTTTTGATCAGCTTTGCAGAACAGGGTGCTCTGATTGATGTCATCTACGATGGGGAAGGCAAATTATCATGGAGACGGCGTGAGCGTTGGGCAAAACAGATTGTTCAAGGTCTCTCTGAGATCCATGAGGCAGGGTTTGTCCAAGGAGACTTTACTCTGTCAAATATTGTTATCGACGAGGACGATAACGCAAAGATCATAGACATTAATCGACGAGGGTGCCCGGTTGGCTGGGAGCCGCCAGAAGTAACCGCACTCATTGATAGCAATCAGAGAATCTCGATGTATATAGGTGTAAAGTCAGATCTCTTCCAGCTGGGAATGGT
>Ga0247812_10000936_pt1 | contig 16667 bp, 17 predicted proteins | sample UWRJL149409B1_FD_178011 | JGI IMG/M metagenome (GOLD analysis project Ga0247812, IMG submission 178011) | Plant litter microbial communities from Arlington Agricultural Research Station in Wisconsin, United States - UWRJ-L149-409B-1 | ecosystem: Environmental > Terrestrial > Plant litter >...
CTGAAACGATCACCGGGCTTCAATGCGGCCACGCCGGACGGCGTTCCCATGAATACCAGGTCGCCTGCGCGCAGCCGCCACAGCTGCGACAGCTCATGCAGGATCTCCGGCACGGTCCAGATCATCTGGTCCAGCAGCGATTGCTGGCGCACTTCGCCGTTGATTTCCAACGACAGGTTGAGCGCGGCGAGGTCACCCACTTCACCGGCATGCACGATCTCGCTGATGGGGGCCGAGGCGTCGAAGCCTTTCGCGGTGTCCCACGGGTGGCCTTTCTGCTTGGCAGCGGCCTGCAGGTCACGACGGGTCAGGTCCAGGCCCACGGCGTAGCCGTACACCAATGCCTGTGCCTGCTCGATGGGCAACACGCCTTCCGGCGCATCGCGGCCGATGGCAACGACCAACTCCACTTCGTGATGAAGGTCGCTCGTGGCAGGCGGGTAGGGGATCACATCATCATGGCCGACCACGATGGCGTCGGCAGGCTTGCTGAAGAACATCGGCCGACCCCGCGCCGCGGCATCGGGAACAGCGGCGCCCATTTCCTTTGCGTGGTCAGCGAAGTTGCGCCCTACGCAGTAGATGCGGTGCACGGGAAACGTGCCGCCACCGACAACCGGGATACGGGGAACAGGATGGGCGGGGATTACATCGGTCATGCGCGCGTCCTAACGATCAGGTCGTCGCAGTGTAGCGCCGCGCCCGGCGAACGTGGCGCCTGCCGGCAGGCTAGCGCCGAGCCGTGCCCGGCGAGCGCAGCGGCCTGTCAGTGCGTCGGCAGCGCCGGCTTGCGGACCACGCGGTACTCGCCTTCCACCACGGTGGCATCGGCCACGCGCGATGGGGCCTTGCGCTGGGCCAGCAGCTTCCACGCCAAGCCGGCAAGGATCATCGCCGCACCCACGAAGACACCCACGAACACCATCACACCCAGGATGGCGACCCCCAGCAGACCCACCGCCAAGCGCACCAGCGGGTGACGCGGCTTGCGCGGCGCGAACAGGGTGCGGAACTGGCCGAATTGGAAGGTGCGGTTGATCATGGGTAACTCACTTGGCTGAAATCAGCGAGCAACCAGTATCAGGGTGATGCTTCGGCGAATGAGTGAAAAAATCGTTAAGAACGTCGCTCGTTCATTACAGATCAATGAGTTGCGTTCATGTCGCAGCCAGCCAGGTGGACAGGCGTGCGACAATCGGTGTTTTCCCCGATGCAGAGTCAGAAATGACCGACCAAGCGCTTATCGCAGTCGAGAAGATCACGGAAGGCGGCTTCGCCGAGGCCGAGGTGGTGATCGACGGGGATGCCGAGTCGCTGGTGCTGTATCGCGAAGGCGACAGCGTGCGCGGGTTCCTCAACATCTGCCCGCATGCAGGGCGCCGGCTGGATTGGGCCCCCGGCCAGTTCCTGAAAAGCCGCGAAGGACACCTGGTCTGCGCCGCGCACGGCGCCTCGTTCGCGCTGGACAGCGGGCAATGCGTAGCAGGGCCGTGCAAGGGCGATCGATTGCGCGCGGTCGCCGTGCAGGTACGCGACGGACACGTCTTCCTGGCATGACCCGCCCGTCCTGCCCCCCAGCGCGGTAGAGCCGGCTTCGAACAGCAGCCGAGGTAGAGCCGACTTCAGTCGGCTTGCAACAGCAGCCGAGGTAGAGCCGACTTCAGTCGGCTTCCACAAGGGCAGCCGAGGTAGAGCCGACTTCAGTCGGCTTCCACAAGAGCAGCCGACTGAAGTCGGCTCTACCCCCCAATCCCCAGCGCCCAATCCCAAGCGCCCAATCCCAAGCGCCCAATCCCAATCCCCAATCCCAAGCGCCCAATCCCAATCCCCAATCCCCAATCCCAGCCCAAGCCGGCTCAGAACATGATGTTGATCATCGCCACCACCACCATCGTATAGATCAGCGACAGCGGTCCCCCCACGCGCCACAGCTCGCGCGGGGTGTAATTGGCCGGCCCCATGACCATCGAGATCACCGGGTTCGACGCGGTCATCAGGTTGTTCGAGGCAGACAGCGCGACGATCAGCGCGAACGCCGTCGGGTTGCCGCCCGCCGCCAGGGCAAGATTCACCGCGATGGGCACCATCACGATGGTCGCGCCCACGTGGCTGATCACCAGCGAGAACGCGGTCGTCAGCAACGCCAGCGCCACTTCCAGCACCCACACCGGGATGCCCTCGGGCAGCTTGTCGATCGTGTGCCCGGCCACCCAGGCCGCCGCACCACTGGAGTCCATCGCCCAGCCGAGCGGAATCAGACCGGCCATCATGAACACGGTCTTCCAGTTGATGGATGCGTAGGCTTCATCCATCCGCAGCACGCCGGTGAGCAGCATGCCGGCCACGCCGGTCATCAGGGTCAGCGCCACCGGCAGGTTGGACGTCAGCGCGATCAGGATGGTGAGCGCGAAGATGGTCATCGCCAGCTTGAACTTGTGTGGCCGCTGCTCGCCCTTGGGGTAGTCGGTGACGATGACGAAATCGCGTCCGCGGGCGGCCTGCGCCAGATCGGTCCAGATGCTGTGGAAGACCAGCATGTCTCCGGCGCGCAGCTGCACCTTGCGCACGTCCTCGCGGATCACCTGCTTGTCGCGGTTGATCGCCAGCAGGCTCAGGCCGCGTTCCTTGCGCAGGCGCAGCTCGGCCGCGCTCTTGCCGATCACGTCGGAGGTTGGCGGCACCACCGCTTCGGAAATACCGGCGCGGCTGGGATTGAACAGATCACCGAGGTGCTTCAGTCGCGACGACATCCGCAGGAACTGGTTCTGCGCGAAGTCACTGACCAGCCGCCGCGAGCCCATCACCCCGATCACGCTGCCGACCCATATGCGCATCTCGGCCGGCGGTGCCAAGCGGGTGTCGTTGCCGGTCTTCAACGCCAGCAGCAGCGGGGCATCGTGCAGGGTTTCGGCTTCGCCCAGGGTCATGCCGACCATCGGACTTTCGGCGCTGACCACCAGCTCGAAGACATCGCCTTCGATGCCGTAGGTCTTGGCGAAGTAGCTTTCCGTGCGCGCGGGCGTGACCCCATCATTGGCCAGCGTTTCTTCTTCCACCAGCTTGCGGTTGCCGTAGAAGTGGAAGTACAGCAGCGAAGCGATCAGCAGCGCGACACCGATCGGCAGTGGCGCGAACATCCGCAGTGGCTCGATGGTGGCCAGGCCGGAGGGCAGGTTGTTGTTGGCCGATGCCAGCAGATCGTTGAGCAGGATCAGCGGCGAGTTGCCGACCATGGTCAGCGCGCCGCCCATCACAATGGCCGCGGCGATCGGCAGCAGCAGCCGCTGCAGGGTCAATCCGGTACGTGCGGCCAAGCGCGAGGCCACCGGCAGGTACAGCGCCATCACCGACGGGTTCTGCATGAAGGACGAGTTCAAGCCGGAAATGGCCGTGGTCATCAACAACAGGCGCTGCTCCACCCCATGGCCGCGCCGCAGCAGCCATGCTGCCAGTCGGTTCAATGCGCCGGTGCGGTCCAGGCCAGCGCCGAGGATGGTGGTGGCGATGATGCTCATCACCGCGTTACCGGAGAAGCCAGCGAAGATCTCTTCCGGGGCGATCAGGCCGGTGACGCCCAGCACGACCAGCACCACCAGCGCCACCACATCGGCGCGGATGCGGTCGAACAGGAACATCGCCATCGTGAAACCGACCAGCCCGAGGACGAGCTTCATGTCGGTTGTCAGCGTCAGCGCGGTTTCCATGGGGGACGCGTTCCGGTCAGCGTAGGGAGGGGTGGATCTTTACGTGCGGTCGTACAACAGATCCCAAACGCCGTGCCCCAGCTTCTGGCCACGGGTTTCGAAATGGGTCTGCGGCCGCCATTCCGGGCGCGGCACATGGCCGCGCGCGCCGGCGCGGTTGACCAGCCCATCGGTCGCGTCAAGCACGTCCCACATCTGCTCGGCGTAGTCTTCCCAATCGGTCGCGCAGTGCAGGCGGCCACCGGGGCGCAGCTTGCGCACCAGCAGATCGGCGAAAGCCGGCTGCACCAGACGACGCTTGTTATGGCGCTTCTTGTGCCACGGATCCGGGAAATAGATGCGCACTTCATCGAGCGCGCCATCGGCGATTTCCTTCTCCAGCACTTCCACGGCGTCGTGGTGGTACAGGCGGACGTTGTCCACATCGTCGTCAGCCAGCGCGTTGAGCAGGCGGCCGACACCCGGCGCATGCACTTCGATGCCGATGTAATCGCGGCTGGCGTCCTGCTGCGCAGCGAAACGCAGGGCAACGCCATTGCCGAAACCGATCTCGAGCACCTTGTGCGCGTCGCGGCCGAACGTAGCCGCCAGGTCGCGGACTTCGCCGGTGAAGTCCAGGCCGAAACGCGGCCAGCGGTCATCGAACGCGCGCTGCTGGGCCGGGGTGAAGCGACCTTGGCGCAGCACGAAACTGCGGATCTCGCGGCGGCCTTCGTGCACGGTGAACGGCTTGGCGGGTGCCTTGGAGCCAGTACTGGAAAACGGGTCCGTCATCAGCCGATCAATCCATCAAGAGGGGAAGAGGCGCTGGCGTAGCGCTTGCGCGGAATGCGGCCGGCGAGGAAGGCTTCGCGTCCGGCTTCCACGGCCTTGCGCATCGCGCTGGCCATCAGCACCGGATGGCGGGCACCGGCAATGGCGGTGTTCATCAGCACGCCGTCGCAGCCGAGCTCCATCGCAATGGCCGCATCGGACGCGGTACCTACCCCGGCATCCACGATGATCGGCACCTTGGCATCTTCGATGATCTGCAGCAGGTTGTACTTGTTCTGGATGCCCAGGCCCGAGCCGATGGGCGCAGCCAGCGGCATCACCGCGGCGCAGCCGATCTCTTCCAGCCGCTTGGCCAGGATCGGGTCGTCGGAGGTATAGACCATCACCTCGAAGCCGTCCTTCACCAGGATCTCGGCCGCCTTCAACGTGGCCACCACGTCCGGGTACAGCGACTTCTGGTCACCCAGCACTTCCAGCTTGGTCAGGTTGTGCCCGTCCAGCAGTTCGCGTGCCAGGCGGCAGGTGCGCACAGCGTCTTCCGCGGTGTAGCAACCCGCGGTGTTGGGCAGGATCGTGAAGCGATCCGGCGGCAGCACGTCGAGCAGATTGGGCTCACCTGGATTCTGGCCGATGTTCGTGCGGCGGATGGCCACAGTGACGATCTGCGCGCCCGCGGCCTCGGTGGCCAGACGGGTTTCTTCCAGATCCTTGAACTTGCCGGTGCCGGTGAGCAGGCGCGAGGCGTACGTCTTGCCGGCAATCACCAGCGAATCAGAGGGGGCATGTTCGATCATGTGGCGGATTATCCCCTAGTTGGTAGCGCCGAGCCATGCTCGGCGAGCGCAGCGGCCAGCGTCACCCACCGCCCAACGCGTGCACGATCTCCACCACGTCGCCGTCTGCCAGTACATGCGTGGCATGCAGGCTGCGGGTCACGATCTCGTTGTTGACCTCTACCGCCACACGCCGTTCCAGCAACTGCTCGCGCTGCAGCAGGTCGTGCAAGGTGGTGCCGGAGGGCAGGGTGCGGGCTTCGCCGTTGAGCTGGATGTCCATGCAGGCATTGTCCCTGATGCGTCCGGTGAAGGCACGCGGGCGGTTCCGGTCAACGGACAGGAATGACGCTGGATGACGCCAACAGCGACAATGCATGTCGCGGCGCAGCGTGACTTTGGCTGCGCTGGTGAAACCATTGCACCGTGCGCTGGCGTACTGCCGGCGATTGATACCACAGGAGTTCCACATGTTGTTCAGCAAACGTCCCGTCCGCACCCTGATTGCCGCCGCAGTCGCCCTCGCTGCGCTGCCGGCCATGGCGGTCGAACCGGCCTTCAACCGCACGGTTTTCATCGGCGACAGCCTGACCGACAGCGGATACTTCCGCCCGCTGCTGCCCGCTTCGGTGCAGCCGGTGACCGGCAAGTTCACCACCAATCCGGCATGGGTGTGGGCCGAACACGTAGCCGATTACTACGGCACCAACGCCACCCCGAACGGCAATGGCCAGACCGGTGACAACTACGCCGCCGGCGGCGCCACCGTGGCGACCGACGTGGTGGGTCCGCTGGGCCCGACCCCGTCCCTGGCCACCCAGGCCAGCCGTTACCTGGCGGCCAACGGCGGCAAGGCGGACCCGAACGCGCTGTATACGGTGTGGGGCGGTGCGAACAATCTGCTGGGCATCACCAGCCCGGCGCAGGCTCCTGCGGTGATCGGCGCGGCCGTGACCAGCCAGATCGGCATTGTCGGCACCCTGCAGGCGGCCGGCGCCAAGTACGTGGTGGTGCCGAACCTGCCGGACATCGGTCTGACCCCAATGGCCCGTGCCGGCGGCCCGGCGGCGATGGCGCAGTACACCGCGGTCGCCTCGGCCTACAACAACGCCCTGTACGGCGGCCTGACCCAGGCGGGCATTGAGTTCATCCCGCTGGATACCTTCACCATCCTGCGCGAAATCGTCGCCGATCCGACCACCTACGGCTTCCGCAACGTGACCAACGCCGCCTGTACCGTGGCCTCGTCGGTCACCTGCAATCCGACCAGCCTGGTCGCGCCGGACGCGGCGACCGCCTATGTATTCGCCGATGGCATCCACCCGTCTGCGGCCACCCACGAAATGCTCGGCCAGTACGCGATTTCCGTGCTGGAAGCACCGCGCCTGCAGCAGGTGCTGACCCATTCGGCGCAGACCGTCGGCCGTTCGCGCGCTGACCAGGTCAGCCTGCACCTGGGCGGCGCACCGGCCGATGGCCTGTCCTGGTGGGGCGGTCTGCGCGGTGACATGCAGCGCTACGACCACGCCGATCTGTACGACGGCATGGCCCCGGCTGGCCTGTTCGGCATCGACTGGGCACGCGACGGCATGGTCGTCGGTGGCTTCGCCGGCTACGGCCGCATGGATGCCGACTTCGGCAACAGCCAGGGTGATTTCACCCAGTCCGACACCACCGCCGGTCTGTTCGCCGGCTGGTACGGCGAGCGTGCCTGGGTCAACGGCCAGGTCAGCTACAGCTGGCTGGACTACGACGTCACCCGCAAGGTGCACCTCGGCCCGGCAACCCGCGAGCACAAGGGATCGCCGGAAGGTAGCAACCTGACTGCCGCGCTTAACGCGGGCTACGAGTTCGGCGACGAAGGCAGCTTCCGCCACGGCCCGGTGGCCGCGGTGATCTGGCAGAAGATCAAGCTGGACGGCTACCTGGAAAGCAACAGCAGCAGCACCGCGCTGGGCTACAACAACCAGGATGCCGATTCCACCGTGGGCCGCCTCGGTTGGCAGGCGCGCCTGGACGGCGGCAGCATCAAGCCGTACGTGCAGGTCACCTATGACCACGAGTTCGAGGACCGCCAGGACGGCAGCGCCTTCCTGCAGAGCCTGCCGGGCGTGGGCAGCTACCGCGTGCCGGGCCTGAAGTTCGACAAGGACTACGCCACCGCCATCCTGGGCGCGCGCATGGAACTGTTCGGCCTGCAGAGCAACATCGGCCTGAGCGCGACCACGATGCAGAAAAAAGCGATGGACACGTCCATCTTCGCCAGCGTCAGCGGCGCGTTCTGACCCTGACCGGGCAATGGCGGCCGCTGGCCGTCATTGCCCGGCTTTTCGCCACGGTAGAGCCGACTTCAGTCGGCTTGTCCCACCGCCTGGATAGTTGGGCCGCCAGGTAGAGCCGACTTCAGTCGGCTTGTCCCACCGCCCGGATTTCTGACGCGCCAGTGCAGCAGGTAGAGCCGACTTCAGTCGGCTTGTCCCACTGCCCGGATTTCTGACGCGCCAGTGCAGCCGACTGAAGTCGGCTCTACCGGAGATGGCTCTGCCCGTTGGGTGACAGCATCCGCGCGCATTGCGCTCATGCCACCCCGCCGCCTAAACTGTGCGCCGCGATGCGGGTGTAGCTCAATGGTAGAGCTGTAGCTTCCCAAGCTACTGACGAGGGTTCGATTCCCTTCACCCGCTCCATCATGAACCCTGGAACCGGCTCGGCTGCTTCCGGGGTTTTTTGTGCACGCAGCTCGATTCTTCCTCACCCGGCCCACGCTATGCTGCGCGCTTCCGCACGGCCCGGCTCCGATGAAACTCGCCATCCTTTCGCGCAACAGCAAGCTGTACTCCACCCGGCGCCTGGTTGAGGCCGCACGCAGCCGCGGCCATACCGTACGGGTGCTTGATCCGCTGCGTTGCTACATGCGGATCGCGGCTGACGGCTTCACCATGCACTACAAAGGCCGGCCGATGACCGGGGTGGATGCGGTGATCCCGCGCATCGGTGCCTCCGTGACGCGCTATGGGACCGCGGTGTTGCGCCAGTTCGAGCTGATGGGCGCACGCACGCCCAACCCGTCCGATGCGATCCTGCGCTCACGTGACAAGCTGCGCGCGCACCAGTTGCTGGCGGCCAAGGGCATCGACATGCCGGTGACCGTATTCGGCGACAACCCCGATGACACCGTGGACTTGCTGTCCATGCTCGGCCCGCCGCCGCATGTGGTGAAGCTCAACGAGGGCACCCAGGGGCGCGGCGTGATCCTGACCGAGAAGGCCAGCGCATCGCGCGGCATCGTCGAGGCCTTGCGCGGCCTGTATGCCAACTTCCTCATGCAGGAGTTCATCGGCGAAGCGCAGGGCGCAGACCTGCGCTGCCTGGTGGTGGGGGATCAGGTTGTGGCCGCCATGCAAAGGCAGGCACCGGAGGGCGATTTCCGCTCCAACCTGCACGCCGGCGGCAGCGCGCATCCAGCCAAAGCCACGCGCGCCGAAGCGCAGGTGGCGGTGCGATCGGCCAAAGCGCTGGGCCTGAGCGTGGCCGGCGTAGACCTGATCCGCTCCGCGCGCGGGCCGCTGGTGCTGGAAGTGAACTCCACGCCTGGCCTGGAAGGCGTGGAAGGCGCCTGCAAGGTGGATATCGCGGACCGCATCATTGCCCACGTCGAAAAGATCGTCAGCCGCCAGCACGCCATCGATGCCGTCAGCCCGGTAGCGCCGAGCCACGCTAGGCGGAGTGCCTCGCGCAAGCGAAAGCTGCGGACCGATGCGATAACCAATTGAAATAAAACAACTTCCCGCATTGCCACAATCGCAGGCATCCGATTTAACGACCCCTTAATTGCGCATGTCGTAATCTCATTCCTACCGCAGCTCTGCCTCATCAGCAGGATCGGTATCGGGATATGAAATTTTAAGGTCCGGGCGTGTTCGCCTGGGCCTTTTTTTATCTGCCGCGCATGTAGGCCATTGCGCCCTTGATTCCGTCGTCACATGCCTCGTACAGTCTCGTTTCATTCATGGAGGAGACAGGTATGAAATCGTGGCAGAAGGCGGGCTTCATCGTCGCGCTGGGCATGGCCTGCAGCACCGCGGCCTACGCGCAATCCCCGAAGCAGAACGACGCGGCGCCCGTCCAGCTGGACCTGAACGTGCCGGCCAAACAGCAGCTCAGCGGAGTCGAGCGCGCGCTTTACAGCGAGCAGTACAGCGAGATCACCATGGACGAAAAGAGCAAGGTCAGTGCCGCCATCAACCGCATCCGCGTCCGCCTTGGCGACAACGACACCGTAGAGCAGCTCAATCCGCAGGCGCGCACGGAGGTCCTCAATGACGAAGCGGTGGTCAACACCATCCTCGGCCGTGCCCATGCGGACAGCCGCATGGTCTGCCGCCGCGAGCGCACCACCGGCACCAACCGCCCCGAACGCGTGTGCCTGACGGTTGCGCAGCGGCGCGAGGCGACCGAGCGTGCCCGCAAGGACATGAGCACCCTGACGCGCCCCAGCCCGAAAGACGTGAACCTCTGACCTTGACGCGCCCTGCGCGCCGCTTCGTGTGAAATGTTAATGCCCGGGGCTGTATGGTTGGCGTCAGCCGCCAACAGGCCCGGGTCGCAACCTTCGAGGTTGCGGCCGTGCCAGGGCAGGCACCCCACCATGAACCAGAGGTCCCAGTGCGAATTCTCGTCATCGAAGACAACAGTGATATTGCCGCCAACCTCGGCGACTACCTCGAGGACCGCGGGCACACGGTCGACTTCGCCGCCGACGGTGTAACGGGCCTGCACCTGGCCGTGGTGCACGAGTTCGACGCCATCGTGCTGGACCTGAACCTGCCCGGCATGGACGGCATTGAAGTCTGCCGCAAGCTGCGCAACGAAGCCCGCAAGCAGACCCCTGTGCTGATGCTGACCGCCCGTGATTCGCTGGACAACAAGCTGGCCGGGTTCGATTCCGGTGCGGACGATTACCTGATCAAGCCGTTCGCGCTGCAGGAAGTGGAAGTGCGGCTGAACGCGCTGTCCCGTCGTGGCAAGGGCGTGCAGACCCGCGTGCTGGAAACCGGCGATCTGGAATACAACCTCGACACGTTGGAAGTGCGCCGCCAGAGCAAGCTGCTGCAGCTCAACCCGACTGCGCTGAAGATCCTGCAGGCGCTGATGGAAGCCTCGCCGGCCGTCGTCACCCGTCAGGAGCTCGAAACCCGCGTCTGGGGCGAAGAACTGCCGGATTCGGATTCCCTGCGCGTGCATATCCATGGCCTGCGCGCCGTGGTGGACAAGCCCTTTGAAGTCCCCATGATCCAGACCCGTCATGGTATTGGCTACCGGATCGCCGCACCGGATGCCTGAAGACCCCGTACGCAGGGGGCGTCGCCGGCGCGGACCTTACCGTCGTCGGCTGCGCAGCCGCATCATCGTCTCCTTCGTGCTGTTGGGCTTCTGCCTGACCACGCTGTTCGCGTTCGCCACGAACTGGGCGCGCGCGCGCGTGGAAAACCAGCTCGTCGAAGACGTGATGAACCGGAACATCGACGAGTACGCCAAGCGCTACTACTCCGATCCCAGCCGCAACCCGGATCTGCCCGTGCAGCAGATCCGTGCGTTCTTCTACCCACGCGACAAGTTCGACCGCGTGCGTGAAGAGCGGCCCGAGTGGGCGGGCTTGCCCAACGGTAACCACAACGTCAGTGGCCTGGACGAGGATGGCAGGCCGTACGCCTACAAGCTGGCCGTGCGCAAAGCCGATGACGCCTGGTTCTTCCTTGCCTACGACATGACCGAAGCCACGCGGGGCGAGGCGCAGCTGAAACGCGCGCTGTGGATCTCCGTGCTGGTGTTCAGCCTGCTGTCCTTGGTGCTCGGCTGGTGGTCCGCTTCCAAGGTGATGAAGCCCGTATCGGACCTGGCCAAGCGGCTGCGTGCGTATCGCGGGGGCACGAGTGATCCCGAACCGCTGGCACCGCGCTTCCCCGACGACGAAGTGGGGCAGTTGGCGCAGGCGCTGGACGATTATTCGTCGCGGCTGACCGAAGTGGTGCAGCGCGACCGCGAGTTCAATGCCGACGTCAGCCATGAGCTGCGTACCCCGCTGGCGGTCATCCGCGGTGCGACCGAACTGCTGCTGACCCGGCCGGGGCTGGATGAGAAAGTACTGCAGCGCCTGCAGCGCATCCAGCGTGCCGAACAACAGTGCAGCGATCTGATCGGCGCGTTGCTGCTGCTATCGCGCAATGAGCGCGGGCAGGGCACCAGCAACGTGGCGCGGGTGGCCGAACAACTGCTTGAATCGCACCGCGCGCAGCTGGGCGGCAAGCCCATCACCCTGACCTTGGAAGGTGACCGCGACCTGATCGTGGATGCACCGGAATCGGCATTGTCGGTGGCGTTGGGCAACCTGATCGGCAACGCGGTGAAGTACTCGCAGGACGGCGAAGTGCGGGTCAACGTGGGCAACAACGCCGTATCGGTCGCTGACAGCGGACCCGGCCTGAGCGAAGAAGACGCCGCCAAGCTGTTCCAGCGCGGATACCGCGGCACCCACGCCGGTCACTCGCAGGGCGGCGGCATCGGCCTGTCGATCGTCAGCCGCCTGTGCGACCTGTACGGCTGGCAGGTCAGCGTCCGCCCCGGCGGCGACCGCGGTGTCGTGGCCACGTTGACCTTCGCCCCCAAGCTGCTGGGCTGACGGCAACCAGGGTAGTGACGGCCGCTGGCCGTCAGATCTTTCCGCGTTCAGTACCCGCGACAGCGCCGCTGCGCTCGCCGAGCGTAGCTCGGCGCTACCGGGATAACGATCGTTGCAGGCCCGCGAGGCGGTTCATCGCCCAGCGTCCAGCACAGCCACCGCCGAGTCCGCCAACTCCCTGCCTGCCAATAGCAGGCCCTGTTCGACGCGCGCATCCAGCGACGACCGGCCATCTCCCTGCTGCCGTGTCCGGTGCACGGCGTGCAGCAGGCGCATTACTGCACTCAGTGCAGCCAGATTCCTGCTCACGCGCGCAAGGTCGGCGCAGCGATCGACCGGCAAGCCGGCTTCACTCCACGGCTCGCCATCGCCGGCATCGCCGCACTGCATTGAATCAAGGAAGTCGATCAGCGCAGGCTTTGGTTCGGGCATCCCGCCGTCTGCCAACGCCGCATCCAGGCGTTCAACAAGATGGAACGGGATGTCCAACACCGCATCGCCGATCAGGGCGTGCAGCCGTGCACCAGGGGGAGAGAATGCCGCCATGAAAGCCCTCGCAGAGTCGTAAAGCCACCTGCCCAGCGGCGAGGTGGCGGACGGTGCGGGTTGGCGTACCGGACCTCGATCGGATAAACCGGCGGATATGGGAATCCCCACGCACCGCCCGCCGCAGACCGGCAGGCAGTGCATTCTCCGCCGTGCCCGGAACGGGCGACAACAGAGCTATCCGATAGAGGTAAACGGGACGCCAATCCCGGCCGGAACTGCTCGTTCCAGCCCGGTCATCGTGGGCAGAACTGCCACGCGCGTACATCAGGAAAGCTGCATTCGTCTTATGAGCCGGCTGCCGCCCCTGCACAGTCGCGCTTGCGGGAACAATTCCTGTCTTGGGTGATGTAATGTTGACAACAGCAGGGTGCGTTGTTAAAGTTACAACATGAACCGGCGAAGTACCGTGTTGACCAGAGAGCGCATCAAGCTCGGTGACGACGCTTTCGCTGAGGTGCGAATCATCCACGTGGTTGTTCCCGTGCCAGGTAGCATGCATCACTACAAATACGGATTGGCCTATGTGGTATCCGGCGAGTGCTTACTTCGGTACGACAACGAGGCGGGCAAGGGCGATCACAAGCATGTGGGGGCCCATGAGTTGCCCTACATATTCACCTCGCTTGAAGCACTGATTGATGATTTCTGGGACGACGTGGCTCAACTGTGAGAGAGGCCCCAATGAACATTTTGACTATTGGCGTTGCCAGCATATCCGACGTCAAATCACGCCTGAAGGCACTGACTCCTGCTCAGCGTGACAGCTCACCTCGGTTCACTTTCACGAGTGGTGAGGATCTGTTGCGCACATTGAATCCGAATCGCTGGAGCCTGCTTCAAGCGCTCGCTGGAGCGGGCCCACTTGGGGTTCGTGAGCTGGCCAGACGCGTTGATCGAGATGTAAAAGGTGTGCATACCGATAGCGCCGCTCTGGTTGCATGTGGGCTGATCGACAAAACGGCTGCGGGCGCATTGCACTTCCCCTATGACGGAGTGCATGTGGAGTTCGACACGAAGGTTCGGGCTGCTTAGGTACCCGGCGCCGCTGCGCTCGCCGAGCATGGCTCGGCGCTACCAAGGATCAGGCCGCGGCGGCGGCTTGCAGGTAGATCGCGTGCAGCCGCTCGACTTGCGCCTGCAATGCATCCGGGTGGCCGTCGTTGGGCACCACATCGTCCGCCAGGGCGAGCCGCTGCGCGCGGCTGGCCTGCGCGTCGATCATCTGCTGCGCAAGCACCGCGTCACTTCCGTCGCGCTGCATCAGCCGGGCAAGTTGAAGGGCTTCCGGCGCGTCCACCACCAGTATCCGATCCAGCCACGCATAGGCATCGCGGCCACCGGCTTCAGTGAGCAGCGGGATGGCGGCAATGGCGTAGGGGCTTTCCGCCTGCGCGCACTGGTCGCGCAGCAGTTGGCGAATGGCCGGGTGGGTGATCGCTTCCAGCGCTTTACGCTCGGCCACGGCGGCAAACACATGAGCACGCACGCGGCCGCGGTCCAAGGTGCCATCGGCCTGCAGCATGTCCGGCCCGAAGCGTTCGGCGATCATCGCCAGCGCCGGGCTGCCTTTGGACACCACGGTGCGGGCAGCCACATCGGCGTCGGCCACGGTGACGCCAAGCGCTTCAAAGCGGCGGGTCACTTCGCTTTTGCCGGAGGCGATGCCCCCGGTCAGGCCGACCACGAACCGGCTCATCGCAGGTTCGCGTAACTCAGGTAGGCATTGATCACGGGTTCGCCCCACATGAAGACCAACCATCCGGCGATAGCCAGGTAGGGCCCGAACGGGATCGGCGTCGCGCGGTCGCGACCTTGGCTGTACAGCAGGATGGAACCGATGATGGCGCCCACCACCGACGACAGCAGGATGATCGGCAGGATGCCCTTCAGGCCAACCCAAGCGCCCAGCGCGGCAAGTAGCTTGAAGTCGCCGTGGCCCATGCCTTCCTTGCCGGTCAGCTGTTTGAATATCCACCAGACCGACCATAGCGACAGGTAGCCCACCAGCGCACCCAGCAGGGCAGGTTTGGCCGGCATGTACAGGTTATCGACCGCGCCTATCAGTCCCAGCCACATCAGTGGCAGGGTGAGCTGGTCGGGCAATAGTTGCGTTCGCACGTCGATGCCGGACAGCGCCACCAGGAAGCACGACAGCACGATGGCACCGAAGCCCTGCCAGCCGAAGCCGAACTGCCACACGCTGGCCAGCACCAGCACGGCGGTCAGCAGCTCGACGAGCGGATACTGGATGGAGATCGGGACGTGGCAATGACGACACTTTCCACGCTGGATCAGCCAGCTGAACAGCGGGATGTTCTCGTACCACGCCAGCTTGTGCTTGCAATGCGGGCAGTGCGAGGGCTCCACCACGATGCCAGGCGGCGGCGGCTCGTAGATGTCCTCCTGCTCCAGCACCTCGTGCGCGTCACGCTTCCACTGCCATTCCAGTCGCTTGGGCAGGCGCAGGATGACGACGTTGAGGAAGCTGCCGAGCAACAACCCCAGGCCGGCCGCGGCGGGAAAGCCGAGGCCGGGATGCTGGTCTAGAAATGCCATGTGCTTTTAAACCACCGCGCCGAGTTTGAAGATGGGCAAATACATAGCCACCACCATACCGCCTACGACCACGCCAATGAAGACCATGATCATCGGTTCCAGCAGGCTGCTGAGCGCATCGACGGCGTTGTTGACCTCTTGTTCGAAGTACTCCGCCACCTTGAACAGCATGGTATCCAGGGCGCCAGCCTCTTCGCCGATGGCGGTCATCTGCACCACCATGTGAGGGAAGATGTTGACCTGCTTCATCGCCATGTTGACCGGGTAACCGACTGATACGTCATCGCGCATGCGCAACACGGCCTCTTCGTACACCTTGTTGCCGGTGGCGCCTGCGACGATGCCAAGGGCCTCGACCAACGGGACGCCAGCTTTGAAGGTCACTGCCGTGGTACGCGCGAAGCGCGCGATCGCACTGTTGTGCATGATCTGGCCGATGACCGGAACCTTGAGGATTAGGCGGTCCATTGTGTGCTGGAGCTTGGACGAGCGCTTGTAGGTCGTGATAAAGCCAAAGATCGATCCCGCAATGATGATCAAGAACAACCACCACCAACTGACCAAGAACCGCGATGCGTGCACTACTAGCATGGTGAAAGCGGGCAGATCCGCACCGAAGTTCTTAAATACGTCTTCGAACTGAGGTACTACAAAGATCAGCATGATCGACGATACAATCAAGGCGACCGCTATCACCGAAGCGGGGTAGAACAAAGCCTTCTTGATCTTACCCTTCAGTGTCTCAATGTTTTCCTTGTAATTAGCCACGGTCTCAAGGACGGTCTCAAGCACGCCGGCCCCTTCGCCCGCGCGGACAAGGTTGCGATAGAGTTCATCGAACTGTACGGGGTGGCGGCTGATTGCCTCGTAGAGCGAAGAGCCTCCCTCGATATCAGTTCGGATGGAATCAACCATCTTCTTCATTCGCGGGTTTTTATGGCCGCTGCCGATGATCTCAAGAGCCGATACGATAGGAACACCGGACTTCATCATGGTTGCCATCTGGCGACTGAAGAACGCGATGTCCTTGGCCGAGACGGGCTTCCCTGCTGACCCGAACAACGGCTTGGCTTTGGGCTTGACCAGTTTTGGTGTGATGCCTTGCCGACGCAGGTCTGCCTTGAGCAAGTTGGCATTCTTGGCCAACTGCTCCCCCTTCATTTTGACGCCTCGCTTGTCGGTCCCCTCCCAGACAAACGGTGCTAGCTCCATGGTGCTTCGCGCCACGGGATCTTTCTTCATCGCACTGCGACTTACGGACATTATGGGCTCCCCGGCCTGCCATCCCCAGCAGGCACCGATCCCGCGATGCTAGCGGATTCCACGTCGTAAGGGCAGCCTCTCATGGGCTACCCAGCTCGGGCTATGTCGTTGTGGGCCAAAGGTGACGCAGCGCGTCACATTGTTTGACTCATCGCAGAACCTGTGTGAGGGGGGTTCCCAATAAAGAAAATGCTGCCATCATTGCCACGGGGACTTCACAGTCGTGTCGGGGAGTTGGCACGTAACCTGCTTGGTTGTCCCTGCAAGGTGCTGCGGCCCGCTCAACCGGTGAGGCCATCGGCTCCGGCAGCAGTTCCTAAACCACCACTTATTTATCTTGGGGATGTACGAAATGAAGAACCAGAAAGG
>Ga0247812_10000937_pt1 | contig 16657 bp, 14 predicted proteins | sample UWRJL149409B1_FD_178011 | JGI IMG/M metagenome (GOLD analysis project Ga0247812, IMG submission 178011) | Plant litter microbial communities from Arlington Agricultural Research Station in Wisconsin, United States - UWRJ-L149-409B-1 | ecosystem: Environmental > Terrestrial > Plant litter >...
TTTTGCCTTGATGAGGTGTTCCCAAGAAGATGATACCAGATGTGGCGTCGATGATTTCTCGGCGATTCTGGTGATTCTGGTGGGAGAGTACCAACGCTTGCTTGATAATAAACCCACCCAGGCTGTGTGCAATGAAAATCAACGGGCGAATTTTCTGTTTAAACTGGTGTCAGCCGTTCGCGATTCAGGAGCCGGAGTGCCATCTTACCTCCCAGGTATGAGTGCGCTGCTCCGCCAGGCTCGCCAACACAATAGACCCTCGGCGACTGCCGAGACGCTCTTCCGGGTGGCGAAGGTCACTATTGTAGAATCATACCCATATGTCAGGATTCTCGCATTAGGGATGCCTGTCGGACTCGAGCCATGATGCTTTTACGAATGTTGGCGGTAACACAAGTTGTATGTAAGTTTCCTGGTGTAGAGTCTAATCATGTAATGCTAAGGAGTCGTTCCAAACACACACGGGCAGAGTCTAAGTTAGGAGTTAGCGGACACGCTAAATTTTCTTGCTTGCCTATAGACAGGATAAAGGCGCAACGAAATCTTTTCAACCAAGTCTGGCTCTATGGTGATTAGTGGACTATACCAGGTTTGAATCAATGTCCTCGTCAATTTATTGGGTTTGGAGCACGATTAACTCGCTATCTAGAGATGACTATCTCACATGTTAATGGCTGCGAGCGTCGAAGCATTCTTCACCGTGGGAGTAATATCAGAGTTCTCTTGGAAGACGGTATTATTAGCCTTCTTATCTGATTTAAAGCTCATACTAAATAGAACGTCGAGTGTATTTTGATATTCCAGGCCTTTCATGGTAACAGTTTTTAGTCAACGCAAACTATTCTTTGAAAGGGATAAACTGCCTGCAATTTCAGACATTGCTAAGTTTCTTGCCCGCGGCACTAATGACACCTACCTTGCTGGAATATAGAAGCAGCGTTTTTTTCTAGACTTGATTTGGAGAGTTTCTCCGTTTGATGACGACACGGATATGTGGCTAAATGAGGAATAGAATATATTCGAAGCGGGAAGAATGTGAAATGCTGCAAAGTACCATCTACTATCACCTTTCCTTCTTCTTATCGTGCACCAACCTGGTCCTGGGCAGCTCTTGATGGACCTGTAAGGTTTGAATATCTCACAAACGTTCCAGAACACGCTGAACTTTGCGGCTATGTGATAAAACCACCAAACAGAGACATATTTGGAGCACTAGAATATGCTTAATTCAAAATTAAGGTACGTATATGTAGAAGCGATACTATGTAGAAGCGATACGATAAACTTGTTGCTGAACTTGATGTTTCCGCAGGCTCCTCTTTATAATGCGAAACGGACTCAAAGTTGCTCTACGTACCTGGAATATTCGCTGTATACATGCAAAACAGAGATGAGATCTGCCAAGGAAACACAGTGTTTGACTCTAAACCACATTATTCATGCTTTGCTCTTTGTTTGGGGCTCGAATTCGCTTTTCTGTCAGAAGAAAGTACTGCGGAGGTAGGGAAGTTTGAAAGGATTGGACTTGCTTGCCTTTTCCCTTACGATCTTACTTCAGAACAGCCCCTGAGGGAACTTCTAGACAAGAGCCGGTCGTCTTGAGGAAATATCATAAAACGTGAGTATCAATTAAATTTCTAACAAGCATATTCAACCTCCGTTTTCCTTACGCAGTTCTTGTTTTTATTAACGCCGTCTTCGTTTTTACTAACGCTATCCTCATTATACCAACAGCGTCCTTGTTATGACAGTGGAAGATGGGAGCTATCCGGCGTGCGAAAGAGTGGATAACAGAAGAGAAAGGTTCGGTGCGCATAGCAAGCCAATACGAAGCTATGAAACATGCTCGTTCCCTATCGGGCATCGAATGTGGAGGTAGATCGGTCACGTTCAACCACTATTTCAATGCGAACCTGCAAAAAAGATGTAGTGAGCGTATATGTCAGTCAACCGAGGTTGTATATCTCCCTGTTACCGATAGTACCGAAGAATATGTTCCTGTTTCTGCGCTCAACAAGCATGCTGCTATATGGAAAATGGACAACAGGTACGTGAAGACATCCTAGATACTTTAATGAGCTATTAGAAAGTAGCTCGCAAACGATTTGTCGATATTGTCTGTTAGCAAGTTGTTTCCCATTTCGTACTCGAGGGTGAAAATAACCCGTTAAATGTCTTCAGTCCCGATGTAGTTATGGGTCTCAGCCCCGAGAAACTTGAACAGATTGCTGGTGAAGAGGGACGTAAGCGTCAGATTTTGGAGAGCAACATCAAGAGTCGAAAGGCAGCTCTAGAGGTGCTACAGACTTAAATCTTTGATCCATCAGCGAATTGCACCCCGTTTCTAGAATGCTACTTTTAAATACATTACAGTGTCTTCACTTTCAGTGTCCTCTAAATACATTCGCTTGAATTATACATAAGCAAAACATAAGTCAAATATACTAGCACAATTCCGGTTATTTGCAATATTTTACAATACTGTGTTATAGCCCGAAAATAAAAGCTGTTATTGTAATTAAATGAGTCACGCTAAGTGCCATCGTATTGTACCATAAAATATGCTAAGAAGTCAACAAGATTCTTTATTACGGTCATTTTAGTTATCACTAACCAAATACTCAAAAATAGACTGTTACAATATAAGAAATCCCTTATCGCAATGACCACACCGAGTGTGTGCGGTAATGCTGTGGCCTATCTGAGAGAATCTGAGTCAGAATCTCTGGGTACATTACAAACTGTTTCAACTTCTCCAGTAGCAATTTCGGAGAAGTGGACCTGATAATAGCTCGGACTTTAGTCGAGCTCATTTTTTTTATTTCTGACTTTGTCCGAACGAATCGGATTGTTATGCTTGGATCGTCTCGATGCTGACACATTTTGACCGCCTCACTGCTTTTCAAGGCATCCTTTCGGAAATCATTTACCATGCGGTTGATATAGTCAGGATCTATAAGTAAATGAAATGTCACTAAGATTCGGAACAGATGAGATATGAACGTACCTTCGCGAAGAAGCTGTTGAGCATAATGAGGTGAAATCATATGAACGCCTGAATAAACCCAACTAGCACACTCAACGGCATATTTATCCAAAGTTGCCAGATCAATGTCAATTTTCTTCCAAGCCTCGTAGCCTCTCAGGGAAGTGAGTTGATTCATAGAACATGATGTAAATTCTGCCGACCGACCAACATCGCTGACTATGAACTGTTTACAGTCCCATGAGTTGTTTAAGGGTGAGTGATTAAGTTCAACATAATTAGGGCTACAGAACAAGATCCATCTGAGGTCAAACCCGTCACGTAACACACTCTAAGTGAGATGTCCCTGAAAACTATCCCATTCTGACAGATCTCGATCAAATGTCCAATAATTGTCACTTGGTGAAGAAACTCCTTGCCATAGCCTGACACGTTCGGCTTTGGTAAAGCGCCATCCTGTTGGCTCAATTTTCTGTCTAGAGACTTGTCGTCTAAAGGGACAATAATGGCTGCAATGATGTTAAGATCGTGGCCGGCGCTCATGCCATGATTTAGCAGTGCGACATGGCCTAGGTGGGAGGGATTGAAAGATCCAGGATATAATAAGATGTGGTTAATGCAGTTAGGTTTGAGATCAGGTGGGGTATGACAAATACCAGGATCGAAGATTGGCTTTTGAAATACAGCACCTTCTTCGACATAGAGAGCGTGCTCGATGTAATATGACAAGTATGAGGGTTTTTGATGCTCCATATGATATGCCGAGGGGATGAGTTCCTCATCCATGATTAGAAATTGTCTCAGATTGAGGACCAAGATTTGGAAATCTTTTATATGCCTTAGCTTCTATATTTATTGGGATTGTGAATTTATCATAGTGAATATTGGATGGTTGGTATTGTATATTCTTCGGTCCTCTGGTTGTTGGATCCTTTATTCCTTTCTATTCTGCCATCGACACGAGAATGATATAAACCGCTTATTATCAGACTATCAATATGCGTCCAGACCGAAACGTAAACGGCTTGGTGTTGAATATGGACTAGATGAATATAAATCCTGAATATAGTGGGGTTGGGCAAAATAGATAACGCATTAGTCAGCATTATCAAATCCACACTCGGAATCAATAGTATTACAACAGTGGCATTTCTTGTTAACACTTTACAGTAGCCTGGACGCATGACTTGGTGCTTAGATGAAGCAACTATCGCTATGTGTTAATCATATGGTTCCCGAAGAAACGTTAGAAAGCTAGCCAGTACCCAATAACATTCTTCACCATTAACATTCTTGGTTATCACACACTAGATATGACATAAAGAAAAAACCCAGCATGCGACAAATCTTCCTAAAGCAGAAAGACTCGATTGAACATGTATTGTAATAATTCAACACGATTGATATTTTCTCATAACTTTTTTCCAAATCCCAACTTGCGCCAATACTGACGGGAGCTTGGATACAGCTTCCCAAAGATCACTACACGACTTTTCGCAGCCTCCACAAATGACTCCGGCATCCATGCATCAGTACTTAAACTTACACCTCGAGCCACAGCCAAGACCAGAAGCTGGTTGATATCTAGGACATCGACAGGCTGCTTGTCGCGCAGGTGCTGTTTGATAGCACTGCCATGATCCATCCACGCCTGCAACTTCAAGAGCAATAGCGGCATCATGGGCATCAGCGGGAACTTGCGGATAGACAAAACGAGATTCTGCGGGACTAATGGTATGTTCATGGTTCCGGGCAGCAGTATGTCGACTTTGCACGCGTGATATCTGCCTAAACTATAGGAGGAGCCTCCCGTGGTCAAAAGATTGAACCATAAAATACGATATGTAGCGTATAGATCCTTCGGTCGGATGGTATAGAATCGCGAATCAGCACGGACGAGTAGATCCTTAAGTTGTTCAGCCGTTTTCCCAGGTGTCAATACAACGATATCGATATCCTGCTTGTGTGTAAGCTTGGGTTCTCTGGCATTTCTGCTTTCTTTTCTCCTCCATACATACATTTGGGACTCGTTTCAATCCAAGTCGTGAGCAAGCCACGCTGCCCACGAAACAGCTCTGGAAGCCATTGGCAGCTAATACGTCCACTGTGACTCGTGCCGCAGTATCGACTTCGGTCTGTGATGGTTTGTAAAAGATCATCGTGCAATTTTCCACTCATGCTGACGATTGCTGCCCGGTCTTTACTCCTGCTTTTAGATCATAATCTATTGTCGCACTAGCGCTTAGTTAATACATAGCACTATGTCTGATTGGTACGGAAAATGAAACGATAAATTAATACCCCGCAAGCTACGCTAATAAAGCGGGAAGGGCTCGGGTGTTCCCGAACATGGCTCCATCCAGTACCTGGGTCTCGCTTCTGTAGCCAATAAATAGGAATTCGACTGTGTAACGTACTTGTACACTCGATAGCTGGCATACACATTAGTCTTGGCGTCCTGAGGTAGTCTCTACCTTTTGTATATGTTATATTTTAGAGAAGATTTAGGGACTGGTATGGAAAAGCAATGCTGTATTTTCTGGGTCGTGGGACAAGTTATTCTGTGTTAAAACCATGCTACATACCCAAGTTACACAGTCGATAATGCAAGTAACAATAACTATCAAACTTCGATTTATTTGATAGTGAGGTGCGACATCTTAAAGAAAGAAATAATCTTTAACGGAAGATGCAAATTGGCTGCGAGTGACTTCCAAAGGAATAAAAAATCTCTCGTTTTAAAGTTAATCTAAACGTATCTCCCTGATGCGTCTTTGGTATTTTGACACCCATGATAAATTTATATGTAATTCTTATCACAGCTGCAGGAAGCTAGAATTCAGCACTATATTCGGAGCTCCCTCTTGAACGTTACAAAATGTTTGTTCATCCAAACATAAGGTTGTTGGTAATGACGTGATAGCAGAATCATTATAGTAACCGATGGTACCCTTTCTCACGTTTATCATTTCAACAGTAAGGCAGAGATCGAGGATTATATCCCGGAAACCTCTCTGCCAGCCACCTTCATGCTACCTGGATTTTACATGTCTAACTTCCCCGGTGGGAACTTTCGCCAACCCCCACCTGATAACGCCTGGAAACTAGCCATGCCCGTACCCGTTTCAGCACCTGTTTCGCTCCTCGCTACCGTGGAAGATACCGGTAAATCCGTCAAAGGTATCCTCTGGTATCGCGAGGAGACGCTCGGGAAGTAAGTACTCACAGCGACCAAATATTACACGCTCAAGTAGCTTCTCGGCATCTCCAAATCAACCTACCCAAATACCGGTAAGACGGAAAGATATTATGAGGCACCACATGAAGTGTATCAAGGAATGGTGATTGGCAGTAGACTGTCAGAGTTTGCCGCTCACCAATTGCTGGAGAATATGAGACTGTTAAAGGAGGGCGGTTATTGTGGGGGTGAGAGCCTAGATTGGGGTCACTCTGTAAGTTTACTTTTTTTATATTCGTTATTTTATATAAGAGATATAGAGATTAATATCACGTCTAGATTGTACAAGATGTGTTGACTAAGTCGGAAGAATATATTCAAACTGCAAAGGCGTCTGAAGGGTTAACTCAAGTGATGATGTAGAGCAAAGAGTTATTATAAATATTAAAGATACGTCTCTGGTAAAGTTTTCTGGTACTATTTCTTTATATAAACTGGTAGCTACCACCTGACACCAACACATTCTTTTTGACACTATTGACTAAGTTCACGCGATGTCTAATGCCATGTGTCTCGCACGATATCTGACGCATATCATTCTACTCGAGTAGATCAAAACCCTGCTCTTCTCGTAGTAATAATGCGTAATTGTTGCTCTCAGGGGCAACTTGGTAATCCAGTGAAGACCGCGTAGGCTAGAATCTCGAACTCTGTAACGTTTAATCTTCCACTTTTTTCTTTCTGAAAGGAAGGTGAGGTAAATTTACTGTTATACGATCAACATATCCACCTTTATAATGCCAGATCTTGTCTCGTGAGAATCGGCATTAATCTTTCTCTATAAGCTATCCGCCGCTTTCCTATACTATTCTAGTCTCTTACTAATATCTAGGAAATGCCTCTCTATATTTGCTTCTAAACGCTTGATTCCTACAGGTATTAACACTAACCTTGCGCGAAGGCTTGCGCCATACATCAAGGTAGATAACATAAGGAACAAAAACATTAATTACATAATCTAGTTATAATAGCTCATAATTATGGTAAATATCCACCAGATAATAGTTGAGAGTGGAATCGCGGTACCTGGATAGTAATACTATCAAAGAAACTAGTTGAAATATAGGAATAGCGTATATATATCTCCGGGATATTCTTTAGAAGAGTAATCAAGTAATAGAACACAGCTAGTTGAGGAGGGTGAGAGCGATTTCAATTCTTACTTTACCACGTTAGCATTTAGGACTGAGCAACTGGATTCTAAGATAACTCACAGCGAGGAAGGTGTATTGGAATAGTGCTTGGAGTGAGGGTAATTGTGCAAGTGACAAGACTCGGACTCGGGGCTATGGAGACCCTAAAAGCTCACCAAGTATGAGGTTCAAGGAAATCTGGATAGAAGAGGTAGTGGTGTTTTCAACCAAGCCACTATAGAGTCAGCATCTCTTATAATACTAACACCAAAATTACCACGGAAGCAATTCACACGCGATGATAGAATTCTTCATGATCGGACACCCCTGGCCCGCCAATTAAAAATCCCCGGTCCGGCGTATCACGAGCCGTTTATATGCGCTCGCCAACAATCCCAAGTCGGAGTAGTCGAGAAGAGGAATTCATTCCACGTGCTTGGTCACGTGCTTGGTCCTGTGCCAGGAACACGCTCAGGGAACATTCATGTAATGGTTGATATTAATCTAACAGAACAAAATAACCCAGATTAGATACAGTTGACCAGTAATAGACTACTACTGACAGGGAATTTGAACTTTTTGTACCCCACTGTATTATCAGCTTGCAACGGCAATTCTGGATGGAGCCATTAGTAAACATCTTCCTTGCTATCCTAATTGGTATTTCACCTAGTGGGTCCCATTCCTTTACAATCTGACATGTTGTTTGAATGTGTTGAGAAGATAAACCATCTTGGTCGTCTGACCTTGAGAGTAGTCTCCAATTTTGATTCTGTCAAACACGTCGTCGGAGTGACGTTAGAAGATCCTGCTCCAGAATATCACAATAAAAATTCAGGGTAGAGTATTTATATCAGACCACTGCAAGTTCACATTTGAAATTACCGCAAGGAAATGAGATGAGCTCTCTTTAGGTTTTTTCTTCCGGAGAAGATGGTTTGGAATAAGAAACATTGGAGAATTTTTGCTGAACTACGATCTATCAAGTAGGAGTAAACATGAAAGTCAGCAGTGAATGGGCAGCAGCGTTTCCCTTTGGTACCTAGATTCCAAATAAGCTTCGAAGATTAACCAAGAAAATATCCAGCAGTCTTCCCATGTCGAGGTCCTTCCACCTGCTCGTGGGACTCAACAGACCATTCCAAATATCATCTCCACTCACAGTAGGTCTTCCTTGATAAGGCTATCTCCCGGCTCCGCAATCCCATATAGGACTGCTTGAGGGTTTACCGTTGACTCTAGTGGTATGATGCTCGCATTATATACGCGGAGATTAGAGGAACCATAGACGCGCTGTCTATTATCCACCACGCTATCTATATTATGTGGCATTATAGAGTATATACTAGTATAATAGTAAGTATCATTTATTATATAATATATATATTTCTTTGCTACCTGCAGATTAATAAATCGCTTGATATACAGCCTCAAATAGCGCGTTAACGGCTTTACACGATTAATAATATCTTTTGTAAAGTGAATCTAGCGTGTAAGTATCTCGAGATTTAATAGATAGGAGAAGTAACAAGACTTGATTCTCAAACTTTTATTAGTGCCCGCGTACTGGGGCGAGGCGGTGATAATATGTATAAAGCCCTAGGAGAGTGGATATAATAGCTTAATTACAACCGAAATGTATTTCTTAAGAGTACGATAAAATGGGCTAGGAGCATTAAACGGAGTATATATTAAATTAAAGATATAGTTAGTATTTTCGAGAGATCTGTAAGAATAGAGCGTGTAAAATTCTGGTATATAGCAATAAAAACCGGTATTATTAATAAAGAGCGGTTTATTTCCGAATCGGGATTTAAAACGTTAAATAATTGATTAAGTTCTTTATGTCCAGCTTTAGTATGAAACTCTAATAGCGGAAGCTAAATTATGATTATTGTATTACTAATACTCAGAAGATTATTCCCCTTAGTATTATAATTCTATATAGTAATAATAATAGTATTAGGTTCCTGGCGGAAAAGAAGAATAATAATCTCAATATTATTATATATTTCAAATACTAGTTTTATAAAAAGATAATTTTGAAGATTCTCATTAACGTATAAATTAGACTAGACTCTATTATATCAACTCTTAACTACTTAAGAAATTTAGCCCTATCTGGTAGGATCGTCAAACAACTGCGTACCGAAGGTACAGTGGAAATCAAGTATGGTGTAAAAGCTGGTTCTTATTCTATTTTCACTACTTGCTACCTATACATATGCTGACTAAGCATGGTACTTAATTCCCAAGCTCGCAAATATGGTGCCAGGTAGGGTACTAGACTCGGGAGGCAGAATGATTTCACGAGAATTGTTTCCAGGCTGTCACATAGCAGAGTGCCCAAACAATATCGAGCACCCAAATGCCTTCAGGCTGCCAATTATATGCCCCCACTCCGTGACAGAGACAAAGCTAAAGCTACCATTTGGCACAAATATGAACTGAAGGACGCAAGAAAACGAAGCTGGTTGTATGTGTCAAGTTGCTTGATCTGTAGAAACGTTTATCGGACACGGCTATCCTCTGATAATAAAGTCTCTGGAACCTTGGTTACGTGGGAGAAATTCGGAGCAGAAGGAATGTAGCGGCATGCGGATGAGGGATTAGGCTCGGAGGGTCAGGAAGAGGTGGCTGGATAAGTTGCATTGGCTCAGAGCTGAACGAGGAAAGTCAAGGTAATTGGAAACTGTGCTTTCCATAAACATAAACAGAGGCAGCTGCATTCTCTCGTCGTGCTGTGGAAGTGAATTAAAAGACTATATTCAAACCTAACCTGGGGATGCTGTTCACTCACCACTATCATCATAATCACTAGAAAACCGATCCTGATCACGTCCATTCATTCCAAGGTTATATATGTGCTTTCTTGGTGGCAGAGTTGTTCATATTGTAATATTGGAAAATGTATTGACATATTGCTAGTTGCCGGTAGTGAAACCGTCCATAATGTTTAATTTTAGAACCATTATTGCTATGCTGTTGTGATACGTGGGCGAGTCGAGGGACGCAGCGATGAGCAATCGGACGCGAGCTGCCGTTAACCGCCGCTAGGATAGAGACATATGCATATGATGGGTTGGTATTACAACATATGTATAGCAGATGTCTTTTGGATTGACATGGTAGAGGAAGCTTCGCTGAAGTGGTTGTGGGTCTTGGAACTGTGTTATATCGTCGTCGACAATAAAAGCCAGTGCGCTCTCTCTGAATATGCGGGCTGGGAGCTCCAAACTTCTTCGCGGTCTTTCTGGCATATCAGTAGACAAGATTGATTGGTTGTGTATTATAATAGCAAAGAGCTATCGTGGTGTTGGAGTTGGATCCTGATGCTGCTGGTTGGTTTGACGAAGATTCAGCATGAGGCTGCAGTATACAATGGAGTCATAGATTCATAAAGGCAATTGGAGGAGACATGATGTTGGAAGTCTCGTGACTGGCAAGGCTTAATGTGGTACAAAGTCACGAGGATAATGTACTAGAGTATCTCTATACTGTATAGCCGTTGGGATTAGCTTATGCCTTTTTTCCGAGGTTTATTTAGGCCCCCACTCCCTGCTATCCGCTATCTCCACTATCAGCCCCATACCCCGCTTTTGGAAGTAGTTTCTATTCTATATCTCTAGTGAGTACTCAAGAAGTCAGCGACATTCTGCGTTTTAGCACAATTCAACTTACAGACACCATGCTACCGATTATTCCCCACTTTATGGTTGGGAGAATGAACACTGGTCCAAGAGCACAGTCAGATCTATCACGATACCGGCGTCACCTATCTCCTATCTTTCCTGCCGTATTGACAAGACAATCCTTTCGAGAAGTTTGCGACGAAAAATAGCTTTCACTGTTTGTATGAAGTTAAGGAGGTCAGTCATGATTTACCTACCCTCTCTGCCTTCCCGAAAGCTTACGTATAGTTAGGATTGCCATCATGGTTCCTTGTCCCAATTTTCTAGTTCCGATGGTGGTTGTCCTTCCTCCTTCAAAACTCCATCCTCAAATTTCGCAGCCTATTTGGCAAACTGGCCGACTAACCACCATGGCATATGTGAATTGCTTGGAAGATATTGGTAGATATTTTGGAGAGGAAGGAGCTTCTTGAACCTTGTAGGACTGCGGTACTACGATGTGATGACAGAAGATATTCCAGTGAGGTTGGCATACAAGAGAGCTGGAGAGATCTAAATCAGCTCAATGGCTGGGGTTGAATCGTCTTCGGAGTGATGTCTGAATCTGGAGAAATACTTGAAAGAAAACATAGGTCAACCTTGCCAAAAGTGACTATACTTTTGACTCTAAATTGTGATATATATACATTATGTCTTAACGTGCTAGTGATAATATCATAAACGTTCATGATTAATGATTTTGTCCAACTAAAAAAGAACAGTTCAATAAGTCAAACGAAGAATCTTTTTAAACCGTAAGACGCCACGAATAATTCCAAATGCCCTCAAATACACACAAGCCTTCCTTAGGTTGAATTCTTACAAGTATCTAGATCTCATCAGTCGATGCATTTCAGTAGCTTAATAGAAAGATGTGAATACCGTTAAACTCATTTATAACTCAGTCCGTCTGATCTTCAAACCCACTACTACTCAGAATTTTAAAATCTGCAAGACTAGGCTGCGCATATGTTACATACCTCGGCCCAGAGCCACAACCACCATCGCACTCTGGGTTTCCGCAGTTTTGGCAGCCGCTGTCACCTGGTTCGCCTTGTGGTTGATTGCGGGGAGGAATCAGGGCGATTAAAAACCCGAGAATAACCCTGAGGTGGTTAGAGGCTGGTCATATCTGGGGAAACCATGAAAGAAAGTACTCACAGTAATATCGTAAGCCATTCCAGCTCTTTTCCACCGCCATGAACATCATTTCGTACAAATGAGCATAGACCGGCTAGAAACCACACGAAGGATGCTAGACGTAATCTTTGCCTACGTATTACTATCTCCCTATTTGGGAAGGATGTTGCTCGGAAAAGGAGGAATAATAAGGCATAGGTTGTGGCTCTCGTGGGCCAGGGAGCTGGAACAGGTTCCACACCATGGAGATCAGAAAGGGAAATCGGTGATGCGCGCGCGTGACCTAGTTGAGTTTGAATCATAACTAGAATCAGCACTACCTTTAGGAGTTGCCAGCAAGAGCTGAAGGGGGCAATTTTCCATCCATTTAAGTTTTGGGTCTTCGATCTCCCGTACGATTGATTTGACAGCATGATTGGCTTCTTCGACGTCGCCATGTTGGCTTTATGACCCAGCTCCTCTCTCTTCATTTCCAGACAGCCCCCGTCATAAGTATTGTATTCACTAATCTCGTGAGAAAGTGGACTTTGACACACTGTAACAGGAACAACTAACCTGAATCTCGTGGGTGGCGACTCCCAAGTGCGCATTTTTTCACTCATGTTATATAGCAAGGACACTAGGTGAGCTTCGTTCAAGTAGAGTGAGTCCTTCACCTTCGATTAGCGTCGCGTTTCCCTTGGGTTTTGTCGAGTCAAATTAGAGTGTTCGGGGGAGGTTCAGAGGAGATTTGTGGGTTCTAATATTGGATTTAGCAGTTGGATGATGAATAGGCTTAACCAACACGGCAAGTGAAGTATGTACCTTCAGAGCGCTGTATGATCCAGGGAGGAACGGAGACGGTGTTCCGTAGTATGCTGCACGTTTAGCAGTATCAGTGTTGTACACATGTGTAGTATAACTTCGAATTTCGTTTTACCAAGCTTAGAAGTGGTTGTAAATGAAGCTTTCTAGAACTTGAAAGTACAAGAAACAAAGTTATACTTATATTTATATCATGAGATTTCAAGATCGATTGCTGGGGTAAGGATCCTGGGAAAGCTTAATCTGTAAGGAGTGGCTGCCTTTTGCCTCACACCTTTTTCACTGCCGTCAGGAACAGCTAGAAACTTACTGGTGGGTGGGGAGCTCGGCCTTTCGATCAGCCATGGTGTTCGCCTTCCCGTATGAAAGCCGCACGCAGCCAATACGGGCCCGCCAATACCACTTATGCCTCAATATCTATATGGGCCCAGCTAGCAGTATCTCTCACCAATCAATAGTCTCAACATAGCTCCAGCGTGGTAGCACCTCACTGGTTAAGTGGAGACGCGGAGCTCTGATAGGACATCAGCATATCTCAAGGCAACTGACGACGAAGGAAGAGAGGAATGCCAAGCAATGAACACACTGCCGAGAAACGGTTTTGAGGCGCAGTTTGAGTCATGATAATCTGACGTAACGTACGGAGTACAGCTTAGCACGTAACCTCCATCACTGGATCTGGTCCGATTTAGATTGTACGCTACAGTATAGACATGAGATGTGGTATTTGCAAGCCATGGAGGGATACACCACTAAAAGTCGCAATTTGGTGATCAGGTTGGTATCTACACATCTCCTGATAAAATCTCGAAGTGAGGGGGGCAAAGGGGAACAAGACTATGGAGTATAGTTCGTCAAGGCCCCAAATCTACTCTCTCAACTAGAGCGTTCACTCCACTAATTTCCGCGACACAAATTGACAGTAATGGGGTGGGCATATTACGCGGTTTATTGTAAAAGGTACATCAAGCTGTGAAATAATAGCACTCTTTTGACAAAAATACAATGATGTTTCGAGCCAGTAAATAGAGGCTCAATTTGGGGCTGAAGTCCACATTTACAACAGGTCACTAGTCTCTTCAGATCCAGTCCAACTCTTAGCCTTATTGCAGAATGTCGGCCCCAAAGTGCCATGCGCAAAGTCCACGTCCCACCCAACAACCGTTGTAGCAACTCTCGATAAAGAGCTTCTGAGAGGATTATTTCTGTACCTAGATAATCCGTACAGATGACAAGGATGGCGAGTAACGCCGTCTCCTCGCTGTGGAGGATGTGTGCGCCGCTGGATCAAGTGATTGTTTTTCCTGCAAGTAATCAATGGAAGGCACAAGATGGTTCTACAGCAGGAAGCGAATGTGTGTAAATGGTAGATGTATGGACGGTGATTCTTCCGGCAAACCGGCATCATCAAACTGCCTCGCCCAATCTTTCTAGCGAAACCCAATCTCAAGCCAGAGTAAGCGGATGCGGTAGGAAATAGATTTAATGACATGAAGTAAAAATGTGATCCTGTACGCTATCATGCAGCCGGCCTATTTTGTTGCCGAGTCGCAACTCAGCGGCGGATCTCTTACCCTGTCCTCAATCGCTGGCTTGACCTGTCCTACCACACATTCCACTATCCTAGAAAAATAGTTGCCGTCTGGTCAACAGGGTGCCGCCTTCAGTTGTATGATCTCCGTGGCTTGCAGTTCCCTCCGGGTCTATCCCATGAACCACGATTTTCCATACAGTATGTTCCGAAACGAACTACCAATAGTTGGTTGTGACCTTTCATTGGGAGCTTCAAACGAACCGCAGTTCTTCTACTTCTTTCTCACGTCTCTTGGCCACGGATATCACCTGTTCCGTGATAACCGCCGCGCCAGGTCATGGTTTTGTTCACTGCGCGCGGCTCTTTGAGGTTCTATGAATATTTAATAGATAATTAATAAATTGTTATATTAATAACTGTTCGCTGGCAAATTTCGGTTCGTGAGATGTTTATTGAAAAGTGGAGCATGTGCTGTTTCCACTAGACGAAAGCTTCCCCACTAAATGGGGCTGACGAAGAATAGGCCTTCTAAGTATTGGAACAGTTGCTGGAAGCATAAACGTTAGTTCGTAAGTCTTAAGCGATCGGATTAATAAATAGGCGAGAACCACCTTGGCACAGCATTCACCGCCTGCCAAAGCCGATTCTTCTAATCTTTCACTCAGCAAGTTCTTATTTTCTAGGGCTTTTTCGGTTGTATTTTAGAGCTTAGTATTTCGACCTATATTGGGTGTAGTGTCAGTTAGGTATTTGAGCTTAATATTGATAAAAATAAAGGTAATATTTAGTTACAATAGAAAAAAATGTTAAGATAGGGGTTGGCAATCTTACCGAGCTGTATATGGCTGAGCATAAAGCTCCAGCCACATAAACTTGGTATGAGCATGATGACCTAAGGCACCAAGCTCTAAGCGTAATATCTAGAGCTTATAGAGAACTTACACTAAGTTCTCTTCTCTAATCAATACAAAAAGATCGATTCCTCTCTACACGCTGCGCCTAATATAACATTCCTAATTAAAAATATATTTAAAATTTAGAGATTTACAAAACATAGATTTTGATTATACTAATTCTCAATCAACTCTCAAAAGTTAGAACTTTTGAATTGTCAAGGCTGACTATTGTTTAGATTATACCAAAGAATAATTATTGAGTATAATAAAAAGATATATTAATGTTTATTATTGTTGAGCCTGTTTTGCCATACTAAATAAATATTGTAGTATAAAGTGGATTCAAAATATAGATATTGCGCCCTGTTCAATATTGATATATCCGGCTGATATAGAGTCAAATAGAGTCAATATTACTCTAGCGCGTACCAACCCCAATACAGGTCGAAATATTAAGCTCCAATACGCAACCGAAGTGGCCCCTGGTCTTTTGCCGTGCTATAAGTCCATACCTATAATTTCAATACAGACTTATAATCAACCCCCGAGATTGAATCCCTTAACTATTGGCGTCTATATATACAATGATTATCCCCTCCTTAATAATATCAAGCGGGGTTCAATGATTACGTGTTGATGCCCACTTCGCTAAGAAGAACAAGAGCTGCTCAATAAACCGAATGTGATTATGATAGCTACATATTGACGCTAGTGTACGAAAAGACATGATTAGTAAACCGCTTCGAAATTGGGCTTTTGTTGGAAACAAAACAAAAATAAAACTGCCCCTTAATCTCTACAATGCCTCCTTGGTGATTGAATGAGCTTGCTCGGCGAAACTTATAGAAGCTACGTACTGCATAGCTTTGTCATAAGTTTGGACATATCCATAGTGAAGTGCAATATCTCTCGGGGTAAGTTTCTTATAATCCAATTCATCTGGCAATAGAAAAGTCGCAGGATCGGACAACGCCAAAGCATCCAGACCCATCGATAACAAATGTACCATCATCTCTTCCGCGCCGCTGGCTGCAGCAAGATGTAATAGATTCCACCCCCTACTATCTCGAATTTCCAGTAAGTGATACGGGGATATCCTTAATTCTTCAATAAGGCGCTGAAAGGTAAGGAGGTTGCCGAATCGTGCTGCACATTGTATAGGAGACCAGCCACATTGAACGGGAGACCAGCTCGCATTATCTACCGGAATCAGATTTCGAGGAATAACTTTCATGTTGTAAAGCTTGGTGATGTG
>Ga0247812_10000938_pt1 | contig 16654 bp, 13 predicted proteins | sample UWRJL149409B1_FD_178011 | JGI IMG/M metagenome (GOLD analysis project Ga0247812, IMG submission 178011) | Plant litter microbial communities from Arlington Agricultural Research Station in Wisconsin, United States - UWRJ-L149-409B-1 | ecosystem: Environmental > Terrestrial > Plant litter >...
AGACCAGAAGTGGTATCATTCTCATGAAAGACTGGGCCTTCCAAAAAAAGATATGTCAAGAATACGGATAACATCTAATCTGCAACTGAGGTTTTCTAAATTCTAATAAGTTTTCGAAATAGCTTGATCGGAGAACTAAGACAACAGCTAACTCGCCAATTCTCTTACTACATTTCAATTTTTCACCTCGTCACTTCAACTGGTCCGGCCACACGTTTGTGAAACATCGGGCGAAATGGCTGACGATGAACTGTGCAACGCCACCGTACATTCCAGCCACTTAACTAATCCCCTGACATGCAAGTATATTTCTTTTTCTTCGTACAACACTTGTCAGGCCAGGCGGTTGGTCGTATGTACAGTAGCATTCTGACGTCAATCTTCGATACAGCTGTAACTGATGACTGTTACATCGTGGTACCTGTTAATCTCTTCAGATATGCCATACAGCTCGTGGCCAGAGTATCGATCTACAGACCCAGCCTCCCAAAACTGGCCTAGATCTAATTTTACGATTCACGTCCTTATACTTGGCGTACTGTGGAGATCGGGTTCTTCCAGTTCTGGTTTAAAGCTGATTGTTACGATCCATGTCAAATATACATACTTCCACAAAAGTGAGATCTCCAGGGCCTTCGATTTGTCCAAACTGAGCCACAGGATGTAATTTTCAGGGAGGAATAGCCTCGTTACCAAAGTTGTGAGACTGCGACTTGCAACAGTAAAACAGTTGAGCTGTGATTCGAGCTTCTCACTTAGTGAAGTTCTATCTTGCAAGTCTGGAACGGACTGACGACTGCAGAACTATACAAGCGCGATAGTTTATCGAGAAATGTATGTTTAATAGCCAGCCTAGCCGTTTGAATCAACGATGAATACGATCCCCTCCTCATGATTGTTAATAGTCTTTATTCTTAACAGCCACGTGTAGCCAAAGCCAGGCGCACCACAAATTGAGAAGGCGTGTCTCTCTAATTTGATTAAGTGACAGTTAGATATCACGAAATCCATAATTTTCAACATCAATGACTAATATGAATTTCTGGTAAGCTCAATAGTCTGGTACGCGGTTAAGGAGCCGCGAAACGCAATGCATATAGGCTAAATAGAACCACGGAAATAGGCTCAACGTTAGTCGCAACATTTTATATTGAACCTATATTGAAGAGGATCCTCGAAAGACAGACGAGACTTCGCTACCGTACTTGAGCGGGCAGTTAGACTTGCAACAAAAGTCCTAAATCGTCGAAATTCGTTATAAAGTTGTCTAATTCGGAGAATTCTTTCGACGGGACCGTCGGCGTTGCTTTAATCCCAGCAGAAAACACGTTTCTCGGAAAATTAGATCGGTCAAGGCGTTTATTTCAGGTACATGATAGTTGTAGAACATGGATGGAGCACATGGATCAGAGTATGATCGCGGCTCGTTGGCTCTGGTCCATTTGGTAGGGTGACATTGAAACGTGAGACGGAGAAATTCTTATTGATGGGAGAACAGAAACTGCGAAATAAGGGCCTTTTGTCTTTAATCCTCCAATGAAAATCGTCCAACGCCTAATGTGAAATGAAAGACCTCACCATTTTATTCCGCGGTAATGGTATTTCATGTATTAAGCTTTGGTACTGTACTGTACATGCAACGAGGGCGCATATATGTACCCTGCTAACAGAAACAGTACTAGCTAGTACAACGAAATACTAATAACTGCTATGCTAGGTCTCCTTCGCCCATTTGAACTTACATTTCAGATTGGTTTCTTGCATGTGACTTTTATTCTTTATGAGATGGGTAGATCGACCATCGGTCGTTCAGGCTATTTACTTAGTAACCGTCAGCTAGAGATTCCAGACCATATATCACTAAACCTAAAGAAAAGCTCTAACTCAGAGAAGTAATGGGTTCCAGCCAACTGATCCATCTACCATAAGATAATATACTCGGCATTATGTCACTAGATAGTTTTATTGCTAGAGTAGAACACAGTCGAGAATTATTTTTGTTTCACGATCCCCGGCCATACTTTAATACTGAGACATTTTCAAATAATGGGACCTATGAATAACTTCACTCTATCATGTTTTAAACGTGCTTGAACATCTAGGATTTGCTTTGGATATGTTAAGATTGATTTGAAAGTGATTGTACCAATATTGTTAGTTGAGTCATTTCTACTTCGCTTGAGATAATTAGTCCGAACTCAAGGCTCGCTTGTCCTGGACATTTCTTGACTTCACCATCCGGTCTTCACAATGTGCTCATCTCTGTCCTAACAATGGCTTCACGAACATTAGGAACAACTAGTATAACAACGGAGTTAGCACATGATAGGATTGTATGGTGAATGACCTTGATTGTATGTGATATTTCTAATCCACAGATTTCTTCAAACATACGGAATTCACCTAAAATTCTTTAGATTCGGCAAGCCGATACTACTTCTCCATAACTAGCTAAAGAGTTTATCATGCCCCACTACTAGCTAGTATAGTATGACCAGAGCTTCATATTCTCGGATACTAGTATTTTATAAATCCTTGCGTCATGGAAATTATTAGTAGCATTGCAAATTAAGTGAAATTTCTTTTCACAATCCCGTGTTCCCGTGCGAAGTTTTTAAGCAATTTCGAGTGAGAAATGCACAGTCTAGTAAGATCAGAAGATCAACTACCTGGAACTGCCAATTTCTGATATATTATTTTAAGACAATTCAAGCTTTGACGCACGATGAAACACAGGATGCCATATATTCACTTTCTTCTCGGTCGTCATATCTGGTCTATGTATCATCTAGACTCTTACTAACCCTAGCAAGAAAGTTAGAAATTTGGGGTTGATATGAACTATATTACATCACCTAGGCCATGGACTTGGTGGTGGATTGCACAAGGTTAGCGTGCGCGAATTTCATATGTAGTTCTTTCCGTCATGAACTGGCTCTTTCAGAGATGTTGATAAAGGAGAGTCATCCCACATCCGAATAGTCAAAAATGTGTATTCATCCTCTACGGACAACCACCATCACGTTTATTTTATTTCTTCGAGCTACCCAAATGCGCTGTTATGACCCGACCTAAAGTCGATCCTGACAAAAGACAAAGAACCGCAAACGCCTGCGATAGTTGCAAGAAAAGAAAACAAAAGGTCAGTCACCAGCTTCAATTTTTTTACGCTATTATAGATCAAGTGCATATCATTAATTTGAAAATCCTCAACAAGAACTTCTTGAGATAAAATCCCTAACTATTGTCTAGTGTAATGGTGACAAACCATGCACTACATGTCGTAAGCGAATGCAGGATCGTCTATGCACTTATGAGACTTCCCACAACAAATCGCCTGATGAACCACCACCTCTAGTTGGTAAGACCTCAGTTATATTCAGCCAGTCAAATCAAAACTAATGAATCTATTGTAGAGCAAAAGATCAATCACCATTGTGACCCTAGTATTATGTCCGATCGAATGTCTCTCCGTACTAGAAGATCAAACCATCCGATAGCTATTGCTTCGAACCACATGGCTGCCCCACATGATTGGTCTAACTCTCATATGCCAATTTCTCAAAGCATGACGCCTTCTAGTACTTCGAATCTGATACCTGGCCCAGAACTCCCTCTTTCATCAATGGCATACATGTCTCCAAGCAACTTTCATACGCCACACCGCCTTTGGCCTCCTGGACATGGTATTGCAGATTACGTACCACAGGGGAGAAATTCAATATCCCGTAGTGGCGCTGTTACTGCCACTGAGCATCCCTCTCATGGTTTGGCGAAGCTAAAAGGGCAGCAATTTTCAGTCATGCAAGTTCCAGTTAGTCCCCAAGGACAGCAACAGTTAGCACCAATGACCATTTACCCAATTATAGCAGAGAATGCCACGAAAGACAACATACGGCGATATAACAAAAGTCCACAAATTGGAAAACGTGAGTCTTTTAGAACAATACCCAAAACTTGATTGTATATTGATTCATTTACCTAAGCTTTTTGGGGTGATTCTTCAAATTCGGCATTATTGATGCAGATTAAATCAACTGTTCAATATCTCGTTGGGCCATCTAATTTCACCTTGGATTCCGAGGAGCTTGAGATCGAGAAGACGGAAAATAAGATATCAGTCGATACAGAGCCTGTTTACCTGTTACCGGCCCATGACACTTCAAGATTTCTTAAAAGTTCTTTCTTTAGCAATGTAAAACCTCCCATTCATGCCAAAGACTCGCATATTGTTAATCATATCTAGACTAGTGGCTTGGTGAACTTATTTCCCCAAGAATTGTTCGACAAGAAATTGCGTGAATGTTATAACAGTTCGATCAAGGTCCAATCATCTTGGCGTTGCTCGATAAACCTGGTATTTGCGATTGGTCTTATTATGGCATGCCCGGCACCTGATACTTCAGATTGGCGTCTCTTCAACGCACTCACGGCAAAGTCCGGCGTTCAGGTATGTATAACCACTTCACTCCCCCATATGTTGTTATCCTTGCTTTTTGGAAACTTGGCTAGGTGGGATGAGTAGCTAATTGATATTAGAAAGCAGCAGAAAAGTTTTATTGCGACGCATTAAACCACCGAAATCCAACAAAAGATATAGGGGAGGCTCAGGTATGGAAAATCCAAGCTCTGAATCTCATGTCGCTCTTTCTGCTCCTGGTCTCAAAAAGGAGTGAGGCTCATGCATACCACTGTAAGTGACATTAAACATTACTGCATGGTTATACTTACAATACAATATAGGCATGGCTGTCCAGTCTGCAACCTCGCTGGGTATTCATATAGATGAACTGACTTCTCCTGGGGCGGATGGGGAGATGGATGAAGTATCTAGGAAAAATATTTGGCAGAGTCTCTTCGTTATTGACCAATTTATGGCAGTTTCCTTAGGAAGGCCCAAATTTATTCAGAACACTACGAGCCTACAGCTTAAAGACCCTTTAACTCCTTCGGAATCACCTCGATATCGAGGATCTCCAGCTATTAAAGCGACCACTCGCAGTTGTAAATTTACTAGTATAATACTGGAAAATGCTTATAGCGGATCTTGCCTCTTGAATGGCCAGTTTCAAGCGATTGCTAAACAATGCCAAGACTGGCCCAAAGAACTTGACGATAAACTGCGTTGGCAAGTAGAAGGAACTGCGAATTCAGATGAAAAGATTGAAATCATGCATGTCAATCTCTTCTATAGTAAGGTTTTCCTTGGGGGTTAAAGATTTCCTCCATTGACTCCGCTATGATTTTGGTTGGAAGCTGACCTACCGAAATAGCACAATCTGTTGTCCTAGTTTCCCGCCCATCCTTCCTCAAGGAGCTGCACCTGCTTGTGGAAAGACGTAACAGTTCACAATCAGTACAAACTCCACCCTTTCATGATAAAAGGGGTTTCTTCGCCAAGGTTTGTGTAGCCCAGTGTTGCCACAGTGAGTATATATACATTTCGCTACCATCCCATTGATTTGTATGGAGCGATTTCTGATTTGATTTCTGGTTAGGTATACTCATTGTTCGACTTGCCTTTGAAAATCTATACTTATCTCCTCACAATATGTTTGCTATGTAAGTTTGCTATATCAATATATCATTGGACACAATATGAGCTAATACGGGACAGTAATTTCCTCTTCGGATCTGCTTTAGTGGTTTTTACCAGTCAGTTGTTAGACATCTTTCCTCACGAGACAGGAATTGAGTGCATGCAAAGCGCATTGAATATACTCGAGCAATGTGGACATCGAAATCAGCAAGCCAGACGAATGTACCAAGTTCTTGGAAGCTTCCAGAATGTTTTACTGAATCGAGAGATGCGTGTCCTTACTACCCTTGGCCCTTCGCAACCCAAAGACACGAAAAGGTAAGCTTCTCTGCGCGCAAAAACAATAAAGGATTTATTCACTTACCATAAGCAGTCTTTTATTCTTGACCGATCCACCAGGTATCCTAAGTATTTCACCCGTATGCAAAATAACAATCAATATTTGCTGCTCTCAGTAAGAAAATAGAATATTCAACAGTGCTGACTATAAAGGAATCCGGAACACCTTCTAGAGATCGCAGGGATTCGGTCACTTATCCTTCAGTCGAAACAGATCAGCAAGGTTATTATGATCCCATGGCCGATATAGCAAATGCTAGAACCCATGGTGCTTCTTCCACTCAAGACAGTCCCGAAGATAGCCATAAAAGCAACTCTGATTCAAGGGCAATATATAACCTTGGCGGACAATTTACCGAAGACAAACCACCAGTGTGGGACACATCGTGGCCGACACAACTTAATAGCTTCTTCAACGAACAAGATTTGGAGCAGTTTGGAATGCAATTTGGTGGGTCTTCAACACTTCTTGTTTCTTTCCCAAACCGCTTTGGAATTGACGAGGAAATACTAGGAATAATGGACGCCAGTATGCGAGACCCGTTCAGTCCATTTGCTTCAACGAGTTGGGGTACGTAGGATGTCGAATGGATTAAAAACAGAAACGGGCTTATTATTATGGATACTATAATGAACAACAAGGTATAAAGGGGGGGAGGACAAGAAGAGAGAGTAACTGGTGGTCAGTAAGACACAAAATTTTGGGGGATTGGTGCGAATGTTTCGGAGTTTGCGTGTTTGTGAGTTTGCGAGTTAGTGAGTTAAAAGTCTGAGATGATGTATTGTTTCACCAGAATTTCCGTTCAATGTGAGCACGTACGGTACGCTAAGCGATATTTTCATTTATCTCACATGCAACGAAACACTCAGCTATCGCCGTCCGCTATAGCCTTTCTAGGGCTAGTAGATACTTGCGACAGGGAAAAAACATAAAATATCCGAGTGTAGAGGTTGGGGGCTAAAGCAGAGATGAGTACATGAAGTAGAATAGTAGTAGAGTTGTAGAATAATAAAGTAGAGACGAGACAGGGGAACTGTCACCAGGAGGCATTAGGCACATGAGTATAGGATGAGCAATGCCTCGATACAGTAAGCTAAGACATATCCGTTAACAAGAAGTCAATGAAAAGGGATCCACATTATGCTGCATGAAAGGTTCCTCAGATAGGCACGTTCTCCTATCCTTTGGGTTGTCCCACGGTTTGTAGAATTTACTTGCGTTCCACTGGACGAAAATAGATATCCTAATCACTATCATAATCCTCGCTTAATAAGGGGTTGGGTATATATTCTGCCTTGGCATCCGGTACCACGGGCCCAGAAGCGTATTGAGAGGCAATTCCTTGACAAATTTAGTAACATCTAGCTCTGCACTGTTAAATCTGTATGAAATATTGGAAAGTTCTACATTTTTGTAAGCCGGCCCCGCTCCACTGTGCTGATACAACCGCTAGGCAATCGTATATTACCATCATGATACACACTTCACGGCCATTTCTAGGCGACGTATCGGTTGGCTACCGTCTAGTTGGTTTAGATCTTTAGCAGTTCACGATCAGCTTGGACTTATTTCTCAGTTATGAGACTCTGAAGGAGATGTCCCTCTTATATTGCCTATCTTCTAAAATAGGTAATTTAGCATGAGATCACGTTCCAGCAGAAATATCTCATAATATCACGTATCTTGAGAGCCAAGATGCAAGGATTGTGGGGGCTTTCGACTATATTCCCATATCACTGCTTCGTATTCTGAACCAAAATAATGTTCCAGTGTGGTATTCCATTGCCGGAGTCGAGTTTATATCAAAGCTACCAACAGCTATTGCTGGCTAGAAGGAATCTAGCGTTGTGGTATTTTCTTAGTTTAGCTGAATCGTGCTTTTCGGTGATTCGATAGAAAGTCCTCCAAGTTACGCGCCTGGATACTCTCCAGTAATCGTCTGGGTTTAAAGACCCAAGTTTTGATTTTATCATCTGGGTGAGCTTTGCAAATGGTAAAGGATAGTCCAGGCGTAGAGATTAGTAGCTGCAAAGCATCTCCTATTATAGTATTTCTCTCTCAATCCAGCTGAACTCCTCACAATTTTAATAGCAAAGCACTCTACATTTGAGCTTGCAGAACTGCAGGAATACGAAAAGTTGAGAAGCCGGTGCGACACTCAGTCTCGCATGTTCACCCCTTTATTAAAAACGTATGAGGCCTCGATTCAAAAACAAAAACACAGAAATGACGTCGCGTAAGTCTCCCAGGTAACCGTCGGGGTAAACGCACCTGAGATACCTACCCCTATTCACCCCGCCATGATGTGGCCTCGTCTTTCATATCATCCTCAACAACCCAAGCCTTCTCAGGAATATCACACTCCCAACGAGACTGAACTCACCAAGAAGAACCCGTGTAGCCGCCACGATGCAGGCTTCCCGAGGTGCTCATCCGTACCGCCAACAAGGCCATAGCATTGCCACTGCTTCCTCCGCACCTGGAGGACTCGAGGGTGGTGAGCACACAATCACTCGCTCCAAGTATAACACGCTGATCTCATTTAGTAAACATGACCATGCTCTCCCAGCTTGCTGATCTAGGAGGTGAAGATGCAGCCCTTATCCTCAACCAACTCCTTGCGAAGATCGAAGCATTGGAACTCGAAAACAAGGCATTGAAGGCAAAGATCGAGCGATTTGAGGGCATCCAGGCTTCTAGGATCCCCGCCACCGGACTTGCACGAAACCAACCATCAAGAATTTGGGGACACGATGCTATGGACTTAGATAACTATGAATTGTCACCAACCGATCGAAGCTTCCCCAAGCCTCATGATTACCCACCCGTACCTGCTCCCGCACGACAAGCAACACCACCAAAGGACACGAAAGGCAAGGGAAGTCTGACTAGAGGACATGTTGGAGACTTGGACCTTGCGATTGATGATGACGGCCAGAGGATCATCATGTACATCCCCACCAGCTGTTTTGCAGCACTTGTGGAGCCAGATGTGGATGATCTTCGAAAGTTGGGCGAGTTTAGTAAGTAGCTTTGGATCCCAGTTTCCTCAAATGAACCAGGCAGGGAACTTTCCAAGAGTAGAAGCATACTGTAAATTCCTGATTTATGACCATCTTCAAAATTGTAACGAAGTTCGGCTCCCAAATAGCTACTAATGCGAAGTTACATAGGAGAGGACAGTGGCGCAAAGATTATCATCGCCCCGTGCACCAAACGACCTGGAAGTCAGAGCCCATCGAGAAAGAATACTGCTAAGGTTGTCATCACGGGTACCCAAGATCAACGAAACATTGCCGCGAGTGAGTCATTGAACCAGGAGAAAGAGGGACAGGGATTAACTTGTATTATTCTAGTGCTCGTTGCAGATTACCGGGTCGCATTTCTCGCAGGTCAAGCTTTTTTGTCACCACCAAAGAGCAAGGAAAACGTAAACATCTTCCGCTCTGGCAGTCCCCTTACTGCACCGAATGGAGAAAGACGAACGCACTGGCGCTAGACATAAACAACGTGAGATTCCTTAATCGGTATTATTGGTGGTTCTGCACTTCGGCTGGCTTCTTATATCATGGAAAGAACAAATACTAGGTTCATATCGATGTGATGAGATAACCTGGTGCCTTTAGATTATCGATCTTAATTGATATTGTCAGAAGGATGTGGCGTATTCTCTAAGGTTCTGTCCATAGTACGATACTTTCTGACTTGGCTTCTTCCTTGAGAATATGGCCCGCATTTTCAGATAGTTAGTCAATGGCAAATCCGGCAAAGATGTGAAATAATTGCGTATTCTTGCTTTGTGATGTTTGATTGCTTATGTAGTCCACCCAGCTCATTCCATCCAATCGTATAAGGCAGTCGCACTTGATCCGAAAGAGCGCCTACCAGATAGTACTTTGTCTTGCATTCAGATGTATTCCTTTAAGGAGATCCACCGCTCATACTTTTTGGTGTATTACAACCAGGCTACTTAGCTATCTCCTAATAAGACTTTAATTCTGCTCATGGCACTTAGAATCTTGCATCGCCATCAGTGTATTTAGGCTTTCTGTTTACCCAAGGGAGAAAATCAACACTATTTCTCCTCCACACCTTGTTAAATTTTATCACTTTTCCAAAGAGAAAAAATAGTTTGCCCGAGGTGAACTACACATGCAAGAATATTGTTTCTGCACGATTATGAACTATTATACTTTAAACTTTTGGTTCAACCGAGTGGAGCAGGCCAAGCAATACAACTGCTCATCATATAGACCAGCATATAGCTGAGTGCTTTCTGTTGGTTTGAGGTAAGCAAATATATTGCTTCCTTAGATGTGAGGTGCTCTTTGGGACTTGATGTATGCTCAGAACAAACAATACTATTACACCACTGTTTTTTGTATTGAGGTTCCTAAGAAGATAGCCTCTCCAACCCTTGCAATCACTTCAACAATCTCTTATCATATCATGATGTTCAATACCAGGTTGCACCTGCTGGTGAAACCTGTATAATAATCTTAAGTACAACTTTGTCTGTAGAAATCCCTATCAACCCGTACTTTCAAATGTCTTAAAATCTCACAGAACTTCTGTGGAACGAACAGTATAGTGGTAATTTTTTAAAGAAGGGTTTGGGGAGGGTGTTGTGGAATTCAGAAACAAGTAAATGAAATGAAAAAAAGCTCTTTCTTTAGGCTGACCAAAGAAAGTTTTATTCAGGTATTGTCTTGACTTGATTCACTATACCTAACTCACATATAATCCTCGGAGCCGAGTGCTACTATAACCATTCCTTCTATATAGGATAACAGCCCAGAAGAAACACTATTAAAAATGCCTTACAGTTTGTGTCTGGAAAGCAGACTATTGTCACATCTATGTGTCTGTTCGTGTATGCTTGATGTAATGCACAAGAACGAGTCACAGCTTACAAACAGTTTGTTGCCTTCTTTTGATCCTCAAGGGCGATGATCTTTTCTCCAAGAATATCAGGAATCTGTGAGAGTTGTATGATTCCATTGGTGCCGGAAATAGAACCTGTATTATCATCTCCTGCCAAGGTCAATTTATGAGGCTTTGGTTGATCCTCCTCGGCTTTGCAGTTTGCAAGGTTTAAGATCTCTAATCGCTGGCTGTGGTAGTGGTCATCTTTGGAAGCTGGAGCCCGTAGTAGTTTGTCCACTGAAGCTTAGTCCCGAGTATGCGAAAAATTTGTTATACCACCAAAATGGGTGATTTAGCGTTGACTCAATTTTGTCTGGTGTTCTAGCCAGAAGTTTCTACACGTCCGATGTCCCCAATGTTCAACCCACCATTCCCCAAAACTATCTTCAACGTCTACATCGACCTTGTTGACACGCTCCTCTCGCTTCAAACCACATACAAGACAAGGTTTTGGAGCTGTAAGACCCCCTGCTTGAGTTTTAACGTGCATCCCTTCACTCACATCTGGGATAGCTAAGTGTTTAGATGAGTCTTGAAGACTTGAATTGGCAACTGCTACAGCCGATCTTAGTCTCCCAAGTTGGTCTTTCCAGGTGCGAACAACTTCTGCGGCTTCTCGATCTTCTTTCGTGACCTCAGTCTTGTCCACACCTGCAAGTTTCATCCCGCCCTTCCCTCCAGCAGCGGCGGGGCCAATTGACATGGCTTGTAAGAGAAGTGTATCTCGTTTCCAGCGAAGTTTCCGTCCAGCCGTAATATGAGCAACAACACCAGCAAGAAGCAGGTATGCTCTTAGAAAATCGATGGTTGACGGATCGGATAATATTCTATTTTTCAAAGAATAGGTCTGATTCGCTACAGGCTTGAAGAGGGCTGATTGCGGCAAGTCAAATATTGAGGGGAATATAGCGAGCAGAACAGAAGGAGGAGGTATGTTCGTTGGTGGTGGTAAGTCAGCCTCTACATTAGGTCTGGGTTTTGGGTTTTCTATTTCTACCGCATCCCAGCCCCATGAGCCCTCAAGGCCGGAATCAACCTTCGGTACAGGAGTTCCGGGAGGAAGATCCGCGAAGTCTCCCCAGTCGTCATCAAGTTGGACTGTAAGAGCCGTAGGATTCAAGTTTGGGCTTGGCTTAGTAACACGAGTTTCATAAGTTGGCCAAGCAGTTACCGGGGACTCAGGCTTCGGGCTGTTATTATCTGCAGTAGTAACTACTGGGGTGGTGGAAAAGTTGAATTCTGCAAAAGGATTTCTCTCTTGGAAGGATGGCGGCTTAGGTGCTTGTGGGTATGGTATAGCTGTCGAAGTTAATAGATTATCTTTTGCTTTCTTCTTAGGCTTGTCCTGGAGATTAGTCGCACCCAACATAGACGACTGATCTTTAGATACAGGTAGCGGTTGAGGATGTAAAGAAGGCTCGGGTGTCACACTCTCAAATTCCCCAAAATCATCTTCATCTCCATCTTTATCTTTTTCGGCCAGATCATCAGCATCAAACAAAACCTCTCCACACGGGGCTTTCGCGTTTGTAAATGATGGCTGTGGTGGGTTTGTAGGGTGATTGGCTTGTAATACCTTATTGTTTAAAGATTGAGTAGCTTCAGCTGTGTTTTGAGAGAACAGATCGAGAGTTGGTTGTCTTAGTATTCCAGGCTTTTCTGAGACTTGATTACTCAGATTTGATTTGGGTGTCCCCGCCTTTGGAGCCTCGTTGAATGAGCCCCAGATGTCATTTTGTGGTATAGAAGCTTGTGATTTGGGCGCTGATCGGAAATTGCTCATACTTCCCCATATATCGTTATCTTTAGATGAGGAATTCTGTGATTGTTGAAAAGATGCCGTACTGCTTGAAGCAGCGGTTGAATTGTTTCCAAAGCTTTGCAGGTGTGCGGAAGCACTAGTATTCCCTCCTTGCCATGAATAGTTGGCAGACATCGAACTGTTCGTATTCTGAGCCGCAGTGCTGTTCCAATGCTGAGAGGCTTCTATTTGTCCAAATTCCGTCCCGCCACCTAGAGGAAATGCCCTATTTGAGGCTGGCGTAGTACTTGGCTGAGCTGAAGGCCATTGCTGCGAGTCGTCGGAACGTCCATTCCCTGCAGTATCATTCAGAAACAACAGGTCATTTGATGCAGATTTTCCGCTTGAAGGCTTCCCCTGAGGTGCAATGTAGAAGCTGTCAAACTCTGCTAGAAGATCAGAGGACATTTTGAGGAGATGAGAGGTAAAGAGATATGGGACAAGGCCAAATGGGCTTGGTTTAAAAGAGCTGCATGCTTTACTTGTGTTTAGCTTGCCTTGTAATGCTGCTTTATTGCCATAAAAACAACGTTCGGCTCTGATGGGAATGAGACAACTGTGTAGTTGAGGTTCGGTGACGTTGATGGGAGCGAGGCTGAGCCGAAGGATTGCCTCCTTGTGATTGGCCAGACCCATAAATACCTGTATTGAAACCAGCCTCATCAAGCTCATTTGTATATCAACACTTTGGATTAAGAACCTTGCTGTTAACCTCTAGAATTTGTGATGCGGTCGTTGGAGGAATCAAGGTAGTTCAGAATTATAAACAAAACCGCAACCACTGACTCTTATCAGATCCCGATGGGAGACAACGACCAAACACGCAAAGAGCCTAGAAGATCTAAGGAAGTCTGTTCGATCAGACGGTTCTGAGAGCCCATGTAAAGCTGGCCTCCGGTCAGTATGCTGGAAGGTGTGTCGAACTATTGTAGTCAATCAAGTCTAGCAAGCTGATGCTCTGTAGATATTCCTTCTTTTCCAAACCACTGAAGTTACTGGATGGTCACGAGTCTTGATAGATTCAAGGAGTGCTTACACATCCCTTCGAGAACATCTCTTGAGATTCATTGAAAACCCTGATGAGATCGGATCTGCACTAGACCCTTTAGACGACGATCAGCACGTAAGTCAGACTACCACTTGTTTTAGTGATTGCTGAAGAAGTGTGCACAAGTACTTGCTATTTTGCTAAGCCATGTTAGTCACCTTGGAACACCTTACGTCAGGACGAAGAAATCAGGGCTGAAATATTCCAAGACGTCGAAAGATGCATGCCAGAAGAACCGTACTTTCGCCATCCTGATACCCAAAGGCTTATGTTAGATATCTTATTTATTTTTTGCAAGATAAATCAAGATGTTGGCTATCGCCAAGGTATGCACGAGATATTGGCCCCAATTCTGTGGGTTATTGAACAAGACGCGATTGATTACGGATACTATGGTGACAAGCCAAGTTCACAGACAGACGAAGTTATGAGACAAACTCTTGACCCAACGTATATTGAGCACGACGCTTTCACCATCCTCTCATTAGTGATGAGAACAGCGAAATCTTTCTATGAACTAGGGGAGCCGGATAAGAGAGTTAACACGAAGTTCAGTGGGCTTGGAACTCCGCAACCAGGTGCTTCGCCCATAGTTGAGAGGAGTAAGCGGATTCATGAAGTTTACCTAGCCAGACTTGATCCAACTTTAGCACAGCATATCAGTGATATAGAAGTTTTGCCACAGATATTCTTGATGTAAGATTCGACATAATAAAGTCGAGCAACATTCGCTAATAGCAAAATAGCCGTTGGATAAGACTACTGTTTGGAAGAGAATTTCCATTTGAAGAGTTGCTAGAGTTATGGGATGTACTTTTGGCTGAAGACCCTGGCCTGGAACTAGTTGATATGGTCTGTGTAGCTATGCTTCTAAGAATAAGATGGCAATGTAAGTTTCATATCATTAGCAGTATGCAACTACTAACCATTGCCAAGTAATTGAAGCAAGCTACTCGACTGCATTGATGTTGTTACTTAAATATCCTGCACCATCTCCTCCACATGGCCCGCAAAGTTTTGTGGATGATGCAGTTTATCTTCGAGATAATTTCAGTGCCGTTGGTGGTGCCGAAATTATTAGCAAGTACAGTGGTAAGCCTCCAATTTTGCAACCGCAAGATCTACGACCGGGAACTCCTCTAGGACAAGGAATTAGTCCTAGAATGAGATTTTCTGGGTCGAGATCACCTTTGCCTTCGCCTGCTCGCTTTTTACAGCAACAAGGAGGGGTTGAGGCTTTACTCCAAGGAGCCGCAAAGGGCGTCTTTGACCGAGGAGAAAGACTTGGTATCAACCAGGCTGTAAGAGATGCAGTCGGGGAAGTGAAAAAGAACATGCAAGGACTTCAAGCATCAAGAACAAACTCAGTCTCATCTAAAAGAAACTCGGACGCTAAAAGATGGTCGCTAGACGAAGGACGCTCTGTTCCATCATCGAGAGTGACTCTTGCAGCAATGAATACCAGAAATCAGCAGTTGTCCAGGATGCTGCAACAAGCAGTGTCAGAACTACGGATTGTCTCCGCATTAACCGATGGTGATAGGGATACATACGTAAATGCAATCGACTTGGCAGTTGCCAAAGTTGACTTTGTCAAGATATATTTGGAAGATGCAACGATGCCACTCCCGGCCGAGGAGCAAATATCAACCCCAGCGACTCCCTCACCGTTAGGCCCAGCATCGAGTCCAAAATCATCACAAACAGAGAGGGTGGAGTCCCCTATGCCGATATCCATTACATCTTTGGCGCCGGAAATAGTATCAGAGACTACAGGAGCTAAGATATTGCCAGTATCTACCGTTCCCATCCCCACTCCTGAAACCACGATATCAGTATCGACAACTCCTGATCGCAGTACAACTCCCAGTACTAAAGCTGCCATAACCAACTCTGCCATAACCGACTCTGGTCTAGCATCTAATCATCTAAAACGTCCAGCAGTGCCAGTGCCAACACGTTCTACAATCGCAAACTCATCTTTTTCATGGATGCTGGACTCGGATGATGCTCCAACGTCAGGTCTTGGCATCAAAGGCGCACCGCCAAAATCAACATCCACTTTTGTTTCGTCAACTAGTCGGAAGCCTATCTCAGGAGCCAGCCGAGAGAAGGCGGCATTTCTGTTTGGAGAAGACGGAGGAGATTTACAAGTGACGGATTTAAGATCGCCTTCGGCTAAGGTAGAGGAGGGGTTCGATTTAAAGCTCATACCAAGTAGAAGTATCGATAAATGAATCAAATAATATAAGGGAAACACTACTATCTCGGTCTTACTTGTAGCACCGCTTTATACTTAGGCCTGCATCAGAACTCAATTGTGAATGTGTTGTAGAAGTATACATTCCTAAGGTCTTGGCTGTGCTGTACCTTGCGGTAGAAGCAGTACCGTAACTATGCAGAAAGTTGTAATTTGAGGCTCAAGAAGGAACATACTACGGTTCTATTCATAATTAAAGGAGCGGCCGAATTCCAGAAGCAAAGTCACAGGAATGGCCATTATTAAAATATTTTTGCTATCTCTGCTGGGCAAGGACATGTGGGAAAGTGAGAGTCATTTCATACCTTGACGGAAAAACGAACCAGATCATTGTTGGGAAAGATGTCATTGATGTGGGAGTAATAATACAAGTGATCATCCAAAGCCCTTCTCCTTCGTGTTATGTCATTGTACAATCTCAACCTTGTCCATGTACAATCCATGTACGATCCAGTTACCAGACCATCTGATCAATTTCCCTGTCTTCAAAAGTCATAATCAGAGTCCATATCCAAGGCGGACTCATCCATGTTTCCGGACACCATCATATCCTCCATCTCCATCATATCATTGATGTCAATGTCCTCAAAGGCATCGTAGTCGAAATTGCCTGAGATAGCTTGGATAGCTTGAAGCGACTCGATGGTATTCTGGATAGTAACCCGCTCGGCATTCATTTTCTCGATTTCATTTTGGATACTGGCAATTTTTGTCTCGGCGGCCATCTTAGCCCTGAATAC